>Ga0114964_10001288_pt1 | contig 18438 bp, 15 predicted proteins | sample C_131016_MF_Meta_FD_92638 | JGI IMG/M metagenome (GOLD analysis project Ga0114964, IMG submission 92638) | Freshwater microbial communities from Lake Croche, Canada to study carbon cycling - C_131016_MF_MetaG | ecosystem: Environmental > Aquatic > Freshwater > Lake | place: Lake Croche, Canada... | reverse complement strand
GCGTTTTGGCGGGCACGGCGCATGTCGGCCGTGATGGTGCGCAGCAAACTGCGGTATTGGGTGGATTCACGCACTTTGCCATAAGCCACCGGCACCAAACCCACCAAGAGGCCCATGATGGCGATGACCACCATGAGCTCGATCAGGGTGAAGCCCCGCTGCAGCTGCCGGCGCAGTCCCGAGCGCTCAGGGTTTGTGGCCTCAGGGTTTGTTGCGGATGTCAGCGTTTTCACCTTCACCGCCGGGGGCACCGTCCGCACCTAAAGACACGATGTCAATGCCGCCATTGGCCGCAGGGCTGGTGTATTTGTAGGGCTTGCCCCAGGGGTCGTTGGGGATGCCGCCTTTGACATACGGGCCGTTCCAGCCCGCCAAGCCGGAGGGAGCGGTGTTCAAGGCGTTGAGGCCTTCGTCAGTCGACGGGAAGCGACCGACATCGAGCTTGAAAATTTCGAGCGATTTTTCGAGATCGGCAATTTGCACGCCGGCCGTTTTGGATTTGGCGCCGCCCAATTGGCTCAAAACGCGCGGGCCGACCAAGCCGGCGAGCATGGTGAGAATGGCCAAGACCACCAGCAATTCAATCAGGGTAAAGCCCCGGCTTGGACGGTTTTTGCGCTGGCTGGGGGAGTGTGTTTGGGGCATGGTGTGGGGCCTGTGATATTCAAAAAATTATACGGCGAGGTCGTTCACCGACAAGATGCCAAGCAGGATGGACACGATGATGGAGGCGATCAGGATGCCCAGCACCATGATGAGCAGGGGTTCGAGCAAGGTCAGGCCGCGTTTGACGCCGTTTTCGACGTCGGTGTTGAAGATGCGGGCCAATTCGAGCAACATGGTGCCCATGCGACCGGTTTCCTCGCCGACCTTGATCAGGTTGACGGCCAAGGGTTCAAAAATACCGCTGCTGCTGATGGCGTCGACCATTTTGCCGCCGCCTTTGACTTTGGGTGGGATCGTCTCCAGCGCCTGGCGCAGGTTGACATTGCCCACGGTTTGAATGGCAATTTGCAAGGCTGCCATGAGCGGCACGCCGTTGCCCATGAGGGTGCCCAAAGACCGGGCAAACAGGGTGAGGTTGTATTTGAGGACCAAGGGGCCCAGCACCGGCAGGCGCAAAGCTTTGGCTTGCCACCAGCGTTGGCCGGTGGCTGAGTTCCACCACTTGCGCAGGATCAAAAAGCCGATAAACAAGACAATGCCCATGATGGGTGCGTAATCGGTAAAGGCATGGCCGACGACCATGACGATGCGGGTGGCCATGGGCAGTTTGTCGCCCATGTCGTTGAACAGCACCTCGAATTGCGGCACCACAAAACCGAGCATCACGACAAGGGAGATGACAGCCACGCCAAGCAGGATGCACGGGTAAATGATGGCGGAGATCACGCTTTCGCGCAGGGCCTTGAGTCGCTCAAGGTGCTCGACCAAGCGCTCGAGCACGTCGCTCAACTGGCCACTGGCCTCGCCCGAGCGGATCATGTTGATGAAAAAGCTGTTGAACTGTTCAGGGTGTTTGGACAGCGCCTTGCTGAGCGTCGCGCCGCCTTTGACATCGGCCAGCAGGGTTTGCGTCAGCCGCCCCATGGCGGGTTTGGCGTTCATGCCGATCAGCACCCGCAAGGCGTTGTCAAGCGCCAGCCCGGCTTTGAGCATGATGGACAACTCACTGGACAAGGCCAGGATGTCGACCTGCGTGATGCGGTCGTTTTGAAACAGCTTGCCCAAGCCCGAGGGCTGTGTGTCGGCCATCAGGCTGGAGACCGGGGCCATTGCGGCGGCTTCGGCGATGGTGAGCAGGGTCAGGCCTTGCGCGCGCAACTGTTGCATGGCGCGGGCCTGCGTGGCTGCGGTGATGCGGCCTTCGACAATCTCTGCATTGGCGCGCGCTGCTTTCCAGGCGAACTCAGGCATCGGTCTGGTCCTCGGTCACGCGCAAGAGCTCGTCGAGGGTGGTGATGCCGTCGACCACTTTGCGCAGGCCGTCTTGGTACAGGGTGTGCATGCCCGCGTTCAGGGCTTGCTGGTGCAGGCTGGAGGCGTCTTTGCCGTCCAGGATGCTGCGGCGCATGGCGTCGTCAATGACCAACAACTCGTGCACGCCGGTTCGGCCCGCGTAACCGCTTTGGCGGCAGTGGCTGCAGCCCACCGATTTGTAAAGGGGGCGGGCACCCAAATTGAGCCGGTGCAGACCGGTTTTGTGGATCACGGCTTCGTCGGGCTGGTAGGGCTGCTTGCAGTGCTCACACAAACGGCGCACCAAGCGCTGCGACAAGACACCGTTGACCGACGAGGTGATCAGGTAGGGCTCGATACCCATGTCTTGCAGCCGGGTGATGGCGCCAGCAGCGGTGTTGGTGTGCAAGGTGGACAGCACCAAGTGGCCGGTGAGCGCGGATTGCACCGCGATTTGCGCGGTTTCGCCGTCGCGCATTTCGCCGATCATGATGATGTCAGGGTCTTGCCGCAGGATGGAGCGCAAGGCCCGTGCAAAGCTCAAACCGATTTGCTGGTGCACCTGGATCTGGTTGATGCCTTCGAGCTGGTATTCGACCGGCTCTTCGACGGTGATGATTTTGTGCGCATCGGAATCGATTTTGGACAGGGCCGCATACAGCGTGGTGGTTTTGCCCGAACCGGTGGGGCCGGTGACCAACACAATGCCGTGGGGGCGTGCGAGCAGTTGGTTAAAGCGCGCCAGGGTATCGGACTCAAAGCCCATCGACTCGAGGCTGTAGCGCACACTGTTGCGGTCCAGCACCCGCATGACCACGCTCTCGCCATGCACGGTGGGGATGGTGGAGACGCGCAAGTCCAGCTCCCGGCCTTTGACGCGGGTTTTGATGCGCCCGTCTTGCGGCAAACGGCGCTCGGCAATGTCCAGATGCGCCATGAGTTTGACGCGGGAGTTGACCGCCGCGCTCAGTTGCGGATTGACCACTTCTTCGGTGCGAATCACGCCGTCAACCCGGTAGCGCACATGCAAGCCGTCGTCAAAGGGTTCAAGGTGAATGTCAGAGGCCCGCATGTCAATGACGCGGCCAATGATTTGGGTGACCAAGCGGATCACCGGCGCCTCGCTGGCGAGGTCTTTCAGGTGCTCGACAAAGTCGCCGGAGTCGGTGTCGAACCGGTCGTCTTCTTCGGTGTCGGGTTCATCCTGGCTGGTCAGCGCCTTTTCTATGTCGGAGGGCATGGCCACGCAGGGTTGCACCTTCAGGCCGGTGGCCAGCGCCAGCGCTTGACGGATGAAGTGATCGGACGCGTTGGCCATGGCCACGGTCAAACCTGCTTCGTCTTGCTTGAGCGGGTAGATCAGGTGGGTGCGCAGATAGTCGGGCTGCAGACCAGGCACCTCGGGCATGACGTCCGGAAAGTCTTCTGCGGTGACAAAAGGCAAGGTCCACATGTGGGCCTGCGCTTGCGCCACGTCCACCTCGGAGACCAAGCCCAAATTGACCAGCACTTGGTCGAGCACGCCACCGGTTTCGTCACGCGCACTCAAGGCGCGGTCGAGGTCACGGGCCGACAATTTGCCGGTCCGCACCAACAACTCACCCAAGCTTTCAGGCGGCGCGGTGCGAGCAGTCGACAGGGTTTGCGGGGCTTCGGTCATGGTGCGGTTCGGGGTTTTCGGGTCAAGCTGTGAGTGTAAACGGTGGGGCCACGCAGAGATCGCTCAAGTGGTCTTGCAATCGGCCCAAACGACTGACGAAGGCCTCTGCTTTTTCAGCCAACTCAGAATGAACAGCTAAGGCTTGCACCCATTGAAGGTCCATGCTCAAGGAAAACAAGGCAGCGCAGCTGTATGGGAGATGTGACGCCTCTTTGGTGGCCAAGCCGAGCGCAAAGCGAACCGGCTCAGCATGTTCAGGTAAGTAACGCAGGGTCATACAACGACACCCGTCTGATGCGCCATGGCCATGACTGGGGCCATGGGTGTTGCTGCATCTTTAAACAGGACGTCAATTTTTCGCTCCCCCAAAGAACTGACCCAGGATGCGTACAGCGCCCCCATCACCACGGCACGGTTGTCGACTGCACGGTCCACCTCAAACAAAAGATCAATGTCACCGCCCCTGAGTTCGTCGTGGAGCCGCGAGCCAAAGAGCGTGACGCGCGAATCTTGGCGCAACACCAGATGTGCCGTTTTTTTGGTAGCCAGGATTTGTTCAGGCGACAGGCGCATGGCGTTGATTTCAGGGCTCAGTAAGCCCCGTTGCGCTGCATCACCACGCCGACGGTCTTGAACAAAATGATCAGGTCGTACGACAGGGACCAGTTTTTGACATACCAGGAGTCAAGGTAAACGCGGGCGTCGTAGTCGGCGTCGCTGCGGCCGTTGACTTGCCACAGGCCGGTCATGCCGGGGCGGACCATCTGGTAGTAAACATCGTCTTTGCCGTAACGCTCCATTTCGGACTGGACAACGGGACGCGGGCCCACCAGGCTCATTTCGCCGCGCAGAACGTTGAACAACTGGGGCAGCTCGTCCATGCTGGTGCGACGCAAAAAATGACCGATGGCGCTGACGCGGGGATCGTTCTTGAGCTTTTGCTCTCGGGTCCATTCTTTGCGCAATTCAGGGCGTTGTTGCAGCAGGGCTTCGAGTTGCTGTTCGGCATCGACCACCATGGAGCGGAATTTGTAGCACGGGAACATGCGCCCGTGGCGGCCCACACGCCAATGCGCAAACAAGACGGGACCGCCGTCTTGCCGGATGCGCAGGGCCACAAACAACATGAGCGGCGACAGCAGCAGCAGCAAACTGGCAGCGATGACGGTGTCAAAAATCCGTTTGGTCAAACGCGCGGGCCAGCGCCGCAGGTTGTTGCGCATGCGCAGCAGGGCCACTTCATGCGAGAAGAAATAGGACATGTCGGTGCCGTACAAGGGCACGCCGCGCATGGCTGGGATGACGCTGATGTCGGGCGCGCCCGATTGCGAGAGCGAGCGCAGCCAATGCTCGCGCTGATCAGATTGCGCATGCTCCAAGGCAATGACCCACTGGATGCCGGGTTTGCGGGCCAGGAGATCGATTTGTTCCAGCGGAATACGGGGCTGCGCCTCTTGGTTTTGCGGCCACGCATCGGGCCCAACTTGCACAAAACCTTGGACTGAAAAACCCAGGCCTGGCTCACTGCGCAAGGCGTCGGCAGCGTCCAGCGCATTGCGCCCGGTGCCAACGATGAGTGTGGGGCGGCTCCAGTAGCCCATGCGGCTCAAACACCAGCGCGTCACCGCGCGCATGGCCAACAGCGCAAAGAACACCATCAGCCACGACACCACCCACCACAGGCGGGAGCTGTTCCAGCGGGTCACCGCGATCAAGGTCATGTCGAGCAAGGCCAGGCTGCCGCTCAGGCGGATGAAGTCGCCAACCTGGTCCCAAAACGGGCGGCGGTCGCTGTAGTGTTGGTAGCGGGTCAGCAGCTGGGTCAAGCCCAAGACGGCCAAGACAGCCCAAGCGACATAGCGCTGCGGGTCTTGGCCCGAAAACCAGTCAGCGGCACCCACCAAACCGGTGCCCTCGCGCACCAGCAAGAGAAAGGTTGACAGACAGAAGGCGATGGCAAAGGCCAGCGCGTCGCCCATCAAGATGGCGAATTTCGACAAACGCAATTGGGCCAGGCTCAAACTGGCCACATGCCATTTGAGCGGTTCGAATGTGGGGGTAGGCTGCGCGCTCATTCCCAGTAGCCTTGGTTCATCGACATGTGCTTTTTGAGGCCAATGGGCCATTGATGCGCATTGTGCCCCATTCGGTAGGCCAGCCATTTGATGCATGTGCGAACCAAGGCGTCAGGCAGGCGCCAAGGTGCCCGGCTTGCCAGGTAGCGCCACTCGGAGCGAACAAACCGCCATCCTTCGGATTGGACCCGGCCAAAGGTCTGCATCAGCCAGCCGTTGTGGGCATGAAAAGCCCCTGTGTCGAAATAACGGCGAAACTCTTGCGCCCAGCTGTGATTGTGCGAATGGCGGGCGCAGGCCTGGGCTTGGTAACGAATGCTTTTGCCCGCCATGAGCAAACGGGCCGCCAGGTGCATGTCTTCGGCACACAGAATCCGCCGGGCAAAGCCGCCCACGCTGCGCAGGTCACTGAGCCGGTAGGCGGCAAAAGAGTCGGATAAAAAGCAGGCTTTGAGGCCCCGGCTGGAGGCATCGGCCATAGTTTGGGTGCGCGCAGTGCCCGGGTAATTGAAAAGGCGGGCATGCGCCGCAATCGGCGTGGCGTTGCGGTGCGGCAGTTGCCGACCATAGGCGGCGGCCACCTGCGGATCGTCAAAGGCCTGCAGCAATTGCGCGAAAGCGTGGCGGTCGTTCAAGACCGCGTCCTGGGTCATCCAAATGGCAAAGCTGGCGTTGTCGGCGAACAAGTCGATGCCGAGCTGCCGGGTGCCACCATGGTCAAAATCACGCCGGTGGACCGCATGCACCGGCAAACCGGCGGCGCGGCAGGCCTCGAGGGTGCCGTCCGTGGAACCCGAATCGATCACCACCACCCGGCCGGGCTGAACCGTTTGGGACCGCACCGCCTCCATCCAGTCCAGAAAGGCAGGGCCGGGGTTGAGTGTGGGTACCAACAGCACAAGCCCCGGGTCGGGTTGTGCTGAATGCGGGGCGGGGGTCATCTGGACATCACGCACGCGCCAGCACATGCGCCAGGGCCTGGCCGGTGTGGGTGCCCAGGCGCACCACATTTTCAGGCGTGGCACTGGCCACCACCTGACCGCCGGCCTTGCCGCCGTCGGGGCCCAGGTCGATGACCCAGTCGGCTTCGGCGATCACGTCCAGATCGTGCTCAATGACCATCACGCTGTGGCCGGCATTGACCAGGCGGTGCAGCACATGGATGAGCTTGTCCACATCGGCCATGTGCAGGCCCACGGTAGGTTCGTCCAGCACATACAAAGTGTGCGGCGCTTTGTTGCCGCGGCGGCCGACTTCATCGCGCACCTTGGTCAGCTCGGTCACCAGTTTGATGCGCTGCGCCTCGCCGCCGCTGAGTGTGGGCGAGGGTTGTCCCAAGGTCAGGTAACCCAGGCCCACGTCTTTGAGCAGTTGCAGCGGATGCCCAATCGAGGGCATGGTGGCAAAGAAATCCACCGCTTCGTCCACTTCCATTTGGAGCACGTCACCAATGCTTTTGCCGCGCCATGTCACGGCCAGGGTTTCGGGGTTGAAACGGGCGCCGTGGCAGGCCTCGCAAGGCACTTTCACATCCGGCAAAAAGCTCATTTCGATGGTCCGCACGCCCTGCCCTTCGCAGCTGTGGCATCGCCCTTCGCCGGTGTTGAAGCTGAAGCGCCCGGCCAAATAGCCGCGTGCTTTGGCTTCCAGCGTTTCGGCAAACAGTTTGCGCACCGTGTCCCAAAAACCGATGTAGGTGGCAGGGCACGAGCGCGGCGTTTTACCGATCGGGGTTTGGTCTACCTCGAGCACGCGGTCGACCGCCTCATAGCCCGCAATGGCGGTGCAACCCACCAGCGCAGGCCGTTGTCCCGCCGCCAAGGCGTCGCGGCCGGCTTTGGTGGCACGCAGCGCGACCAGTGCGTGCACATTGGCCAGCAACACGTCCCGCGCCAAAGTGGATTTGCCCGAGCCGGACACCCCGGTCACAGCCACCAGGCGTTTCAAGGGCACATCGACAGACACGTTTTGCAGGTTGTGCAGGTGCGCACCTTCCAGGCGAAGCCACTGCATGTCATCCCCGCGAAGGCGGGGATCTAAGGGCGCAGGAGGGGGTGGATTCCCGCCTTCGCGGGAATGACGATCTGTATCGCGGGAATGACGATCTGTATCGCGGGAATGACGATCTGTATCGCGGGAATGACGATCTGTATCGCGGGAGGGATGATCTGCCATGACAAATCGCCGCGCTTGCAAGGGGTGCTTCATGGCGTGCAGCAAGTAGCGGCCGGTCTGGGAGTCGGCGGCGGCGGTGATGTCGTCGACTGTGCCTTGTGCGACCAAGCGGCCACCGCGCTTGCCGGCGCTGGGGCCGATGTCGATGATGTGGTCGGCGCGGCGGATGGTGTCTTCGTCGTGTTCGACCACCACCAGGGTGTTGCCTTTGTCGCCGAGTTTGTGCAGGGCGTTGAGCAAAATTTGGTTGTCGCGGGCGTGCAGGCCGATGGTCGGTTCGTCCAGCACATAGCACACGCCTTGCAGGTTGCTGCCCAATTGCGCAGCCAAGCGGATGCGCTGGGCCTCGCCGCCGGACAGGGTCGGAGCGCCGCGGTCCAGCGTCAGGTAGCCCAGACCCACTTCTTCCAGGAACTCCAAGCGGCTTTGGATTTCAGGGATCAGGTCGCGGGCGATGTCGCTCTCGCGGCTGCTCATACGGCCCATCAAGGCCATGCTTTGCACCCAAGCGCGGATGTCACTCACACTCATGCTGGCGATGGCGGTGATGGGCCAGCTGGCGTCTTCAATGCCCCCATGCGCTTGGTCATGGTTGTGCGCACCAAAGCGCACCGCGCGGGCGGTGGCGTTCAGTCGGGTGCCTTCGCAGGTGGGGCAGGCGACTTCGGCCACGTCTTCGACCTCGGGTTCGGCAAAGGTTTTTTCGCGGCCTTTGTCTTTGTCGTCGGCCACCGAGTCGTCATAAACTTGGCGCTGGTCTTTGGTGAGCTTGACGCCAGTGCCGACGCAATCGGGGCACCAACCGTGCTTGCTGTTGTAAGAGAACAAACGCGGATCGAGCTCGGCATACGAGGTGGCGCACACCGGGCAAGCGCGCAGCGTGGAGAAGGCCTGCAAGCGGCCAATGTGCGCGGTGGGGGCGTGTGCCGTCATGGCTTCTTGCAGGCCCGCCAGACCGCTGAGCACATGGACCACGCCTTTGCCATGCTCCAGCGCTTGCGTCAAGGCGGCGCGCAAGGCGGCTTCGTTGCCGGCACTGACATCGAGGCTGGCCACGGGCAACTCGATGGTGTGCTCCTTGAAACGGTCGATGCGCGGAAAACCCTGTGTGGGCACAAAGTTGCCGTCCACCCGCAAATGCGTATAGCCCTTGGGGCGCGCCCAATCGGCCAATTCGGTGTACACGCCCTTGCGGTTCATCACCAGGGGCGCGAGCAGGCCGATGTGCTGGCCTTTGAAGTTTTTAAGCAACTGCGCGACGATGCTGTCGGGCGTTTGCGGCTGGACCGGTGCGCCGTCGTGCACGCAATGCTGGGTGCCCAATTTGACGTAAAGCAAGCGCAAAAAGTGCCACACCTCGGTGGTGGTGCCCACAGTGGATTTGCGGCCCCCACGCGACAAGCGCTGTTCAATGGCCACCGTCGGCGGAATGCCGTACACCGCATCGACCTCGGGCCGGCCAGCGGGTTGCACAATGCTGCGGGCGTAAGCGTTCAGGCTTTCGAGGTAGCGGCGTTGGCCTTCATTGAACAGGATGTCAAAGGCCAGGGTGGATTTGCCCGAGCCACTGACGCCGGTGATGACGTTGAACTTGCCGCGCGGAATATCAACGCTCAGGCTCTTGAGGTTGTGTTCTTTGGCGTTGACGATTTGGATGGCGTCCGGGCCCAGCGATTTTCGCCCCCGCAGCGATGCAGGGCTGGCACCGGGGGACGGTGTGTGGCGCGCAGCGACTTCTGAGGAGCCCGTTGCCCGTCCTGCATCGCCCTCCCAATACCCTGCCCCTTTTTCGCGCAATACCCCGACCTCGCCCATCGACTCGGCGTATTCGCGCAGCGCTTGGCCGGTGTGCGATGTCGGATGCTGACGGACTTCTTCGGGCGGGCCTTCGGCGACGATCAAGCCGCCGGCGTCGCCGCCTTCGGGGCCCAGGTCGATCAGCCAGTCGCTGGCGCGAATGACGTCCAGGTTGTGCTCGATGACGATCAAAGAGTTACCCGCCTCCAGCAGTTTGCGCAGTGCGCGCATCAGCTTGGCGATGTCGTCAAAATGCAGGCCCGTGGTGGGCTCGTCAAACAAAAACAGGGTGCCTTTGCGGCTGAGCGGTTGGCGGCTGCTGGAAGCGGTTTTGGCCGCGCCCGCCAGAAAGCCCGCCAGCTTCAAGCGCTGGGCTTCACCGCCTGACAAGGTGGGCACGGGTTGACCGAGCTTGACGTATTCGAGGCCCACATCCACGATGGGTTGCAGGGCGCGGATCACATCGCGGTCGTTGGCAAACAACTGCGCGGCTTCGCTCACCGTCAGGTCGAGCACGTCGGCCACATTGAGTTTTCGGGGCAGATGGGGGTTGGCTGAATGGGGATCTGACCCCAATTGAAGTCTTTCGATGGTGACTTCAAGGATTTCGGGGCGGTAGCGTTTGCCGTCACAGTCCTGGCAGCGCAAGTACACGTCGCTCAAAAATTGCATCTCTACATGTTCAAAACCGGAGCCGCCGCAGGTGGGGCAACGGCCATCGCCGCTGTTGAAGCTGAATTTGCTGGCGGTGTAGCCGCGTTGTTGGGACAAACCGGCCGTGGCAAACAGCTCGCGAATCGTGTCCCAGGCACCGACGTAACTGACGGGGTTGGACCGTGCGGTTTTGCCGATCGGGGATTGGTCGACAAACACCACATCGCTCAAATGATCGGCGCCCAACAAACGGTCGTGCAAGCCCGGGGTTTCGGTGGCTTTGCCAAAGTAGCGCAGCAAGGCAGGCGCCAGCACATCCTGAATCAAGCTCGACTTGCCCGAACCCGAGACACCGGTGATGCAGACCAAGCGCTGCAAGGGAAACTCCACCGACACGTTTTGCAAATTGTGTTCGCGCACGCCTTCCAGAATCATGCGCGGCGTGCTGTCGGTGACCATGCGTTTAAAACCCATGCCCACTTGTTTGCGGCCTCCCAAATACGAACCGGTCATGGTGTCGGCCAGGCGCAGTTCGTCGGTGGTGCCGTCAAACACAATATGACCGCCCTTCTCGCCCGGGCCGGGGCCCATGTCAATCACCCGGTCGGCAGCCAGCATGACCGCTGGGTCGTGCTCGACCACCACCAGCGTGTTGCCGGCGTCGCGCAGGCGGTGCATGGCTTCGGTGATGCGGCTCATGTCCCGGGGGTGCAGGCCAATGCTGGGCTCGTCCAGCACAAACAAGGTGTTGACCAAGGAGGTGCCCAAGGCCGTGGTCAGGTTGATGCGTTGCACTTCGCCGCCGCTCAGGGTGCGGCTTTGCCGGTCGAGCGTGAGGTAACCAATGCCGACATCGCACAAATACTGCAGGCGGGTGGTGATTTCTTCGAGCAAAAGTTTGAGGGCTTGGGATTCGCCGTCGGTGCCACGCGCAGCCAGTGCGGTGCGGGCCATGCCGTCAAAAAATCGCCGCAAGCGCTCGAGCGGCATCAGCATCAAATCGTGCAGACTCAGACCGGACAATTGCTCCAGCTGGGCGCGGCTCCAACCGACACCTTGCGGCATGAAGCGCTTTGCGGCCGGCATCACGGCGTTGGCGTCGGCCAGGCTGCCGATGCGCCAGAGCAGGCTGTCGGTTTTGAGGCGGGCGCCACCGCAATCGCCACAGGGCGTGTAGCTGCGGTATTTGGACAAGAGCACCCGGATGTGCATCTTGTAGGACTTGGTCTCCAGGTATTCAAAGAAGCGCTTGATGCCGTACCACTGCTGGTTCCACTTGCCATTCCAATTGGGCGAGCCTTGAATCACCCAATGCCGCTGTTCTTCGGTGAGTTTGTTCCAGGGCGTATCGCGCGGAATGCCGGCGACTTCGGCGTAGCGCATCATGTCGTCTTGGCATTCTTTCCAGGCAGGGGTCTGGATGGTTTTGATGACGCCGGCGCGCAGTGTGAGCTTGTCGTTGGGAATGACCAAACCGTAGTCCACACCAATCACCCGCCCAAAACCTCGGCAGGTCTCACAAGCACCCAAGGCCGAATTGAAGGAGAACATCGACGGCAAAGGCTCGGGATAACGCAGGTCGCTTTCGGGGCAATGCAGGCCGGTGGAGTAGCGCCACAGTTCAGCCTCGCCTGCTTCGTCGGCGGCGAGCTTGTAGACGTTGATGCGGCCGCTGCCGCGTTTGAGTGCCGTTTCGATGGCTTCGACGACACGCGCTTTTTCGGCGTTGCCCAAACGGAATCGGTCGGCCACCACGTCCAGCACCTTGCGCGGGCCGGTGGGCGTGGCCACTTCCCGTTCGGCTTGCACTTTGGTAAAACCACTGGCCGACAGCCACTGCTCGACCTCAGCCGCGCTGGTGTTGGCCGGCAGCTCGACCGGAAAGGTCACCACCACCCGCGGGTCTTGGGCCGCCACAGAACGGGCCAGCATCAGGGCGTAAATGCTCTCGGGCGTGTCGTGTTGAACGGGCTGTGCAGTTTGGCGGTCATACAGCTGGCCCAAACGCGCAAACAACAACTTGAGGTGGTCGTTCAACTCGGTCATGGTGCCCACCGTCGAGCGTGAGCTGCGCACCGGGTTGGTCTGGTCGATGGCAATGGCGGGCGGCACGCCCTCAACCTTGTCCACCGCCGGTTTGTCCATGCGGTCCAAAAACTGCCGCGCATAGGCGCTGAAGGTCTCTACATACCTGCGCTGCCCTTCGGCGTACAAGGTGTCAAACACCAAGCTCGATTTGCCCGAGCCGCTGGGCCCGGTCACCACGGTCAACTCACCGGTGCGGATGTCCAGATCGATGTTTTTGAGGTTGTGCTGTCGAGCGCCGCGAATGCGGATAAGACCTTGGGACATGGTGTGGGACTTTTAGAGTGGGCCCCGACATTCTAGGCATTGTGCAAGTCAGGGACTTGCGAGGGGCTTGTCAGGCTTTAGGCGGTGAAACCGAAACGGTCATTGGGCACACATTGCAAATAGTCGTCCAGTGAACCGCCCGCCAAAGGCTTGAACTTGAGCTGCAGGGTCACAGCCTGGTGAAGAATACGGCCTTGCCACCGACCCAAATCGGTGAAGCCTTGCTTGCTCCAAAAGCGCAGCGCCCGCGCGTCCGTGGTGACACAGCCCAAGCGCAGCCATTGACCGCCTTGACTTTGGATCCAACGCTCGAGCCCTTGCCAAATTTCGGACGAAGCGCCCGTGCCGCGCAAGTCGCCGGAGACCAAGAAAAATTCGATGTGCCACACATGGCGGGCCAAGAAGTCCGGCTTCAAGAAGCAAACCCCGATCAGTTGCTGATGGGCATCGAAAAAACCAAATTTGGGAAACCGACCCGCCTCGCCCGCCTCCAAGTCTTTCACCACCATGGATGGGGTTGGCGAAGCGCCGGCAATCGAGGTCCAGTAATCCGGGTTGTCGCGGTACAAGTTGGAGACGGCCGTCAACTGCGCCTGCGTGATTTCTGTGCACAAAAACCGGGTTGTACTGAACCGATCCAATTTCTATATCCCAATTTTTTTGATTAAGACGAATATACCAGATATCGATATATTTTTGAGAGGTTTATTTGGCGGGCGCAGCGGGCGCAGCGGGCGCAGCGGGGGCAGCGGGGGCAGCAGGGGCAGCAGGGGCAGCCTCTTTGACCGGCTCAGTCTGCACCGCATCGGCGCCGTGTTTTTCACCGCCCATGTCCAGGCTGTCGCCACCTTTGCTGATGACCCACAAAGCCAAGCCTGCAAAAATAACAAAGCCGACAGCAATTTTCCACATGGTTGTTCTCCAAAAATAAAAAAGGCCCTCCACAAAGGGAAGGCCTTGAATTTAGCACCCGAGTCACCCCGGGTTGCTTACAACGATCAGTCGTTGGCGTAGATGTCCACGTCTTTGGTTTCCTTGATGAACAAGCCACCAATGACCACCGTGGTGCTGGCAATGATGATGGGGTACCACAAGCCGTTGTACATGTCACCGGTCTGCGCCACGATCGCAAACGCGGTGGTGGGCAGCAAGCCGCCGAACCAGCCGTTGCCGATGTGGTAAGGCAAGGACATGGAGGTGTAACGGATACGGGTCGGGAACATCTCCACCAGCATGGCGGCAATCGGACCGTAGACCATCGTGACCAAAATGACCAGGTAAGTCAGGATGATGATGACCATGGTTTTGTCGAACTTGGCCATGTCCGCTTTGGCAGGGTAACCCGCGGCTTTGAGCGCCGCACTCAGGTTGGTACCCAACAAAGCGCCGTTGGCGGTCTTTTCGCCGCTCAAGTCTTTGAGGGACTTGGTGGCGGCTTCGATGGCCTTGGCATCTTTGGGCTCGGCTGCACTCAATGCCGCCAACTTTTCTTCCGCCTTGGTTTTGGCCGCAGCAATGTCTTCAGCCGCGTATTTGACCGTCACCAGGGTCTCGCCGACTTTAATCGTCGCAGGTGTCCCGGGGGCAGCCACGACGTTGGTGTAGCTCACCGAGGCACTGGCGAGGCGTTGTTTCGCGATGTCGCAAGACGATGTGAATTTCACGGTGCCGGTGGGGTTGAACTGGAACGAGCACTCGGCTGGATCGGCGGTCACCACCACTTTGGCGTTGGCTTGTGCGGCATACAAGTCAGGGTTGGCCGCCTTGGTCAGGGCTTGGAACACAGGGAAGTAAGTCACCGCGGCCAAGAAGCAACCGGCCAAAATGATCGGTTTGCGACCGATCTTGTCAGACCATGTGCCGAACAAAATAAAGAAAGGTGTGCCAATGATCAAAGAAATGGCGACCATGATGTTGGCGGTCGCGCCGTCCACTTTCAGGGCTTGCGTCAAGAAGAACAAGGCATAGAACTGGCCGGAATACCAGACCACCGCTTGACCTGCTGTCAGACCGACCAAAGCCAGGATCACGATCTTGAGGTTTTTCCACTCACCAAACGCTTCTGTCAGCGGGGCTATGGAGGTTTTGCCTTCGGCTTTCATTTTCACGAAAGCAGGCGACTCGTTCATGCTCAAACGGATGTAGACCGAGACCGCCAACAACAGAATCGACACGATGAACGGCACGCGCCAGCCCCAATCAGAGAAAGCGTCTTCGCCGATGAGAGAACGTGTGCCCAAAATCACCATCAAGCTCAAGAAAAGACCCAAGGTGGCCGTGGTTTGAATCCAGGCGGTGTAGGCGCCGCGCTTGCCTGCGGGGGCATGCTCGGCCACATAGGTGGCCGCGCCACCGTACTCGCCGCCCAAGGCCAAACCTTGCAGCAGGCGCAAGGCGATCAGGATGACGGGCGCAGCGGCACCGATGCTGGCGTAGTTGGGCAAAATGCCCACAATGAAGGTCGACAGACCCATGATCAGGATGGTCACCAAAAAGGTGTATTTGCGACCGATCATGTCGCCCAGGCGGCCAAAGAAAATCGCGCCAAAGGGGCGGACGATGAAACCGGCCGCAAAAGCCAACAGCGCAAAGATGAAAGCAGAACCTTCGTCCAGACCGCTGAAAAATTGCTTGGCAATGATGGCAGCCAGTGAGCCGTACAAGTAAAAGTCATACCACTCGAACACGGTACCGAGAGAGGAAGCGAAAATCACTTTCTTCTCTTCGGCCGACATCGGACGGGGTGCGGTTGTAGCCATAAAGCGGTCTCCAAATGAATATCAGAACCCAACATGGGAACTTGCGCCGATTCTTGGGGTTTGCTCTGACCTTCTTCTGACACGAAACCAACACAGGCTGACAACATAGGTTGAAACCCTTGGCTCCGGTTTTGTAATGTGAAATAAAATGGCTTTCAAGGGTAAACACCCCAGGCTTGCCCACAAGCCCCTTTCGCAAGCCTGGGTCAGGAACGCCGAACGCCCACCGGAATCTCCCGAACCGCTTGCCAAGCGGGACCCTTGAACCAGTCGTCACCGCACAAGTAGGCGCGCAGCATGGGCAAGGCGTCCAGGCCCCAAAACACGTTGCCATCCACCACCAGACTGGGCACGCCAAACACATCGAGCGCTATGGCCTCTTCCGTCCAGGCTTGCAACTGCTGTTTGACTTCGGGTGACTGGGGGTCTCGGCTCGGGGCCATGTGCGCGGTCAAGTCGGCCAAGACCTGCGCATCGGCGGCGTCCTGGCCAGTGCACCAAACTTGCTTGAATATTTTTTCGGTCACATACCGGTTCGGTAAACCGCTGGCTTGACTGGCCACAGCCAGGCGCAACAAGCCCAAAGGGTTGAAGGGGTGTGATGCGGGCATTTGGAACGCGATGCCCTGGGTGTGCGCCAGCCATTGCACTTGCCGGTAAGTCCAATCGCGTTTGGACGGGATTTCGGCCGGGCCGAGTTGTCCATGGTGCTTGAGCATCGCGCCAAACAACACGGGTTTGTAAGTCACCGTGTGGCTGATGCCCTGCAAGGCTGGCGGCAGGGCCTGAAAAGCCAGCCAGGCATAGGGCGAGATGAAATCAAAATAAAAGGTGATGTGTTTCATGCGGCACGCTCTGCGATGGGGATGCGCTGTGCAATGGTTTGCCAGACCTGGCGTTTGGCGGCGGCGTCTGCATGGGCCCAGTCTCCGATTTCGGCCAAAGTGCGCAAACACCCTTCGCACCAGCCGGTCCTGGGGTTCATGACGCAAACAGACACACAAGGCGATGGCACCTGCACCTGCACCTGCACCTGCACCTGCATCTGCGCTTGCGCTGCAACGCTTGCCGCCAATTGCGCCAGACGGGACAGTGGGCGCATGTTCAGCCCCGCCTTGTGTTGAGGATGGCTGTCGCCACCCGCGAATGGGGTTGACGGCCTAAGAAGTCGCTGATGAAAACGCCGGCATCGACCAGTTTGTCCAAGTCAACACCGGTCTCAATGCCCATGCCGTGCAGCATAAAGACCACGTCTTCAGAAGACACATTGCCCGTGGCCCCTTTGGCGTAAGGGCAGCCGCCCAGACCCGCGACGGAGGACTGGAAGTTCCACACCCCCAACTGCAGGGAGGCCAAGGTGTTGGCCAGGGCCTGTCCGTAGGTGTCATGAAAGTGTCCGCAAATCTGCGCGGCGTCAAAGTGACCGAGCGTGGCCTCGATGGCTTTTTGCACCTTCAGGGGCGTGCCCACGCCAATCGTGTCGCACACGTCCACGCGCTGCACCCCGATCTGCCGCATCAAGCCCGCCAAATACGCCACGCGGCTTGGCGGTACATCACCTTCATAAGGGCAGCCCACCGTGCAGCTCATCGCACCACGCACCGCCATGCCCGCGTCCAGCGCGGCTTGCACCACGGGGGCAAAGCGCTCGATGCTTTCGGCGATCGAACAGTTGATATTTTTGTGGCTGAAGGCTTCGCTGGCAGCGCCGAAAACGACGATCTCATCGGGCCGGCATTTCACAGCCGCTTCAAAACCTTGCACATTCGGCGTGAGCACCGAATAACGCACACCCGCCTGGCGTTCAATGCCCGCCATGACCTGGGCGTTGTCGGCCATCTGCGGGACCCACTTGGGGCTGACAAAACTGGTGACCTCGATCTCGGTCAGGCCTGCCGCTTGCAGGCGGTGCACCAGCTCGATCTTGACCGCGGCGGGCACGGCTTGTTTCTCGTTTTGCAGACCGTCGCGGGGGCCGACGTCGATCAGCTGGACGCGTGTGGGCAATGGCATAGACACTTTCAATAGCCGCGTTGGGGGTCGACCACACCGTTGATCGGCTCACCGCGCTGCAAGGCTTTGATTTTGCCCACAATTTGCGCGATGCTTTCTTCGCGCAGGGTGCGGGCCGAGGTGTGCGGCGTGACGGTGATTTTGGGATGCGCCCACAAGGGATTGTCAGCGGGCAAAGGCTCGGTGCGAAACACATCCAGGGTGGCGCCCGCCAAGTGGCCGCTGTCGATCAAAGTGATCAGGTCTTCTTCCACCAGATGCTTGCCACGGGCCACGTTGATGAGGTAGCCGCCTGTTTGCAATTGCGACAAGGTGCTGTGATTCAAGATGTTTTCAGTCTCTGGCGTGAGCGGCATCAGGTTGACCAAGACGCGCGTGGCCTGCAAAAAATCAGCCAAGCCCTGGACGCCACTGAAGCTGCGGATGCCGGGAAAGTCTTTGCGGCTGCGGCTGTAACCCACGACAGGGAACTCAAACACCTGCAAGGCCTTGGCCACCCGCTCGCCCAGAACGCCCAAGCCCATCACGCCCACCGGACATTCGGCACGGACACGCGGCTTTTTGTAGGACCATTTGCCCGACTGCGTGTCGGCATCGTAGGCGTCGAATTCTCTGAAGTGCCGGATCACAGCATGGCACACATATTCGGCCATCTGGACCGACATGCCCGCATCGTCCAGGCGCACCACCTGCAGGCCCGATGGCAAACGCAGTTGCAACAACGCATCGACACCGGCGCCAATGTTGAACAAGGTCTTTAATGTCTTTTGCTGGTCAATGAATGGCTGCGCAGGGGCCCAAACAATGGCGTGGTCGGCCAAGGGGGCGTCGGGTGTCCAGGCAAAAACTTCAGCCTCGGGGAATGCTTTTTGCAAACCCTCCACCCAAGGCTCGGGCGGCAGGCTGGCGAAACAGATGGTGATTTTCATGGGCGTATTTTGTCAGCAAGCCAGGGGTCTGGGCTGTCGCGCGGGTCTTTGGTGGGCACAGGGCT
>Ga0114964_10001287_pt1 | contig 18445 bp, 18 predicted proteins | sample C_131016_MF_Meta_FD_92638 | JGI IMG/M metagenome (GOLD analysis project Ga0114964, IMG submission 92638) | Freshwater microbial communities from Lake Croche, Canada to study carbon cycling - C_131016_MF_MetaG | ecosystem: Environmental > Aquatic > Freshwater > Lake | place: Lake Croche, Canada... | reverse complement strand
GATCTTCGCTGAATGCGCTCTCACTGCTTCCGCCGGTATCGCCGTAAACAAGATGCTCGCAAAGATCGCAAGTGACTGGCGCAAACCGAACGGCCAGTTTGCCATCCTTCCAGATCAGGTTGAGGCATTCATGGCCGAGCTTCCTGTTCGTAAACTTTGGGGAATCGGCCCCAAGAGCGCCGAGCGATTCGCGGTGCAGGGCATTCATTCCTGCGGGGATCTTCAGAAGCTGAGTCCTCACGAGATGGTGTTGCAGTTCGGAAAGTGGGGGTCTGCACTTTACCAACTCTGCAGAGGTGAGGATGACAGGGAGGTGCAGCCCCACCGCATCAGTAAATCGCTGAGTAACGAAACCACCTTCAGCGATAATCTCCTCACACTGGAAGAATGCGAAGCTGCCATTGCAATCCTCTCCGAGGAACTGCTGCTGGAACTTAGACAGAAGGCTCCCGAACGAAAGGTTCGCAAGGCCTTCGTGAAGGTAAAGTTCGCCGACTTCAACCGAACGACCAGGGAGTGTCTCTGCAGTGAACCTTCTTTGGCCGTTTACCAGAGCCTGCTGGCCGAGGCCTACCAGAGGAAAAATCTCCCCGTTCGCCTGCTGGGAACGGGTGTGCGCTTCGAGGAGGCAGCCGAAGTGCTGCAACCGGAGCTTTTTGAATGAAGAAGATTCATCCAAAGAACGCTTGGTGGAGCCATGGGAATACCGGGCGGTGGGAACCGCCGGGATAGCCTGTCTCGAAGAGCAGCCGGGAGGGCGCCACTTGCGGGAGCAAGCGCGCCAATGACCCTTTGCCTACGGCAAAGTTGGTACAGGATCCCTCCGGGCTAATCAAATGCCGCTGATCGCGGCATGGTACTCGAACTGAAGTTCTCATCCCCACTGGTTCACTCAGAACCGTCTCTTGAACTTATCCAAGGAAACACTTGGTGGAGCCATGGGGAGTCGAACCCCAGACCTCCTCCATGCCATGGAGGCGCTCTACCAACTGAGCTATGACCCCAAGTGTCTCGTCATCAAAACCGGAAGGAGCTTTGTGACGGAGGTGAGAATCTAGGATGAATCCCCCTCCGGAGCAATAGGATTTCATAAAAAATGAATCTTGGATAAATGATCCATTGACACCCCCTCCCCTTCCGCACATCATCTGCGACCCGATTCTTTTAAGACTTTTTAGATTTTTACGACATGAAGCGCACCTACCAACCTTCCAAGCGCACGCGCAAACGCCAGTTCGGCTTCCGTGCCCGCATGCAGACCAAAAGCGGTCGCGCTATCCTGAGCCGTCGTCGCCAGCGTGGTCGCAAGCGTCTCCTGCCGAAGGGCGTTGAGCTCCATTACGCACGCCACACCCAGGCTTAGACTGCCGCGTAGTTCGCGCCTCCGCGCGGGTTACCAGCATCTGAAGGTCCGCTCGTCGGGCCTTTCTTTTCACGGGTCCCTGATCCGTATGGGCGTACTCCCCTCCCAAGATTCCAGCACACAGGGAGCTGTTGTAGCTTCCCGTCGCGTCGGCTCTTCCGTGATCCGCAACAGGGTAAAACGTCGGCTTAAGGAGATCTTCCGCAAGGAACTCCCGGGACTTGCGCCCGGTCTCTGGATCGTGGTGACTGCCAAGCCATCTGCGGCGAATGCCTCGACGGAGGCTCTTTGTGCGGAATGGTTGCGTCTTGGGAAGCGTCTCTCTATTTTTACCGCCTCGTAATCCCTCTCACCAGATGGCCTTTCTACTTCGAATCCCTATCCATCTCTACCGATGGTTCATTTCCCCACTGCTCCATGCGCTGGCTACGATCACCACAGGCAGTGGATGCGGTTGCAGATTCTACCCAAGTTGCTCCTCCTACGCACTTGAGGCGCTCAAGGAACACGGCGCAGTACACGGTTCCCTCCTCTCCCTTCGACGCATCCTCAAGTGCCACCCCTGGGGAGAGGGAGGACTCGACCCCGTGCCGGCAATCAAGGGATGAAGCTTGAAACCTGAAAATATTCATCATCTGCCTTTCGCCTTTCGCTTTCCCACTTTTTAACCTTTTCACTCTTTCAGCCTTCACATTTAGCCTAAGCTTTCACCTCTTTCTTATCTTCCTATGTTCGACCGCACCACCTGGATCGCCATCGCCCTCTCCATAGCCGGACTGGTCGGTTGGCAGTTTTACTACACCAAGACCTACGGCCCCTACATTGCCCAGCAGGCTGAACTGCAGAAGGCAGCAAGGCTGAAGACTGACTCTGCTTCAGCGGCTTCTACCACCGCTAAGGAAAAGCGCCTACCCGCTCCAACCCCAGTACCTCTTGTTAAGGCTCTCCCTGCAGCCTCTGTCCTACCACCAGCGGGTGGTTCCACCCCCACGATCCCTGAGCTCTCAGCCAAACGTGAAACCCTCGACACAAGCCGAGCGGAATACCTGTTTGCCAATAACACCGGCGGCATTGAATGCGTCACCCTCTTTCTTCATCTGGGAGCCAACGAGCAGAGCCTCTTCCTAAACAAAGACTCCGGACTTCCGATCGGTGCCCTTTGTGATGCCACCGGATCGCCAATCGGAGGCTTTGCCATGGAGTCGGACAAAAAGCAGGGCTCAACCAAGTTCCTTCTGAATGCTCCCGGAGGCCTCTCCATCTCGAAGAGTTTCACGCTGCCCCAGAGCGTCGGTTCCCCAGAGGAGTACATCATCGGCCTCGACCTCTCCTTCCAAAACAGCGGCACCACCCCGCTCTCCCTCCCTGGCTACTACATTGCAGCTGGCGGCGAGGCCCCGGTCCATATCAAGGACCTCCCGACCTACACATGCTTCAACTGGCTCCGTGATGGGAAGATGACATCGATCGACGTCAACTGGTTTGAGGAAGGTAAGATCCCCCTCATCGGCATCCAGACCCATCCGGCAAAAGATCTCTACAGCCAGCCTGAGTCGGGAATCCAGTGGGCCTCGGTGACCAGCCAGTATTTCTGCACGATCGTCACCGCCCCCAAGGATCAGCCCGGATCTGGTGTCTGGGCTCGTCGTTACGAGTCGCAGGGCTTGGCTGATTCCTCCTCCTCCCCAGTCTTCGGAATCACCGGCGGTCTCGGCACCGGACCGATCACCCTTGCTCCCGGCGAAACCCTCACCCGCCACTACTCCATCTACGCAGGCCCCAAGGACTTCACTGGACTGAGCAAGATCGGCGGCGAGCAGCAGAAGGTGATGAACTTCGGGATGTTTCACCTCGTCTCCGAGTTCCTCCTCTGGGCGATGAACTCCATCCAGCAGGTTGTCCACAGCTTTGCCGCCGCAATTATCATCCTGACGATCCTGATCAAGTTAGCCCTCTGGCCTCTCCAGAACAAGGCCACCAACTCCATGAAGCGGATGCAGCTGCTCTCGCCGAAGATGACCGAGCTGCGTGCTAAGTATAAAGATGATCCGACCAAGATGAACGAGGAGCTGATGAAGCTCTACAAGCAGTACGGGGTAAACCCCTTCGGCGGCTGCCTCCCGATGCTGATCCAGATCCCGATTTTCTTCGGCTTTTACTCCATGCTTGGCAGCGCCATCGAGCTTCGGAACAGCCACTTCCTCTGGATTCACGATCTCTCCCAGCCCGACACCCTGGCCCACGTCATGGGATTCCCGATCAACCTGCTACCCATCATCATGGCAGGCACCATGGTCTGGCAGATGGCCATCTCGCCAAAGAGCGGAGACGCCACCCAGCAGCGGATGATGTACTTCATGCCGATCATCTTCCTCACCTTCTGCTATAACTACGCCTCCGGACTTGCGCTCTACTGGACCACGCAGAATATCTTCTCCATCGTGCAGCTCTACTTAACTCGTAATCAGGCGATGCCAACCTTGGAAAAGGTGGTAGCAGCTCCCAAGGGAAGTGCCGGCAAGGGCAGCAAAGGTGGCGGCTCCGGTAAGAAACGCTAACAGAACGACCCCCCAGTCACCCTCTCCCCCAGAGCGATGAATCAAACCCCACGCGAATTACTCACTGCAATCCTCGGACACCTTGGTTTCATCGTGGAGATCGAGGAGCAGGAGAGGGACGGTCACCGGATTCTTCAGGTAAGGACCACTGAGCCGGAGCGTCTGATCGGTCGCCGTGACGAGACCCTCGAGAGCCTCCAGTTTCTGGTGAACCGGATCCTCCAGAGCAGGAATCACGGAGCGCCCCGTATCGTGGTCGACGTCGAGCATCACCGCTCCATGCGCGACGATTCGTTCCTCCACCGCATCCATCAACTGGCGGAAGCCGTGAGAGCGAACGGACGCGCCGTCGAGACCGAGCCGTTGAACTCTTACGACCGCAGACTCGTTCACAACGCCTACCGCGAAGATGCCGAATTGGAAACCTCGAGCCCCGAGGGGATCGATAAGATCAAGCGGGTGACGATCCGGAAGCGAGACTGAGTCAAGAGCCTAGAGCGTGACCTTCCGGCCTTCAGTACCGATTCCCTAGTACCTAGTACCTCAGCGGATCGGGAAGCGTGAAGGCGCTCTCGATCACGCGGATCTCCACCGGATCGGTCGCCAGGACCTCGATGACGTCAAAGCGGAAGGTGAGGTCCGGCATTTCCAAGAGCCTGAGCCAGTGCATCGCACCGCGGCGGATAAGTTGCTGCTTTTTCTGATTCACGGCATCGAGCGGGCGACCCATCTCCTCGCTGCGGCGGGTCTTCACCTCGGCAAAGACCAGCGTCTCGTGATCCCGGCAGATAAGGTCGACCTCCCCTCCTCCCGGAGCCCGGAAGTTCCGGCGAAGGATCTTCCAACCGAGCCCTTTCAGATGACGGGCGGCGGCCTCCTCGCCCCATCGCCCCAACTCCAAGTGATCAGAACCCGAAGGTGGGCTGGTCGACCGGCGCAAAACCGAGGCGATGATGCTGGCAAGGTCCATGCTCACGAAGCATAGCAAGGTGGTCGGCCGTGGCATAGCCCCGATGACGGGCAAAGCCGTACTGGGGGAGTTCCCGATCGAGCGCGTCCATGATCCGGTCGCGCGTCACCTTGGCCAGAATACTGGCAGCCGCAATGCTCAGGCTGATGCCATCACCCCCGACCAGGGCGGTCTGCCCGACGGGGAGTCCCTTGGCTGGAAGACCGTCGACCAGGGCGTGGGCAGGGGGATGTCCTTTTTCCCGAAGCCCTGTCAGGGCGCGCTTCATGGCAAGGTGGGTGGCGCGGAGAATGTTGAGCTGCCCGATTTCCTCGGAGCTTCCCTCGGCGATCGCGAAGAAGACTTCCGGGTTCCCGGTCAGTTGCTCGTAAAGCTCCTCCCGTTGCCGGTGGTTGAGCTTCTTGGAATCATCCAGTCCCTTGAGCTTGAACCCCTCGGGCAGGATCACCGCGGCCGCCAGCACGGGGCCGGCCAAGGGGCCTCGGCCCGCCTCATCCACTCCCGCCACGGGCCAGATCCCCCTGGCGCGCAGCTCTTCCTCATGAAAGAGAGAAGGGCCCCGGGACTTTCGGTCCTTGGGGCCCTTCTTAGAATCTTGTCCCGGACGTTTCATCGTCGGCGGGCCGGGTGGGAAGAATCGCTTACGCGATTTCCTGCGCCTTCTCCTTAACCGTCACGGCAGCCTTGCCCTTGCGGTTGCGGAGATAGTTCAGCTTGGAACGGCGGATGGAACCGCGCTTCTCAACCTCGACCTTGGCGATACGGGGAGAATGAACCGGGAACACGCGCTCGACACCCTCTCCGAAGCTGACGCGACGGACGGTGAAGTTGGCGTTGATGCCGGTGCCCTTGCGGCCGATGACGATGCCGGCGTACTTCTGGATACGCTCCTTGTCACCCTCGATGACGCGTGTGTGGACGCAGATGGAATCGCCGACCTCAAAAGGGACGATGTCGGTCTTAAACTGTTCTTTTTCGATGGTGGCGATGATGCTCATGTCAGGAATATTGGCCGAAAATTGATCTAAAGTGGTCGGGTAGATTGCCCCTCACCCTTCATCTTGGCAAGAAGTAATCGTCAATTCTCCACTCACTCGGGAACAGTCGGTGAAATCCCCTGATAGCCTCACTACGGCATGTGTTACCTATGTCCTGAACCTAATGTGTTACCCATGTCCTGAACCTGTACCCTGCGCCCGAGAGATTTTAGCCTTCAGCCTTCAGAATTCTGCCTTTAGCCTTCATCCCATGCGCCTTGTCCTTGCCGCCACCGGAGCCAGTGGATCCATTTATCTCCAGCGGCTTCTCCACCATCTGGGCCAGGGAGACCATGAGATTCATCTCGTCCTCTCCCCCTACGCCAAGCAGGTCATCCACGAGGAGATCGGCGCCCTGAAGCTGCCGCCAGGGATCATCGAACATAGCGAAAAGTCGATGAATGCTCCCTTCGCCAGTGGGAGCGCCCTCTTCGACGGCATGGTGGTGATGCCCTGTTCCATGGGAACGATCGGCAGGATCGCGGCGGGAACGAGCGAAAATCTCATCCTCCGAGCTGCCGACGTCTTCTTGAAGGAGCGCCGCAAGCTGATCCTTGCTCCCCGAGAGACACCTTGGAACCTCATTCATGCCCGCAATATCGTGACCGTCACGGAAGCCGGGGCCATTGTCCTGCCCGCCTCCCCCTCGTTCTATAGTCATCCCAAGAACTTTGATGACTTAGCGGATACGGTCGTCTGGAGGGTTCTGGATCAGCTTGGCATCGCCGCTCCCAATGCCTGCCGCTGGCGTGAGCCGGACATGATCGACTGATGCGGCTTCCAAATAAACAGCAACTTCTTGCCTATGTCGCGGCCACCCTGGCGCGAATGGTTTTTTCCACGGTGAGGCTACGCGTGAACGATCGCTCTGGCTTCCTCACTGATCCTCCGAATGACCCGCGTATCATGGTCTTCTGGCACAACCGGATCACTGCCATTGCAATTGGATTTCTGCGTCACTATCCCGGAACCCATCGCTCCCGCAAGGGGGTGAGTGTCCTGACCAGCCCCAGTAAGGATGGTGACATCCTGGCCGGCGTCATGGCCAACCTCGGCATGGGTGCTGTCCGAGGTTCCAGTTCACGTCGTGGATCCACGGCGATCAGGGAACTCACCTCACTCCTCGACTCGGGAGTCGACCTCGCCATCACTCCCGACGGCCCCCGCGGCCCCAAGTACTCGCTCGGTATGGGCGCCGTCTTCCTTGCTCAGAAAACCGGCATTCCCATCATGCCTGTCCACGCCCGGTATCACTCAGCGATCCGCCTCAAGACCTGGGACAACTTCGCCATCCCTCTCCCCTTTTCGCGGGTCGACATCACGATGGATCCCTATCTGATCATCGACCCCGAAGCGACCGATCTGGAAGCCGAACGTCTAAGCCTGGAAACCCTTCTCAAGGAACAGGCCCTCCTTTCTGATCTACCTCATAAATAGGCGAGACTCGCGCAAAGGCGCAGAGGCGCTGAGAGAGAAAATGCAAAAGAGGCTAAAGCCCATGCTGAAGAACTGATCCAACTGCATGACCTTCATGGTTCCAATCCCCTTCATCCCTGTGCATTATTCACTTTATCTCAGCGCCTCTGCGCCTCTGCGGGAGATAATCCCTGCAGTGCCCTCTTACAACAGCGAAGCACCATAAAATTATGAAACTCATTGATGGCAAGGCAGTCGCCGCCGAAGTCGAACTTGAAACCAAGACACGCATCGAAGCGCTGAAGGCCCGGGGCATCACCCCCGGACTTGCCGTTGTGCTCATCGGTGAAGATCCCGCCTCCCAGGCCTATGTCCGCAACAAGGACCGCACTTGCGCCTCCCTCGGCATGTACTCCCGCAAGATCGAGCTTCCGGCCTCCACTAGCCAGGAGGAGGTGCTCAAGCTCGTCGCGGAACTCAATACCGATCCCGCCATCCACGGCATCCTCGTCCAGTCGCCGCCGCCGAAGCACATCGACGAGCACGCCGTGACCGTTGCCATCGACCCGCGCAAGGATGTCGACGGGTTCCACCCCGTCAACGTGGCGAAGCTCGCCATGGAGGATCCCACGGCCTTTGTCCCCTGCACCCCGCTCGGTTGCCAGCGACTCTTGATCGCCGCCGGGATCGAGACTTCCGGAGCCGAAGTTGTCGTGGTGGGACGCAGCCTGATTGTCGGCAAGCCGATGGCCCTCCTCCTCATGGCTAAAGGCAAGGGAGGCGACGCCACCGTGACGATCGCCCACTCCCGCACGAAAGACCTGGCTGCCGTCACCCGCCGCGCCGATATCGTCATCGCGGCGATCGGTCGTCCGAAGGCTCTCGGTGCCGAGCACATCAAGGATGGTGCCGTCGTGATCGATGTCGGCATCAACCGCGTCGAGGATCCCTCCACCAAGACAGGCTACCGCCTGGTCGGCGACGTCGACTTCGAGGCCGTGGCACCCAAGTGCAAGGCGATCACCCCGGTCCCCGGCGGCGTCGGTCCAATGACCATCGCAATGCTCATGAGCAATACTGTGACCGCCTGCGAACGCCTGACCGCATAAGCTTCGGATGGAACTTGGGCGTGCCCACGGCGGCTGTTCCAATTCAGGAAATGCTATAACTTGGTAATTACGGTAAATACTCATCCACACCGTACTCGCCGGCAGGTGCTAAAACCGATCCGTCGGTACGGATTGCAGACTTCTGTAGATCCGCGGAGCGATCTGTCATCCAGTCGAGAACCTGTGCCTTTGGATTGTTATAGGTCCAGCTGAAAAGATTCTGCGAGTCCGCACCAAGAAGGGTGCTGGATGGGTTCGTAGTGATCCTCAGCGAGGATGGCGCCCAATCGAATGTTACCTTGCCAGTTCCGGCAAGAACGCCCGAGTCATTGAGCGAGTAGCGGGCAACATCCTTACCTTGAACAGCGAAGAGAGTTCTTCCCACTGCCGTCACGGCGGTTGAGTTCTTCAGGGTCATACCGGTTATCTGTGTGAGACTCGCCACATCGCAGGCACTGACCTGCAATTGGCCGGCACCGGAGGTGCCTTTGACCCGTGTTTGGGTCCATGCAAGGAATCCATCCGCGGTAATGTCTGAAACCCCTGCCAAGCGCCCCGGTAGTGCAAGTGCAGGACCAAGAATAGGCGATGCAGGATCATTAAGATCAAGGATGCGTAAGGCATGCTGACAACTACTTAGTTCAGTCCCATCAGCAAGCGGCTTCTCCTTAACGGCATACCCGTAAATCAGCATACCTCCACCTGCTGTCGAGGAAACAACAGGAGTGGCGTTCGTGTCGGTCAAGGGAATCACAGGATGGGCGACCGGAGCGACAGGATTCTCCACCTGAAATACCACCGCAACGGCGGGATTAGTGCTCTGCGGAGGCTGGTATCCGTCGAAGGGATAAGGCATGCAAGAGGCAATCATGGGCGAGCTTGCGAGCTTTGCACTGGAAACATTTCCGATAGATGCTGCAAAAATCGTATTGGTTGTAGTCGTTACAAGACTATTTGAAACATTTGTAAGAGTCATCGTCACGGTACTAGTAGTTAAAACAGGGGGGGAAATGGCAGGAAGAGTCACCGGTATTGGGCGCAAATACCCACCCCATCGGTAGCTACGTGCCTGCGGCTGGGCGACAACTACAGCCGACTTGCCCGAGGGAATAAGAAGTCCTGAAAGATCCCAGGCGGAGTCATTACCCGGAAGCTGGAGGGAGGTGCTGCCGGTGAGCTTCAGATCGGGCAGACGTGAGGCATCATAAATATCTAGGAACAATGTCGGACTTGCGTCTGTCTGTGGTGTCGGCGCGTACCATGCCCTGTCCCACCCCCATGTAGTTTCATTGTCAGGATTCTGTCGTAGGATAAAGAGGGAATTGCCTCTCAGAATGGCATCCTTCACGACACCCTTACCGAGAGGAATCTCCGTCAAACCAGAATCGGGATCACTCAGGGGAGAGACACGTGCGGTTGCAGCGCCGGATCCATACCATCCCCACCAAGAGGAGGAAGCCCCCTCTTCGATCTGGATCAGGTGCTTGGCCGTCGTCAGGACTCTGTTAACCGGCCACGCAAGGAGCAGATCGGCGAGAAGAGATGGATAGCCATTCTTAGGAAGTGAGGCCGTCACAAGTTCCTTCTGCGAAATCGAGGCAAGCGCCCCATTCACCAAGGATGCCCGAAGCGGGTCAAAGCGGTGGGTAATGACTCCTCCCTTACTCAACTTTCCTCCCGCCACATTAATCTTCAGAATCTGGATGTAACTACTGTTGGATCCCGTGGAGCTGTCGTAGCTTGTGTAAGGGATGAGAGCTAAACCATTTTCAGGAAGAACTTTTAGGGCCTTATCGTCATATGTAGCGGCACTGTATCCCCAAGTGCCGTCAAGTATGATACGGCCATTGGTGGAAATTGTGGGTTTGGAAGGATCGGAGACATCGAAGATCGATGCGGCCACTTTGCCACCATCAAAACCAATGGTGAAGAGCTTGTCGCCTATCGGCTCGATGTGTGTCGAGAATCCAGGAACCTCCAGATGACCTGCTATAACGGGTTTCGTCGCATTCGAGAGATCAACCACGAAGAGCGGATCGGTCTGGCGGAAAGTGACAACATAAGCCTTGTCCCCGGCAAAACGAGCGGACATAAGGCTTTCATTCTTCATAATCTCGACAGACCCTATTTTAGTCCCACCGCGGCTGAAGTTTTCCAAAATAACTTCCTGATCATTCCACCATCCGCGCTGAGAAACTGTGGAGAGGGTACCATTCTCGTATTGGACGTAATATTTGTTATCCAGACGACCGAAGAGCTTAACCGGGGATGGCGTCAGTTTTGTTGCTCCATTGGTACCCAGAGAGAAGAGAGTAATCCATGAACTCTGCCAGTCTGACCAGTCACTTTGAGTCACTGTCAACCAGTCGTTACCGGCCGATATCACTGGCCAGTTACCCTTCACTGCATGCGTTTTGGCCAAGGTCACCGATCCAGAAGTAGTATTCAGAACAATATCATTGAGAGTCATTGCATCGGTGTTGTCGGAGGAGCTCCAGCTCCATTGCTGAGTGGCTAGATAGATGCGAGTGCCCACCAGACGGCTGTCTGCCAGCCACCCCGCAACCTTCAGCGAGGAGACCAGCTTGGCAGACGAACCATCAACTTTGATGACTTGAACGCCGGTCTGCTGGACCCATGATCCCTGCTCATACTCTCTGGTAAGTAGGACTGCATAACGAACAGCTCCTGAGCCGGGAACAATATACATATCCTGTCCCTTCGCCGGAAGACGGTAAGAAGCCATCAATGTAGGGTCCGCTGGATCGGTCAGATCAAGAACCTGAAGTCCACGTAACTGGTTGAAGAAGTAAACCTTGGAACCGTCCGCTTTCCAAATATCAGACTCTTCAACAGAGTTTGCAGAGGATGAAGTTGTCTTTGCATCGCGACTAGCTGTAACGGAAGGGGAATTGGCGACACCCGCTGTAGTCGCAAGCGCTACTCCTCCGGACAATGTGATGACACCTCCTTGAGCGTCCTTCGTATAGCTTGATGCCAAGGTCTCCCCAAACGTCTTCTTACCAGCAAAGAACTTCGAAGGGTACTTCTGCTTGGTTGCGGCAATGGCTACCTTGGATCCAGTGGCCCTCCATGAACTTTTGGCATAGTCCTTGGGTAGCGTCACACGGAGAGATGCTGGCGCCGCTTTGACAGAGAGCGTCTTGAAATTTACCCAGCTTTTGGAGGTGTGCAAACGGCTCTGAATTAGAACGGAGTTTACGTTGGTAGGGACACTGAGAGATGCAGTCCTACTCTTTGAATCGACTTTGACAGAGAGTGTAGTCGGAGCAGCGGGCGGATTTGTAACCAGAGGAGGACGATAAATAACTGGCGTTAGTGGAGCACTCGCCGCCATTGATGAGCAGATGGAGCTCAATGTGGAGAGCAATCCAATAAGTACTACCCGAAAGGAAAGAATGCAGGGTGTAGGGGTCATAATTCCAAGCGGAGTTGTTAAATTTTCACACTCAATGAGTGTGCTTTGCAAGATCGTAATAAGCTTTTTCTTGAATCTATATCCACTTAAATAATGGGCACTAAGCTATACAAAAGCCGCCGTCTTAATGAGGTTGTCTGCGGTGAGTACTATGGAATTACCACTTCTGATGATGGCGATGAGATCGTCAGTGACCCCCTGCTCGGACCAGAGGCCCATTCCGGTGACTCCCGTGACTCCCGAGGCACCAAGGTAGTAACCACTGGCTGCACAATACAACTGGAGCCGGTCGCTTCCCACCGTGAAGTCGGTGATGAGGGCAGAGTCTTCACGTCCTGCATGTGAAGTGCTGCCATCATCGTAAAAGCGTCCACATGCATCAGCAATGATCAACCGATCACCCCGGTCCCCGGCGGCGTCGACCCGATGACGATCGCGATGTTGATGTCGAACACAGTCACCGCCTGCGAGCGCCTGACCGCCTGATTACTGATTTTTTTAAGCTGGAACTCAGAAACTCAGGAATAAATTCAGAAGGAAAAAGGAAACCCACTTTGCTCTGTCACAGCTGGCTTGCAACGCCAAGCGCTGGGAAGCACGGGGTAGCCTGATCACAGTACTGCCCCCAAAGAGGTGAGGCCGTCGGGACAGAACGAGACAATAGTGCTGCGGCTGCACCCGCGTTCCTAGCCGATCAGCCTAACTTCCAAACAACTAGCATTTCTCTCGCTGCATCACCTCTCCACTCTGCGCAGGAAGTCCGCAGGGCTCAGGATCGGAATTCCTTGGTACTCCCTGAGAGCAAGGAGGTGTTTTTTGTCACCACTGACGATGAAGTCAACTTCGGCGGCGAGTGCTGCTTCCAGGATTTTCTCATCATTAGGATCAGAGGTGGCCCCGGTCGCCCGGTGCGTGGGGAATACCAATTCGGCAGCTTCACCCAATGACTCAACCCATTCCACGGGAGTGATCGCCGGGTAGTCGATCCGCAATTCCTCCATGGTTTCATGATACTCGGCCAGGATCGGAGGACTGATCACCGCCTCGCACTTTCCTTCGGCCCAAGCGGTGAGACACCGAAACGGCTCTCCCTGCCAGTACGCGGCGCTAGCCACCACGTTCGTGTCGAACACCACTCTAAGATCAGGCGCTTTTGGCACGACGACGGACCCTTTCGATGGACTTGGCCACGTTCGCCTCGTCCTTCTCTGTCATTTGAGGAAGATTATGACCCGCCAGCAGGAGGGATCTCACCCGCGAGGCGGTCAATGGTTGGCGCTTTCTCATCACGATGAGTCCCCCCGAGTATCCAACGTCGAGCTGATCACCTGTCTTGATGCGGGCCATCTCCCGGATGGGAGCGGGAATAACTGTCTGCCCCTTGACTGAAACCTTGGTAAGCATGAGGTAAGATTCGACTTACTTTTTTGGAATGTCAAGGGGAGCGGGATAAACCTCAAAAGATCACACTTAAAAAGAGGGACTCTGGAGTTTTAAGTTCTGTAGATCCTGTCACCCCCGTGTTTTTGCCTTTGCGTGCCCGGCCGTTGCTACGCATCCGTCACGATTGCGCGATATCTTTGTATCCCTCCCGTTCCTGAGTTCCTGATTTCCAGATTAATCCCTCTGCAATCTGCACCCCTGAGCCTCTGCACCCCTGAGCCTCTGCGGGATAAAAGAAATCCTGAATTAAGCAGATCGGATCAAACTCAGGATCTCCTCCTTGGAGGGTCCAGGGCCGACCATGGCGAGGCTCAGGGTCTTGCTCTGGAGAATCTGAGCGGCGGCCTTCTGCACGGATGCCGCAGTTACCTTGGCCAGATGGGAGTAGACCTCCTCCGGGGGGATGATCTTCCCGTAGGTCAGGAGAGAGGAGCCGAGGCGGTAGTTCTGGGTGGCTGCGCGCTCCAGAGCCATCCGACTGGTGCCGATCGTGTAGTCGCTTGCACGCCTGAGTTCGGCCGCGGAGGGGCCCTTCTCGACGATCCGGCGGCACTCGCGGAAAATGAGCTTCAGCGCCTTCGCCACATTCGACCCATCCAGCCCAATCGTGATCTCAAAGGCTCCGCAATCGGAGTGTGTCGAGAGGGAGGTGCTGACCGAATAGCAGAGCCCGCGATGCTCGCGCAGTTCCTGGAAGAGACGGGAGCTCATGTTGCCGCCGAGGATCACGTGCAGGAGATTCACGGCGTAGCGACGGGGGTCGGAGGAGCCTGTACCTCGGAAGGAGATGGCGATCTGTGTCTGCTGGGTCTCGCGGTTCTCGATCACGATGCGTGGTGAGCTCTGGCGGGAAGGAGGTGTCAGTGAGCGAGCGGAAGATCCGCCCTTCTTTCCCATCGGCTTACCGGAAAGCTTCCCGAGGAACCGGCCGGCAAGGGCCACGAGTTCATCATGCTCCACCGCACCTGCGGCCGTCAGAATGGTGCGGCCGGCGTGGTAGTGGTTTTTTAGATGGGCGAGCAGATCGGCCCGGGTAATCGCCGTGAGGCTCTTCTTGGTTCCGGTGATGGGGCGGCCAAGGGAATCCCCCTTCCACGTTTCTCCAGTCAGAAGTTCGTGCACATGCTGTGCAGGCTCGTCGCGAATCATCTCAATCTCCTCAACGATGACCCCACGCTCTCTCTCCACCTCGGCTGGAGCAAGCCGTGAATGGGAGTACATGTCGGTGAGGACTTCCGTGATGCGTGAAAAATGATCGGCAGAGGCGGCCGCGTAGTAGCAGGTGCGCTCTTCGGCGGTGTAGGCATTCAAATCGCCGCCGACACCCTCAACCTCCTCACTGATCTGGCGGGCGGAACGTTTCTTCGTACCCTTGAAGAGGAGATGCTCCAGGAAGTGAGAGACTCCTCCGACGCGGGCGGCCTCGTGACGCGCCCCCACACCACACCAGATGCCGACCGCTGCGGTCTGTGACGAAGGCATGGCGCAACTGGCCACACGGAGGCCATTAGGTAAGGTAGTGATCTGCGTCTTCATGGAAAGGAATCAACCTCCAGCACCTCGGTACCGGAGGACAGCTTCAGCTAAGGCGAGGTCGGCAGGCCAGGTCACCTTGATGTTGGACTCCAGATTTTCCACGAAGGGAATCCTCCAACCTGCGGCCAGGGCCACGGAGACTTCGTCGGTCGGTTTGCCAATGCCGGGTGTCTTCAGCAGGTCGGTGAGTGGCGCGGCGCGGAACACTTGTGGGGTCTGCATTCCCCAGAGCCCGGAACGGTCAACAGTACGGACCGCACACCCCTCCTGATCAGCCTGATGAAGGGTATCGGAAACGGGAGCGGCAGCCGAAGAGGCGCCGGATTCGGCAGCTGCCTCAAGACAGCGCGTGATCAAATCGGCGGTGACCAAGGGACGAGCCCCGTCATGGATGGCGACCAGTTCGGGAGAAATAGGCAGGGCGTTCAGCGCATGAAGCCCCTTCATCACTGACTCATTTCTCTGGGCGCCTCCCGAAACAATGGCCGCTAGTTTGGAGATTTCCTCGGCTTGGGCAATGGCCCGGAACTCCTCTTTCCTTTCCTCGGGAGCGACCAGCGCAATCCATGAGATAGAAGGATGACGCTCAAAGGCGAGCAACGACCAGGCAAGCAGGGGCTTCCCGGCAAGTTGAACGGAGAGCTTGTCCCCGCCGAAGCGGCTCCCCGATCCACCAGCAACAATGACGGCAGCAGAGACAGGAAGTGACGTTGCGGTCATGGCAGTGATCTCGGTGATCTCTATGGGGGCCTTCCCTTGGAACGATTAGGGAACCCTAGGAAAGCAGCTTCTGAACCTCTGCGCTGAGGCTCTTCCCGTCGGCGCGCCCGCTGGCCTTGGCCTGCGCGGCCTTCATGACGGCTCCCATCTGGGCTTTGCCAACGACAGCTGAAGCACCCAATGCAGCCCCGACTTCGGCGATGGCTTCCTTGATTAATGCGGAGAGTTCCTCCGCTGAAAGCGCGGCAGGCAGGTATGCAGAGAGAAGGGTAATCTCGGCACGCTCTTTCTCGGCGGACTCGGGGCGTCCCCCCTTGTCGAATCCCTCGGCTGCATCCTCGCGCTGCTTGATCTGCTTGCGAAGGACGGCCATGGCTGTCTCATCATCGACCACGGCATCGGCCCCGCTCTTCTCGATGGCGGCGTATTTGAATGCGCTTTTAACCATACGAAGGGTTCCAAGACGAGCTGCGTCGCGGGCTTTCATGGCTTCCTTAAGGTCGTGATCGATCTGTTCCGAGAGTGTCATGGGATGAAATAAATGGCTGATTTCCTGAAGGCACGACCCTACGCGCTTGAGTTGGCTCCGTAAATGAATTCTGATGGGGAGATGTCCGAACGCCCCGTCCGCACCCGCTTTGCCCCTTCACCCACCGGCCTCCTTCATGTGGGAGGCGCACGCACTGCACTCTTCAACTGGATCTATGCCCGCAAGAAGGCGGGCACCTTTGTCCTCCGAATTGAGGATACAGATCACACACGCAATACCGAAGAGGCCAAGCAGGTGATCCTCGATGGGCTTCACTGGCTAGGGCTCGATTGGGACGAAGGTCCGCAGAAGGGGGGGAATTACGGTCCCTACTACCAGAGCGAGCGTGGGGCCATCTATGAGGAGTATCTGGCGCGCCTTGAAAAGGCCGGCCACCTCTACGAGGACAACGGCGCCATCCGCTTCCGCTCCCCCCGCGAGAAGGTCATCGTCGAAGACGAGATCTGCGGTCGTATCGAATTCGATCTCACCAATCCCGGCACGCATCCCGACCTGACGCTTCGCCGTCCCGACGGATCCTGGATCTTCCACTTCGTGAGCGTGGTGGATGACATCGAGATGAAGATCACCCACGTGATCCGTGGAGAGGACCATCTGTCCAATACCCCGAAGCATATCGAGCTCTACCGTGCACTGGGAGCAGAGCCTCCTCGCTTTGCACACATGCCACTCATCCTAAACCGTGATGGAAGTAAGATGAGCAAGCGCGACGAAGGCGCGGCACTTGGCACCTACCCCGAGGCAGGCTACGCACCCGAGGCCGTTCGCAACTACCTCAGCCTACTCGGATGGTCCCCCAAGGAGAACCGCGAGATCATCAGCACGGAAGAAGTTGTCGCGCTCTTTGATCTCGATCAGGTCAACCGCCGCAACGCCGCCTTCGATCTCGACAAATGCTTCTGGATCAACGGCCAGTACCTTCTCTCCATGGATCTGGCACGCTATGCCGAACTCGCCATACCCTTCCTCCAGAAGGCAGGAATCACCTGGCCGACCTGGGAGTCATTGGAACGCGTTCTGACGATCGTAAAGCCCAAGGTAAAACTTCTGAAGGATCTCCCCGAATGGGTTGCCTGCTTCTTCACTGAGGAGTTTCCGTACGATGAAGCCGCTGTGGCAAAGTCACTGACTGGGTCAGCCGCTGCCGAACGCCTCAGCGCGCTCTCAGAAGCTTACGCCTCACTCTCCACTTGGGAAGCTGCCTTACTCGAGACGACACTCAAGGAGACGGCCGTCAAACTCAGCATCAAGACCGGCGGACTCGTTCACCCCGCCCGTGTGGCGGCAAGTGGCCGAGGCATCGGACCCGGTCTCTACGAGATGCTGGAGATCCTGGGCAAGGAACGCACCCTAGCCCGTTTCGCCAAGGGTGTCGTGAAGGCCGGAGCGTAGGGATTAGAAACTTCGGATTTGCCCGGATGAGCGAGCTCCCGAAAACCTACACCTCGGCCGATCTGGCCGATGGAGGTAAGGTTTTCCGCGAGCTTGATCCACCCGCACGTCTCTCCGTCTTCGGTGATCCTGTCGCCCACTCTGCATCACCTCCGATGCATAATGCGGCACTACGGGAGCGTGGAAAAGATCTCCAGTATGTACGCATCCTTGTGACGCCGCAGGCCCTTCCTGAAGCCCTTGCAGCACTCCCCGGAGCTGGATTTCTAGGAACGAATCTGACCATCCCTCACAAGCAGGCTGCCCTGGAGTTGGTGGATGAACTCAGCCGGGAAGCCCGCCTCATGGGGGCCATCAACACCGTTGCCGTCCGGAACGGAAAACTCCACGGGCACAACACCGACGGCCCCGGATTTGCAGCGTCAATCCAGGAAGAGTTTGGCGTGGTACTCGGATCACTGCGTGTTCTCATTCTGGGAGGGGCGGGCGGGGCAGGCCGCGCGATCACGGTCCAATGCGCCCTAGCGGGATGCCCCAAGGTCATCGTCGCCAACAGAAACCCATCAAAGGGAGAGACGCTAGCCGCCATGATCAAGGAACATCTTGGCATGAATGTCATGGCCATCTCCATGGACCCCTCCGAAGTGATGGCGGCTGTTGCCTCGTCGGATCTCATCGTGAACGCCACGCCCCTCGGCATGAAGGCCCAGGACGCCTCCCCTCTCCCAGACGGCACCCAGAGCGCCTTGAGCAAAGACCATCTGGTTTACGACACCGTCTACAGCGGAGGGAACACGGCCTTGCTCAGTCAGGCACAGGAAGCAGGAGCGAAATCTGCCAGCGGACTTTCCATGCTCCTCCATCAGGGAGCCCTCGCATACGAGATCTGGTTCAGGGAACCGGCACCGCTAG
>Ga0114964_10001286_pt1 | contig 18445 bp, 15 predicted proteins | sample C_131016_MF_Meta_FD_92638 | JGI IMG/M metagenome (GOLD analysis project Ga0114964, IMG submission 92638) | Freshwater microbial communities from Lake Croche, Canada to study carbon cycling - C_131016_MF_MetaG | ecosystem: Environmental > Aquatic > Freshwater > Lake | place: Lake Croche, Canada... | reverse complement strand
CCTGCCTTTTTAGCTTGAGCTGCTATTCGTGCTGCTCCGGCTTTATCACCATCCGCAAGAGCCTGTGTATATTCTTCTATGTAGACTGCTCTTACATCTTTGGATGGACCTTTTGTCTTTGGCTTGACTTCCTCCTCCTCCTCTTCCTCTTCCTCTTCACCCGCATCTTTCTCCCTTGCTTCTCCTTCATTGTCCTCCTCTTCCTCCTTTGTCTCTTCTACTTTTGTGGACCGTCTGGCGGTCCGTTTTGCACCCGGATTGCGTTTCATAACTATTTCAGTGCGAATTTGTTCTAAGATTTTTCCATATTGATTGCCCCCCTTTTTCCATTTGTCTCGCCTCCTGGCCTTCGGATCATCAAAGCTCCTACCAATTCCCTGATAGTCATCTGTATCATCTTCAGGTGGAATACATCCAAGATGCTTATCTCCGGTGGCAACTAACTGATCTGCAAGTGTTTCATCTTCAAACTTGGCTCGATTAACTTTCAAAATCAACTTCTTTAACTTCTGTTTCCAGTCTCGGTCTGTCGCGCCGTCTAGTTCATCCCAGGTGACAACCATATCCTCAGGCTCTCGAGCCTCCATAACAGTTTCCGCTAACTCATCATCGCCGAATTTACGCGCCAACTCCGCCATAATGGCCTGAAAGGCACATCGATATTTAATGCCCTTGTATTTGAATTTTTGCATATACCAGCTGCTCAAGAAATCATGGTCGCCCACGGGTTTCTCAAAAAGAATAAAATCGGTTTCCACACTTTCGGCACTCGCTTCTTCTTCCTCTTCGCCAGGAATATCCTGCACTGCATATCTTTGCTGAGAGGTCATAGGAGTGCTAACAAATGCAACCACTTCTGTCCTATGAGTATCATATTTGTTATCAAAGAGCAACTGATTCATAACAACACTCTTATAATATTGAGTCCCCTTTGTTGCAAACCGGGCTTGTTGAAGAGCCTGGTCAGCTTCTAATGCCATGCGCTGTGCCGATTTAACATGTCGACCAGCTGCAACGGCTTCCCGAAGTGTCTGTTTTGCAGATTCAAAAAGTGTTTCAGCGCTCTTGATGTGCTTTAAACGCCATGTATCCACCTTTTCGTGGTCCTCTGGCTCAGGCTCATGATAGGACAGGGGTTTTATTACATGAATGGGTTTATTGTTCTCCTTATCAAAGAGTGTCATCGTTCCGTCTTTTCCAATCGTAGCAAGACGGGAATCATTCTTTCCTTCCTTAAAACTCTTCCAGAAGGCCGCCTTTCCTACTACTGTTTTATTTCGTTGCATCTTAAAAAAAGCATCCCGCTCTAGATAAAAAGCGGCCACATCTTTGAGATATCGCCGACGAGCCTTTCGTTCTGCCCGTTCCTCTTCTGTTTCCTCGGGTGAGCCCTCCTCCTCTTCTTCAGGAGTCTTCTCTTCCTCTTCTCCTTCTTTCTTCTCCTCTTCTTCTGGAACTCCCTTCTCCCACCAAGGATCCTCTTCCGAAATCTGTGGAACAATTCCTAGAACTCCTAGATTCTCATCGGCCTTGACTTCTGCTTGAGCTTGAACTTGCACTTGGGGCGGCGGCCCTAATTGAACTTCCTCTTCCCCTTCTCGTTCTGCAGAACCAGCGTCCGACATTCCTAACCGGTTGCTGGAAAAAACAACTTGTAAAATATATACCTCAAATCAGAGATGCAGGAACAAAAAACAAATACTTCGCTAGAACCAGGGTCAAATATATGGCTCAAAGGCATTTTAATGGTAGCACCTGCATTTATAGCAGCAACTATACTTATAGCGATTGCACCCTATAAGTATAATACTAAATCAGCATTGCACCCTGTATATGGTGCAATGTTCTGGGGCCTATTGCCTATTATAGTATATCTATTCTCTACCGTATGTTGTATAATTGCCCAGTATACTGCATGTGGCACTGTACATATAAATGCCGTAGCAAACAACACTTGGCAAATTGTTCTCTATGTCTATACTGCGCTTATAGCGGGTCAATTTGCCATTGTCCGAGCCCCTGTCATTAGTGTAATACCCTTTGGAGAATTAGAAGAAATTAATGATCAGTTAATTATGAAACGATTAAAAACAATTAATGATATTATAACAATTGAAAATATGAATCCAGGAATGCAAGAGAAAGCAACGGCCTATTATCTATTCTGGGCAATTCTGTTTGGTCAAATGTCCATTTTAGGCAAATCTACTGTATGTAAGAGCTAATTTGCTGTTTAATCATTTGTTTTGTGGACTTTTCATTTGCTCCATGGCCTGACTTTGCAATAATGTGTAGTTTTGAATGAGGCAGTGCCTTATGAAGCGCCCATGCAGAACGAACAGGGACCACCATATCATATCGTCCATGAATAAGGGTTATTGGAATATCTTTTAATCTATATGCATTTTGTAAGAGTTGACCAGGTTTTAACCAGGCATTGTGTGTAAAATAGTGGTTCTCAATGATTCCTAAGCTCTCGGCCTGTTTTGGACTTGAGTGGTCGGGTTTCGGTTCCAGAAAGCTAACTGCACTTTCCCAGTTCCACCAATGAGTTGCTGCTCGGCGCCTTGTCTTGGCATCCTTACTAGTCAACAGTTTTCGATAGGTTTTCATAATGGTGTTGTAGCCCTTATTACGGACCTTTAAAGGAAGCGGTTCTACAAAGTTCGTCCATTTCTCTGGAAACACATTGGCAGAGCCCGTATTTTCATAGAGCCATCTATATTCATAGGGTTCCATTAAACAGACTCCACGTAAAAGCATAGCAGAAACATGGACAGGGTGTGTTTCTGCATAGGCCAGAGCTAAGGTGGTTCCCCAGCTACCTCCAATGACCATCCACTTGTCAATTCCTAGATGCTGTCGTAGGTCTTCTATATCCTGGACTAAGTCCCAGGTTGTATTATGCGCCAGTGAATCGACTCCAAAAGGCGTGGATTTTCCGCAGCCGCGCTGATCATAGAGAATAATGCGCCATTTTCGTAAATCAAAGAATTGTGTAAAGGCCCTGTCGAAGCCCCCTCCTGGCCCTCCATGCAACCAGACAACCGGCTTTCCCTCCCGATTTCCGTGTTCTTCAAAATACAGTGTATGACCATGTCGAATAGGTACATGTCCCTTTGCAAAAGGGATTGAGCGTTTCGCCTTGACTGTCTTCATAGAAGACCCCTACTAAGAGGGGCCATTAAAATCTAAGTAATTCTAAGCCTTTTAAGAACTAGAATTACTTCCCTTACTCTTCTTATTTAGAACTCATGGGCTCTCCACTAATGGGTCCTATAGGAACAGAATTGTTAGATCCCTGATTATAGATCAGATTGGGGGCCGACGGCCCTAAATAGACATACTTAGGGACCCCCTTTTTGCCCGACTCCCCCACATTTAACATGTAGTAGCCAGGCTGCGCTTCATCGAGTCCCGAGAGCGCCCTGGACCTCTTCCGAGGACTTAAAGAGTCTAGATCCAATCTCTCTTCGCATAAAGTGTCGATTCCAGGAAGGAGATTAGCCCCTGCAATGAAGAGGACAATCATATAGCTTAAAATGGCCCAGAGAATCGCAAAGAGCCAGAGCGGCATCCAGGTGTAGTGGCGAGGGTCTCGTCCCACGCCGAACTCTTTCCAAGAGCCATCCTCTCGGAAGACCCTCTTGGGCTGTAAAAGAAGGAGAGTGGCAATTCCTGCTAAGTAGAGAACCCCTGCATACAACAGTAGTTGCATGAAGCACCTTATTGGTTCGGCAGAAATTAATCGACTTGATCCATTTCATCCTGAAACTCACCTCCATCACCATTATCATAGGCTTCGGATGCCTCTATGTCCTCCTCCGTTCTTACTTGATAGCCTTCTGCATCGACTTCCCATCCTTCAGGGGTCATCTCATCGACTGCGCCGGGTTGATCGAGGCCTGTAATAATCCCTGCCTCCGTATTGATTCTGGCCTCCAAATTTGCCTGATCAATATCATAGTTCTGCACCTTCTTTTTCGTGTCTACATCGAATCGCCCAATTCCATACTTCTTGTGCATCGCATACACTGTTCGTTCTTCGGCATTCATCTTCTCACGACTTGCAATCATCTGCTGTTTCTCCTTTTCAGCCCTCTCTTCCAAAGCCTCTTTAATCTTTGTATCATCGTAAGTAAGCTCGTATTTTTTATAAATAAAGATGGCCGAGTTGATAATGCGGACTAACAGGGGAATTGATACATCTGTAGTTCCTCTGGCACTGCCCTTCTTGGCTTCTCGCTTTACAAGAGTGGATACTTCTTCCTCTTCCTCTTCCTCTTCCTCTTCATCCTCCTCTTCAGGACCCGTATAGCCTGGTAAGTGTTCGGCTTCTTCCCCCTCTTCAAAGGGGAGTTTGGATGAATCAAAGAGCTCCGCCAAAGGACCATAGAAGAAACTGGCCTGAATGTATTTGAAAGTGGCTTGACCACCAACAAAATAGACGGGACGAATCTTATTTTTAAGGCGAACAATAGCGGTTAATTGCATGACATACTTGGTCATTTTCTCTCGGGCCAATTTATTATCTGATGCATAGAACTCCTTTGCAAATGTATTCATAACTGCATTATCTGCCGTTAAGGCATCATGAATATCATTATGGGCCTTTTCGGAGAGTTTGGGATTTCCATATAGCAAAAGATTGTCCGATTTAAACTGAAAGAGCAGATTCTTGCCGACTTTGAGTAAGTAGGTCTCCATTACCTGCACAAAATTGTGCCAGGGGAGTCTGGCAATAGAATCCAGAATTTTATAGCGTGATGCAAGGACATCGGGGGCTAATTTAATTTTCTTTGCAAACATTTCTCGAACAAAGGCCTTGGCCTCTTCCGCCCCATCGGCCAGTTTCGTTTCAGCTAAGATGACGGCCACATCTCCATCTCCCACATCTCCTTCTAGACGATTTAAGCGACGAATGGTTCTACGAAATCGGGCATCCCATGATTCAATGGGGGCCGGTTTTAAGGTTTCTATGGATTCAAGTGTTTGAGACCATGGTTCAGGAGTTCCAAGTGAATGAGGGGCCACTGCGCAGTGATTATGAACAGCATCCAATAGGGTTTGAAAGGTTTCCACATTTGTATCAATATTCTGTTTACTAATAGCTTCTTTTGCCTCATCAGGATCTACAATAGATGGATGAGTTGGGAACTGGAAGCCACAGGAGTGGCATAGATTCGTTAAACCAGGTTCATGCGGAAGTCCTAGACGGTCTCCTGAATGGCATACACTTAAGAAGAGGCGATAGGTCAGATCTTTGGGTGTTTCTTGAACAAGGGCCTCCTGTGTCCTTGCTTCAAAATGAAACTGTTGAACAGGAGGACGCCGACTGGGAGTCAGTAAACGTCCAGGAAGGGGCATGGGACTCAAATCAGCTCTCCAGAATGCACCAGGGGTTCGAATAGGCGTCTTGCAGCACGTTATTTCTACAAAGGGAGAGCCTCGTTCAGGCTTGGAGTGCTTTTGGGCTTCTGCATGGGCATTACGAATCCAAGCTCTTACAAGGGCCCGTGTATCCATGGCTCCTTCTACAACCGGTTCTGCAGCGGCCTCCGCAACGGTGGGAAGAACCAGTTCAGGCAGAAAGGACTTGGGGACCATCTCTTTGGGACCCGATAAGGCCTTTACACCCAATTGCTCCATTTTCCACATGCGCTTCTCCACTAAGGGTCCCTGCAAAGAAGTCATTTTTGTCTCAATGTCTTCTCGAATGGGTCTCATATACTTCAAAATATCCGCAATCTGTTTTTCACGCCCTCCCTTTCCTGATTCAAAGAATCGGGCGCTCAGCCAAGGCTCATCGTCGCGACCAATGGCGGCAATTGCACAGGCCAGATACGTTATGCCTTGCAGACTCTCTCTGTTCTCTTCTAAAGGATGTCCGCCAAATCCTGCATCGCACATAGGTAAGGAGTATTGGGGAACATATTCAGGCACATGGCTCTGGATTTCATACAAGAGTAAAATGGCAACCACGCAAATCTGTGTTTTTGCGATAACCACATCATAATCTTTCATTTCATAGGCTTCTGATTTGGCCGCCTTGGATGCCTTTCGCTCCTTTTCCATTTTATTGAATGTTTTACGATTGGGATACAAGGCCATGAATTTCTGGGTATTTTTGATAACATGTTTATATCCCTTTCGGTCCATATAGATTCCTACGCGCTCGGCCAGTTCCCGTGCTACCAGATAATAGGCTGCCTGATCTGGATCTGTAAATTCATAATCTTCAACCTCTTTTACAGGTTTTGACAATACACTTGCAATCTCTTCTGCTGAAACAGTCTCTTTGTCATTTAAGACACCCCGTCCCACCATAGGCCGACCCTGTTCGTCAAACTGAATGCTTGTATCATATCCCATTTCCTGCATAGGTTGTCCGCAGGAACGGCATATATAGTGGCCTTGAAAGACACCTCCACTAAAATGTAGATTGAGCTCCTTATAGATAATCTCTTTTTCTAGGGGAGACGCAAAGGCCTTGACAAGGAGCCGTTCATGGACGCACAGGAGTTCAAGTTGGCATATTCTGCATGTAATCCAATTATCCTCTCGTAGAGAACCCTGGTATTTAGCCAAGAACTTGAGAAGGGCAAGATAGCGCTCATCTTCCTCTTTGAGTTTACGAATTGCTGTAAGATTTGCCACATGCTCACAGGTGTTAGGCTTGGGAGGGGTGCCGCGATTGGCCCTATTCCTTTGCACAATTTGCTCATTCTTAATAATCTCTAATCGCTCTGTCTTAATTGTTTTAGCACGTTCTTGCCTATAAAGACCCTCCTGTTGTCCGACAGTGGCCTGCCAAAAGTCGCTGTTGTATTTTAAAAAGTGGACAATTCGTGCAATATCTGAGAGTTTGAGAGTCGGATTTTGGGCCTCGAAGGACTTTAAACTTGCTACAAGGAGGGGTTCTTTTCGAATAAAGGCATCTACAATATTGGTAGTATCAATTGGCAACATAGGATTTGCAATGGATTCAGGAATGGTTGCATTTGCGATTTTGAGTTGATTAATAGAAGTAATAAGTTGTCTCTGATAGAGGTCAATTTTGGTCTGAAGTGTTCTAAGAATCTCAGGTGTAAATTCTAGCTGATTGAGGCCATAGTTGCCAAGGTCAATTAACATATCACCATAGCCTGTTCCTGGAAGGGTAAGACCATCTAGATAGTCGGTTAGCCGAATATTTGCCGCTAAATTAGTTCCATCAACTTTTAAGGGAACAATCTGAGATACTTTGCTGGTTTCTTGAATCTCTCCCAGTCGTTGCAGAATGGCTGTCATCCATACCATGGCCTCTTTTCCCCGCATAACATCGAGAGCCAGAGACCCTGATCGCTTTGTTCCTAGCCAGGGGGCTGCTTCTGCTGGAAAGAGAAGATAGGCATTCAGAGGGGCCGACTCATCATTTATTAATGGAATCTTGGGTCCCTTGATCTGTTTTCTAAATGTGGTTGTTAAAGCGGTTTCTACGCCATAAAAGAGTTTCGTTATCTCTGGAAAGGGTATTTCCTTGCTGTCTCTCTCCTTAGGAGGGGCCTTATCATAACCGTCCACTTCTGCATTATTTAAATCAGGAATGCGAGAACGGAAAAAGAGCATATCTTTTCGTATTTCAAAATCGGGTCCGCCGCTCGTTCCAGGTTTCCAGGGTCGCTCATCCTGTTCATAGGATGTCTGTTCCTCGACATAAAACCGCACTTGATTGGCCGCCCCTGCCCCTGTATCTACAAAGGCAGATGCCATTGGATTTGGCTTTGTTCCATTCGTTAAGAGGGGTTTGGCCCATGCATCCTCTACAAGAGCATATTGGCTATGTTCTCGTTCTGAAAGTTGTGGATAAGATGTCTCCTCCTCGGTTGGTTTATACTTTATATCTGTGTAAAGTCGTTTTTCAATATCAAGGACCGCCCGACCCATTGGAACATCTGCCTTTTGAATGAGTTCAAAGAGGGTGTTTGCAGAAGGACGTTTTATTCCCTTGATTGTTCCATTTGAATGAAATTCTGTTATTTCACGTTTCATATTTGCAAAAATTTCTACAAGAATGCGGCGTTCTCGAATAGCCTTCGGATGTTTACGTTCTGAAACATCCAACATGTTCAAAAAATCGTTTATGGCATCTGCTTTTTGAAGCGTTTCAGGAATAATTTTTTGACTTGCGGCTGCCTCCTTAATAATTTTTTGCTGGGGAACTACAATGTCATCTTCCTCCACAATAGTATATTCCTCATCCGCTAAGACTTCTAGATCCTCGGCGTCCTCTCCTTCATCCTCCTCTTGGATTGCTTCTTCTTCGGCAGCCTGTTCTACACTTACACCTGCAGCGGCGGCCGCAGCCTTTCGCGCCTTCGCCTGTTCCTCCTTTAAGTCTACACCAGGCGGTGCAGCAATCTGAAGAATACGAAAAGGGGCAGCGAGGGGAATGCCTTTGAATTTAAACTTGAGTTTATATGTATCTTCTGGATCATCAATATTGACCAATTTAATAGAATCCTCCTCTTCATTTAGTTTGCGCACCTGTAAAAAAGGCCCGGCCTTTCCATTCGGTAGAATTCCTGCAAGAGTTTGGCCGACTTTAAAGTCCTGTTGCCGTATAAAATCAGGGTATTTACGTTTTCGTAGAATATAACTGGCTTCTACACCGTATTTTTCTGCAAAGGCATCCACTTTTGTTTCAGGGTCGTAGTCGCGATCGAAATCATAGAGGATATTTCCGCCATCGGGTTTCAGACGTAAAAGGGTATTGTCGCGATAATAGACCGTTCCATGGACTTGGCCATATTCTGTAGATTGAATAATGATGCGATCCCCAAGTTGTAGAACAAGAGATTCCTCGTAGTCTTCATTGGCAACAGGTATATTCTCTACAAAGGGCTCTTCTTCATCACCTTCCTCCTCCCCTTCTTCATCTCCTTTCTTTTGTTCTCCCTCCTCCCCCTCTTTTTGTTCTTCCTCTGGAGGAGCTGCTAGTACCGTCTGTGGAACAGGCTCTCCTAGCTCTTGAACTACTTCGGGCCCAACAGTTTTGTCTTCCTCTGCCATCCCTCTAGTTGCACTAGTGCAAATAACTTAGCAACTTAAGCCCCACCAGCGATTATGCACTATAGAGCATTTAATGACGTATTCAGTTGCTTGTTTTAAGGAACTTATAGAGGAGTATTCGACATGGTTAGCTCTTCGTTCTCATCTTGAGAGCTATCAGGGAGGAAAGCTTCGTATAATTGACTGTGGCTCCAATCTTTTTTTGATCCGGTATGACAAGGGACAGTCCAATTTTAATGTGGCATCTACGGCTTGGTTTCGTTCTGTAGTGTGGAATGCAGAAACAAATAGGCCCTTGTGTGTGGCGCCGCCGAAGGCCTGTGAGGATGTAATCCCTGAAGGACGAGAGTATGTCTATGAGGAGTTTCATGAGGGCGCCATGATCAATGCATTCCTGCATAAGGGCGAGGTCCGTCTGGCCACCCGTTCCAAGCTCGATGCCACCGGGACCTTCTATTCCGCTCGTTCCTTCCAGAGTTTGCTGATGGATACAGGAATGACACTTGAAAAAATTCAGGCCCTTTTGACGGAATCACAATCCCTGTTCGTCTCTTTTCTGCTGCAGCATCCTGAGCATCGTCTCGTTAGTCGTATAACAGAGCCGAGAGCTATTGTTATTCATACGGGATCTGTTGCGGAAACGGGCCTTGTAGCCATTCAGAACCGTGTTGAGCCTCTGACAAAACCTGCTGATTTGGCGTTGGATCTTTGGGCCAGGCAACTCGCAGAATCAAAGGGATGGCAGCATCAGGGACTCGTGGTCAAGGATGGCCCTGTTCGCTATCGTTTACGCTCGAGTGCCTATACGATGGTGCGCACTCTGAGAGGCGATTCACCACGTGTAGATGTGCGGTTCTTGAAGCTTCGGCAACAGAGAATGCTGGAGACCTATCTGTTCTATTATCCTGAGGAGAAGCCTCTGATTGATCAGCTGGAACTGCTTGTGCGGCAGCTTACCCAACAGCTGTATAATTACTATGTCTGTGTCCATATAAAACATAGTATTAAGTTTACTGATTTGCCGCCGCAGTGGAAGACGCATATCTTTGCTCTTCACAGCTACTATTTGGGGAATTTGAAGGGAAAGGGGTTTTTTGTTCGAAAGCAGGAAGTTGTTCAATACATGAACAATTTACCGATTCCTCGAGTCTTGCATCTATTTAAACAGCACTGGCAATCCGACGCAGTCCCTTCTTTGGCTTAGGGACTGTTGTTGCTGCTGTTGTTGCTGCTGTTGCTACTGTTGTTGCAGGTGCAGCAGTTATAGCTGCTGCAGCCGCCTTTGCTTCATTGAATCCCTCAGAAGGTGCAGCAAATGCGCTCTTAAGAGCTGCTCGAGCTCCTTCCATAGCCTCTGCATTCTTAAGACCCTTTGCAAGAACTTCCTTTGCTAGTTCACGGCCAACTTCTGGAACAGCACGGCCCCAGGCCTCTCGCATCTGTTGAAAGATACGCACACAGCCTGTGCAGCCCTGTGCAAATGCCTTCAATGCAATGGCTCTTGACGTGCAGCCAATGCGAATCACCATTTCATCACGCAAAGGGTGCGGCACTTCATAGCCAACATAGCTAATTCGAACAGGGCCGCTCGGTTTTTCCTCTCCCTCATAGATATGATTCTGTTCCAAATAGGTTTGGAGCATATTTCCAAAGGTGTGGTCCTGCTCCTTCATGACAAAGTCGAATCCAATGACACGACTCTGTGATGAAATGATATGTAGTTTATTGTCCGTGGGCAGAGCGGAATCAACTGTCATATATTTTGCCATCATACTCTCTCCTACATCACATGCAGCTCTTACCATATAGGGAACTGTCAGAGGCCCAACGGACTCAATTGTAAAGTCATAACTGAAAGGCTCCCCCTTTTCATCCTTCAGATAGACCTTTGCAATTTCCATGGTCTCATATTCGCGACGGAACTCTGCAAGTTTGCCCCGTTCATCCTCAGAGAATTTTTCAGCATCCTCTTCTAGGCCTGGTACTGTCTCATTTGCTACAGGTGAGACTCCTTCCAATGAATTAGTAGGCTTTACTCGGGTCCCTGATACTGCACTTAGGGCTGGGCTGACATACTTGGCACCAGGAAGCTTTGGATCCGCTCCCCCCTTGGTATGCTTCTCTTCAAATGCAAAGGACCGATTCTTGGCCCGACGAAGCCAATCGCGAAAGTGAGTTTCGATCTTATCGGGATCCTCATCACGAGTATAGACATAGCTACATTGGCTCGTAGGCTGGAATCGGGCATTTTCACGGCCTGTTCCGATAGAAGCTTTGGCTCGAAGCTTGACCCGGCCCGAGCCAGGCGCTAAGGTGGCGATCAGAGGTGTCTGCTTTGTAAGAGGATGCTCTGGAAAGAACTGATCATATTCAATCGTTGCAGGTTCTCGTCCCTCACCAAGATCCTTTGTAATAACAAAGTCCTTGCAAGTAATGTAGCGAAATCGATCCTTATGGGCCTTCACATCAATTGTAAAGGTCAAATCCTTTAGTTCATCTTTGATATCAATGGGTCTAGCGACATAAATGGGCAAAAGACCAATCCGGTGAGCCAACATTTCATTCGTCATAGGAGTATCATTTGTCTCAATGACTACATCGGATGTCGTTCCATCCTTCATGTCTGCACGAAATCCCACTGATTCAACACCTGTCATGACTAGACGTCGAAGAGTATTTGCATAGGCTACATGGCAGGGCGTAAGAGTAAATGTGGCTACGGTAGCTGCCTTATTTTTTGGCTTGTAATTCTCAAATTGCATTCTACTCTACTTTAGTGAATCTTTGTTAAGTGGCGTTCTATCAAATTTTAGAGTGCGATGGTTCTAGCACTACAAAGTTTTCATGAAACCATAGGAGGATGAGTCGCGCACCCATTCATGTTTGCTTCTATTCAAATACATGCCCCTGGTGCAAAGCCTTTATAACAGAGGTAGCAAATACACCCTATAAATCCGAATTCAAATATGTCTGCGTGGACCCTGGGCCGAACCGACCCACCCTTCCCTCCTTTTTGAAAAAGGTTCCGACGCTAGTTATTTCAGGGGAACCAAATCCCCGGACAGATGCAGAGGTTATGAATTGGCTCTATGAACGAAAACTCAAAGAGGGATCGAGCAAAAGCACAATGATAACGAGTTCTGGCCAGACTCAGGGTCCTTCTGAGCCACAGCCCTTTGGCCTTATGGGAAATGCCTACAACGATCCCTATACGTTCTTAGATCAGGACACATTGGCCCAGGGCAACGGTGGTCTCCAAGGCTCTGAGAATGGATTCAGTTTCTTGAATGGATCTGCAGCGCATGGCTCAAAAGAAGGGGGGTCTATGAATACAATTGAAATAGTGGGCAAGATGAGCAAGAAGGAGCAGATGTTTGATAATCAGATGAAGAACTATATGTCCAGTCGCGACTCAGGTCTGCCCAAGGGGCCGAATCGCATGTAAGTGTAAGTCCCGTCTTACATACGGTTATTACCCCCTAAAGGGGGTAAAGTGGTGTAAATTATCGTAAGCAACTTTACCCGCTCTATAGAGCGGGTAATAACCGTGTGCGAGACGGCACTCGCAACGGCACTTGCTTAAAGCTATACTACAATCTATAGATAGGTTGTAGTATGTCTCTTTTGGGCGCTTTTACAAATCAGATGGTTCAGTTCTTCGACGACCTGAGTGAAACAGTTCCCGAAGAAAAGTCCATTAAGATGGCCGCTGAAGCTATTAAGGGGGCCAAGAAAATCAATCCTATGCTCATTTTGGACCTCTTCTATGAACATATCTATAAGGATTTGCATGTGGCCATTGATCTCCGCAATGTGGATATGATTAATGCCTATGGCAGGACTAAGATTCAGACTCAGTTTAATGAAATCATGCCTGCCATTATGATCTTTGACAAGCACTGGCCTACCTTATCCCCAGGGTCGCAAGATGCTATTTGGAAGTATCTTAAGGTTCTCTGTGTCTTGTGTGAGCGCATTAAGGGAATTCAGCCCGATAAGAAGTGAGGACAAATTGGTAAATTGTTATTACTACCTATCAGTAAATGAGTAGTACTGGCAATACCGTTATGCCAGAAGGTCCTTCCGTCTTTCAGACGAAATACGATGACTTTGCCAAGGAGCTCCTCGCCACGTTTCCTGAACTAGCAGTATCCTTACGGGCCGCTCTGACTCTAACGCCCTTGGAGCGCCTCCAGCAGTTCCAAGCCTCTGTCAAAGTATCTGCAGATTCTACGCAGAATTGCGGCACCATTCTACCCGGTGTCGTTTTGAATGACGAGACCTGGGCGTCTTTAAGTCCTTCGAACCAGAAGGTTATCTGGGAGTATGTCCGTCTTCTGACCATGTGCTGTTTCTTGGAGGGATTTGGAACTCCAGGGGACGCACAGGGCAAGAGTTGGATGGATTCGGTAATGGGCGACTGGAAGGAGAAGCTGGGAAAAGTCGATTTTGAGGGTCTTCTGGGGAAGTTCTCCAAGATGTTTGACTTTGGCACAAAGGATGCCTCGGGCAATAAGGGCTTTACGATGCCGAAGCTGCCCGAGAAGTTTTTGAAGGGACAATTGGCTAAGTTGGCAGAGGAGATTGTGCGCGATATTAAGCCAGAGGACCTTGGTTTGACGGCTGAGGTAATGGCAGAATGTGAGAAGAGCCCCTCCCGGGCCTTTGACCTTCTTGTGCAACTCTTTACGAAGAACCCTGATAAGATTCAGGGCATGATTAAGCGCATTGGAAAGAGGCTGCAGCAGAAGGTGCAGTCGGGGGCTATCAGGCCCCAGGAGATTGCGGCAGAGGCCGAGGAGCTCATGAAGGAGTTTGCGGGAAATGCGGATCTTGTAGGAATGATGGAGTCTTTGAAGGGAGCCTTTGGCTTCGAAGATATGGATATGGCCCGACAGGCAGGACGTGATGGCTCTGCGCGACTCTCGGCTGTTCGTGAACGATTAAAGAAGAAGCTGGATGCCAAGAAGAATGCTGCTAATAAGAAATAATCACTCGTTCATTCAGGGGATATGGCATCGTGTGAACCACCATTTTGGAAAGACCCACTTGCACTAGGAACACACTTCAATCTATCCTATGATCCGAGCTGTGAAACACAGATCTGGAATTTTATAGTCCGGCTTCTGATTCTTGCCATTCTTGTGGGAGGGCTTGGCTCTGCGGTCTGCGGCTATATGTCCTTTGCAATTTGTATATTATTTGCCATGATCTTTGCCACTGTTATCATTATGACCTCGAAGCCTCCTCCTAAAACGGAAAGTGTCAAGGAAACCTTTGAGAATTTGAAACCGACGAAGGCATTAAAAGAGGCGTTTACCGGTTCTATGAGACGAACCGTGAATTCAATCGTCGGAATAGATTCGGCGCTCCCTTATAACGATGCAGCCCCCTATTCGGGTCCTGCACTTCCTGAGTATACACCTCCTGCTGCTAGAAATCTGTTTATGAATGTTCTTCTGGATGAATATAAGTATAATCCGGATCGTCCTGCAGCTGCACCGGTAGATGATCCAGTGGTCAAACAGGCGATGGATGACTACTTCAGAGTCAATTGGTTTTCTGATCCAACAGATATTTTTGGTAAAAGTCAGAGCCAACGCCAGTTTATTACGCAGCCCTCCACATCTATTCCAAATGATCGGAAGTCCTTTCAGGACTGGCTCTACAAGATTCCTGGCAAGACCTGCAAGGAAGGGGGACAATACTGCACAACGCAGGGCTCTGCGGGGTCGCCTTATGTCTGGCTGAGCGAAAATTAACTGACTTTATGAATGTGCTTTGCTATCTGGGCAAACCAGTCCGCCTCAATATGTATACCACTGCGTAAATTTTCAAATTTCATCATTTTTCCATCTAAATGGAGAACTGGACTTGCGCTCTTTCCTTTGCTATCTACAAATGCAAAGGTAAGCTTTTTAATCTCGCCATGACGTGTGCCAATTGATTTTAATTTAAAGGGTATTTTTCTAGTGGAATCGATATATTCAATTCCAACTACCTGATCCCCTTCACGAATCGTAATAGGATTGTTGGGCCTATGAATTCGAATAGATGTTTCACCCGGTTCAAGTGTTATAAAATATTTGGAAGGATCTGCATAGGATCCTGAATGGGATTTTGCTGCAGAGGGTCCGCCTCCTTGTTTTCTGGTAAGCCTTGGTTGTGTTAGCACCCGAGCCTTGTTTCCTTTACAACTAAATTTTTTGAGTGTCCGACCACGCCTTTGAAGAACGGATTTTACGCAGACAGCAATGGCTCCTGCTTTTAGAGTTTGTCGGACTTTTTTGATACACGAACAGAACCGCTTCGTCTGCGACTCCTTCATTCCTCTACTGGAGCCTTCTTTTTTCTATTTGTCAACCAGAGATGTCTTCAGAGCTAGGGATCAATCGTATGACCCATGCACGGGATGATACGTGTGGCCTTCAATCCTACTATGCTCAATCGGTGGGTCCGGGTCGTTATCAGACAACCAATCTAGTTCCTAACTCATCCGGCGTCAATCCTGTGTCTGTTAATGAGCTCCTTATCTATCCTCGCGAGGGATATGGATACAACAATGCTGCTATTGATGCTGACTCTTATATGCGCAATCAGCCTGGCTTTAAGGTCAATCGTTGTATGACCCGGTCCCAAGCTCGTCCTTTCCTATCCGTTCCTTATATGGCAGGAGGGCGCGGCAACCAGGACTTGGAGTCTCTGTTGCAGCACTCGGAACAGGTGCGCATGGGCAAGGAGTGCGGAACTGTGACGGAGCAGTTCTTCTCCCAGCAGTATACTCCGATGATTCCCATTCTGAAGGAGAATGTGCAGAAGCCGAGCAACTTGGTTCCTGAAGTGGCGGCTTCAGGTTGGATTCATGGCGGTATCCCTACACGCAGCTACTTGAGGGACGTGAACTGTTAATGACCTTCGGTCATTAACAGCCGAGCCCTTCTGTTCGGCAAAGCCGAACAGAACGTGAACTGCTAAGTGGGGGACCTCCTGGTTGGCTTTGCCAACCAGGCCTCCCCCATACCCCCTGTTCACTAAAAAATGTAATACCGCCTAGTGTTAAGACTCTAATTCACCCCCCTCCTTTGGAGGGGGCGTAATTATATTCTTAACGGCACTTTAGAAAAATACAGTATTTTAGAAATTACAAGTAAACAGGGGGTATGGTCTCCCCCAAAATTGCGTGAAATCGTTTGAAGTAATGCTCAGGAATATACTTTTGAATGGGCTCTTCGATTTCTCGAATTACCAGCTTCTTCTTTGAATAGGTATTGTGTGTATGACTACTCTGAATAATTGTTTGTAAAGGCTCCAATTGCACCATGGGCTCCGTAAAGCCATTTGTAAAGGAGGTCTCTTCTGCAAATTGTGCATCTGGGTCATAGACACCTGGATAGTCCTTTGTCCAGGCCATACAGGAGCTAACGGAATGATTTAGTCCAAAGGAACGAAACTTGAACAATTTGTTCAGTTGATAATCATACAAGTACATAGGACTACAACCAGCAAGTCTCTTTTTGGATTCAAGAAGAGATTTGACGGCATGGTCCACCCTCATGCGTGGATAATAATCATCATCGTCCAAGACAACTCGGATATCGCCAGTGGCTGACTCATTTGCCAATTGGCGTAATTTGCCAATAGGTAGACCCCCTTCTGTTCGAATATAACGGATAGGGATTGTCTGTTGCAGGGTAGCAATATACGCTGCATTTTCTGCTGCCTCCTTTGCGGAAGGGGATCCTTCCACAATGAGCCATTCTATGATATTAGAATAGGTCTGGTCTTGCACAAGATCTTTCAAGATGAGGAGGGAGGACTGTCTGGACTTTTGCGTAATGGTTAAGAGGGAAACAGTTGGAAGCATTTGTTGTTTTGTTGTTTATTAAAAAATAAGCATTTATGTATCAAATTTAGCACCTGGTAAAGAACTCTTCCAAGGTCTTGACAGTGGCTTCCACATCCGTTCCCTCTTCTGTAGAAATCTCCTGCTTCGGCAGATTTGTATTGGCAATCCAGGCTCTGTGCTGCCGGTCAAGAGCTGAGAGATACTCCTTAGAAATCTCCCCCTCTCCTGGCCGGGCCCTCAACTGAATCCGACTATAGGCGGTGTCGATCCCCGTATTAATATATAGAATCCCTGCCATGGGCAGCGTAGAGCCAAAGGCCTGAAACCAGTTCTGATACAGAGTCCACTCCAGTTGCGTCATGTCTCCTGACGAATGCAGCATGTCTGCAAAGACATACCTATCCGTCAAGACAGAACGTTCTGAGAGAATAAGCTGCCCTGGCTCTGCCTCGGCTACCGCCTTCTGCAGAAGCAGCAATCGGCTCAACATGGCGGCCTGTTGAAAGCTGAAGGCCCAACGGCGCTTATCCCCGTAAAAGAGTTCCAGAAGATTTCGTCCCTCTGCATCCTTCAACGTGGTCCATACATCTACCGGTTCTTCGACCACTATTACTTGGGGGAATCGTTCCTGAATTGTCTTCAAGAGCGTTGTCTTTCCGACACCAATATTTCCATCCAGACTGATAATGCGAGTCATTGGGGCCCTAGGAGGAAAGAGTCCCGCCGCAATCGTGCTCTGATGTTCCTCATCCATTCCTCGAGAAAGATGTATTCCCATTACAAGTCTTATCCTCTAAATGGAGGGTTCGGCATATCAAATTTTACCAAGTCCTGGTAGAATGGCAGCGCTCGGGGAAGCCTTTGCAACAGAGAAACATCCATGGGAGGCGAAAGAGAATGCGCAGAAATACACATATTTAGCGACCGAGTATATCTCTCCCAGTCCTAAACGCCATATTCTAGGTATAGTGGGGGGCAATGAGGTGTCCGTGGCCGAAGGAAATGTGGTCGACGTAGAGTCCGATTTACGTGGCATTAATATTCCGAATACCTTTGCGCCCTGGCGGCAGTATCAGCCACCTCCGAAGAACCAGCATGAAATTAAACGGGACAATGTTAAGATTAAGTTGGAGATTGATGTGAGTCCTATGCACTTACCGGCCTATCAGATGTGGGCTTATCCTGGAATGCCGACCCCGGCCCCTATGAAGAATGAGGTGTGTAAAAATCCAGAGAAGTATTAGAGGATGGCCTGTAAAACGCGTCGCCAAGGAGGGTCCAGGACAATTAGAGGAGCCTATGGAAAACGTAATAAGAAGGGAACTAAGAAACAGAGACGGCTTGTTGCAACCGCAGTTCCTGTTCATAATCAAGCTATGAATATATTAACGGATATGGTGGAGAGAACCTCCATTAGTACATTTAGGCCGGGTGCACCCCCTGTAAGTGTTTCACGTGTCCGAACCGTTCATACAGGACCCAAAGGGGTTGCTGAAAGGCTGTATATTCCTCAAGTCTCTAGTCGTTCAGGACGTCGTCTCTCGGTGT
>Ga0114964_10001282_pt1 | contig 18466 bp, 17 predicted proteins | sample C_131016_MF_Meta_FD_92638 | JGI IMG/M metagenome (GOLD analysis project Ga0114964, IMG submission 92638) | Freshwater microbial communities from Lake Croche, Canada to study carbon cycling - C_131016_MF_MetaG | ecosystem: Environmental > Aquatic > Freshwater > Lake | place: Lake Croche, Canada... | reverse complement strand
TCGTCGATCTGTTTGATCCCACCAAAGAAACAATAGATCAAATGAAAAAGATTCTTTTTGTACTAAGTGATTGGCAAAAACCGGATGGGTCGATGGTCGTGTATATGGGAATGAATCCAGAGATCGTGCCAACACAACAATGGTTCAGACAAACACTTCAGATATATGAACATGAAAAGATGACACCCTATCAAGTTCATATTCCCTCCTTTGAGGGTGATAGTTTGTTTGTGTTGTTTCATACGACGCCTATTGCGTAGAGGGTGTTTTCCAAGGAGTATATGATGTTTCAGTAGAAGGTTGAAACACAGGTTGAAAGGTGGTAATGGGTACAAAGACGCCCTTATCTTGTTGTTCACGTTGTTTCATTAATTCACTCAAACTCTTTTTATTTTCTTCATGTAATGCCGGATTGTTAGGGCGATCGGACGTAGCCATCTTATGTTTGTCAAACTTTCGCATTCCACAACTCATGTTACTCGATCCTCCGATTTAAAATTTGAGGATCGATCTACACATAGAATCGATCAGCCACGCAATGGATCATCTCAAGCAACTTTGGGGTAACCCGCTCGAGCAACCTCCCTCCTCTCTTCGAGGAATTCTCCAAACGACGGATCAAGATCGATTTATGATCTTGAGTGACACGGGAAATCTACTCCATGAATTCAAAGGCGCCAAAGCGGCCAATAAATGTCTTCCAGGCGATCATGTATCTTGGATCAACGATCAATGTGAATTGGAATTGCGTGATCAACATCCTCTGATCGTTGGAACATTGGAGCTGACCAGTAAATCAACATATGGACTAACAAAACGCAAGCACTTAATGTATCTCTTTACTCCCTATGACAAAAAATATCCTCACTTCATCGTTGGATCATCGGAAACAGATCGTTCGCAAAATCGGATCGCTCTGGTTACATTGGAGGATTGGACAGGAACCTTTCCGAGAGGATCCATTCAGCACATGTTAGGACCATCGGGATCGGATCAAGCAGAACGAGAAGCATTAATCTGGCAAGCATGTCCCTGGCGCTATCCAAAATACAACTACGAACCCACCCTTCAATCAACCTACCCTCGTACCACTCTTGTAGGGCATACGTTTCATATTGATCCAGAAGGATGCCGAGATGTGGACGATGTATTTACATTCGAGAAGGTGGAACAAGGATGGCGTGTGACCATTACGATTAGCGATGTAGCGTCGTATGTAGAAGATGGTGGTGCGGTGGACATTATGGCATCACTGATTGGTCAAACATTATATGATACCGATGGCAAGGTTCTACGCCCGATGCTCCCCGCGGAATATTCAGAGAAGACCTGTTCTCTTCTCCCTGGGAAGGATTCGTATGGGATTTCGTTCCAGTTTGTATGGGACGGACAAGAAATCAAAGAAAAAAAGTGGTTTCATTCGACGCTGCGGGTGAATACGACGTATTCCTATGAAGAGTTTCAAGTGTGCGATTCGCCCTATCGACAACCGCTGCGTGATATGGCGACGTATTTGGCCAAGGAGCCCATAGAAGATGCGCATGATTGGGTCGCACAGATGATGATTCTGTATAATACGGAGGCAGGTCGAAAGTTAAAAGAATCGGGACAGGGAATCTTGCGACGACATTCCGCACCGGACCGTGAAAAACTAGAAAAATACAAGACCCATCTTCCTGAACTTGAAAAACTGGCATTTTCCTCTGCTGAATACTGTCTAGCAGAAGAGGAGGACACCCAACATTATGGCTTGGCGACGGATACGTATGCGCATGCATCCAGTCCAATTCGCCGTTATGCGGATTTGGTGAACCAGCGTGTATTGTCCTTGTTGATTCAAGAGAAAGTGGACCAATACATTGTTCCACAAGCGATGTATGACATGAATGTTCGTGGAAAAGCGATTCGACGATTTCAACGAGACATGGATTTCTTACGAGCGATTCAAACAGGACAGACGACATTTGATGCCACGATCATGGATCGCATTCTGATGGAAAATGGATGGATCAAAATCAAACTCTATGTTTCTTCATGGAAGCGAATGGTTTCCACTCGATATCAGTATGTATCGGATAACAAGATCTTGTCGCGTGATGAAACCCATGAAATTGATAGTACCCTCTATCGCAATGTCCAAATTAACTGTGCCTTCTCTCCCAATGCGAGAAACTGGAAAGAGCGTGTGATCATTAATGTCTTATAATATAAACAACCCTTGTATTTTTATTGGCAGTCAATGATGGATGATCTTCACATGAGTAGAAGACGATGCCCCTTAGAAAGTCTTGTCCAGAGCCGTAATCGTCGTATTTACCCTTTCATTCAATACATTCATTCTTTTTTCCAAAGAATAGTTCATCAATCGAATCGATAAGAAACCGGTAAAATTGACGCCATAAAGAGTCTAGAGCTTAGACAACAGTTTCTATCTCCAAGACAGAATGCCTGCAGGTTTCAATCAAGCTTCTTCTGATATCGAGTCGGTGGTTGGCGTTCAGTTCAGTATCCTTTCCCCAGAGGAGATTGAGCGCAGTTCCGTGGTGGAAATCACGTCACAAACCCCGTATGAAGGCAATGAGCCAAAGATCGGTGGCCTCTTTGATCCTCGCATGGGCGTCCTGGAAAATGGGAAGACGTGTCGTACCTGCGGTCAAACGAATCATGCGTGTCCCGGTCACTTTGGCCATTATCGCCTGACTCGTCCCGTGTACTACATCCAGTTTCACGGCATGATTATGAACGTTCTCAAGTGTATCTGTATCCGCTGTTCGAAACTGCGCATTGACAAGGATCTTCACAAGGATCTTCTTCTTCGAAAAGGTGAGGCTCGCTGGAAGGAGGTTCTTGCGTTGTCGTCGAACATCAAGCGATGTGGTCAGGAATGCGAAGATGGTTGTGGTGCTCCGCAGCCGGATAAGTTTACTCGTGAAGGCATTGCTCGGATTGTGGCACATTATAACGAATTGAAACAACAACAACCGCTGGAGGTCGAGTATGTCCATCGTCTGTTTCGCCGTATCAGTGATGAAGATGTTGACTTTATGGGTCTGAGCCGTTACTGGTGTCGTCCGGACTGGATGATTTGTACGGTTCTGCGCATTCCGCCGCCGCAGGTGCGCCCGTCCGTCGTTCAGGACAACAACCAGCGTTCCGAGGATGATTTGACCCACAAACTCTTTGATATCATTAAAAACGACAAAACCCTACAATCAAAAATCGAAGGCGGCTCGAGCAAGAATGTCATTGATGAGATGACGAATGTGGTCCAGTATCATGTGGCGACGTTGGTGGACAATGAGATTCCTGGTGTGGCGCCGTCGGCGCAGCGCAGCGGTCGTCCGCTCAAGTCCATTCAGCAGCGTCTGGGTGGCAAGGAGGGACGTATCCGTTACAACATTCAGGGCAAGCGTGTGGAGTTCTCCGCTCGTTCGGTCATTACGCCGGATCCGAACTTGAGTGTAGCGGAAATCGGTGTTCCGCTGGAGATTGCGATGAACTTGACGAAACCCGAGCGTGTGACGCCGTACAACTTGGACATGCTCTACAAGCTGATTCAGAACGGGCCGGACAAGTGGCCGGGCGCAAAGACGATTGTGCGCAAGGACGGGCGCATGATTTCGCTGAAACACGTGAACACGAAGGAGATTGTCTTGTACAACGGAGATGTGGTCAACCGCCACTTGTTGGACAAGGACATTCTGTTGTTCAATCGTCAACCGACTCTACACAAAATGTCGATGATGGGTCATCGAGTGAAGGTGCTGCCGTACAAGACGTTCCGCATGAATGTTCTCTGTACTCGTCCTTACAATGCCGATGGACATCGGGAATATAAAGCATAGACATCATAGAGAGATAGAAAGATGTCCGGCGTAATTTATCAGATTATTTGTCAGTCAACGAAGATGGCCTATATTGGCCAAGCTACACAATATAAATACAAACAAGGCAAGCCATACAACTATGGAGCATCGGGTCGTTGGAACGACCATGTCGCAAGTTCAAAGTCTCGAGAGACTCCCTTGTGTCAAGCCATAAAGCAGTATGGACGAGATGATTTCAAAGTAGAAGTTCTGGAAGAAGGACCTCTAGAAACCCTTGATGAAAGAGAAGCACAGTACATCTCCGAACGCAATACCACGTATCCAAATGGATACAATGTAGCATCACATTCACGAAACCGTCATCGAGAAACATCGAATCTTCATGTATTCTACGAAGGCAAAGTGAGGTCGGCCATCATCTCTCCCATTCGAAAGAATGGTGAACTGAAATTGGCATACGTGTACCTTACATTGAATGATGATACGCAAGAACGGTTAACGTTTGGACAAAAAGGAGATGGTACCTACGAGGATACAATTCAAGAAGTAACGCAGTTTCTTGAACAATTACAGTGTCCTTATACTACATCCACTGCGAGTAGTACAGTGCTATCTGAGAAGTACGCTTCAAAGCTGGAAGAGTTCAAGGATAAAGAAATTACCTCGGTTCGTATCACAAGTGCATCCAATTTGATTGCGGTCTATATTGGAACAAGTGAGATGAAATTGAGCAAGGAACATAAACGGATTTGCTTCGGAGGAAAGACAGTTTCAAAAGAAGATGCCTATGAGATTGCTAAACAATTCGTGACTGAATTAACTATATCTGAAAATATGCTACATGATTCCATTCAATGTCGGCAACAGGTGACTGCTTGATAGGGTGTTGTACCATCTATCAGGGAAAACAGTGTAAGTACAACTATGGGTTATCACTCTCCATGATAATCTGTAATATAATCATCTAGTATCAAGGGCAAATGCCCAAGATGCGAGACCCTCAAATTCAGGGAAACCCCTAAAGCTTATGACTACGAACCACTCTTTGAAAAGAGGGTGGGGCCGCGGATAATGACCGCAAGGATATCGTAACAACGTCATGAGATGTGAGCCTTAGCGAAAGGTAAACAATGGGCAATCCTGAGCCAAGTGCTAACGTATCGGTAATACGATGCTACGCATGCTGTGCAACGAGTAGATGTGGGTCGGTTTTCGACTACGGTAAATCCGTATTAGAAGGCTTAAGGTGTATTCTAGTCCCTTTCCGAAAGGTAAGGGTAGTAACGTTTGATGGAGACGAAATGAACGCGCATATCCCTCAGAGCTATGAGGCAACAGTAGAATTAGAAGAAATCGCGGCGGTGCCGCACCATATTATTACGCCACGTCACGCTAAGCCGATGATTGGTGTGTACCAGGATACGCTGGTGGGTTCCTATCGTTTGACCCAGCCAGGCATTGAGTTTACTCGCCGCGAGTTCATGAACTTGATGATGTGGAACAAGCGATTTGATGGTACGATGCCGACGGCACGTGCTCAGGAGGGTACCCGCTGGACGGGTCAACAGGTACTGGGAGCACTGATGCCTCCGATTAACATTGAAATGTCCAACAAATCATTTGACAAAGACAAAGGAGACAACAACGATTCCATTAACTATGTGAAGATTGTTCAAGGCGATATCACGCAGGGTGTGGTGGATGGTGACATTTACATGAAACCGTCGAAGGGAATCATTCATGTGACGTACAATGACCATGGTCCGAAGGAGACAGTAGACTTGCTGGATGCGCTACAGAATACAGTCGAAAACTTCCTTGTGCTGAACGGATTCAGCGTGGGCATCAGCGATTTGATTGCCGATGAGGAAACGAATAATACGATTCGCGAGAAGATTCAGGAGCGTAAGAAGCAGGTCGAGCAGGTGATTCTTCAGGTTCACTTGGACTTGTTTGACAATAATACAGGAAAAACTAATCAACAGGAGTTTGAGGACCAAATCTTTGGCATTCTCAACCAGGCGACGTCAGATGCGGGTTCGACAGGTCAGCAGTCCCTGTCGAGCGAGAACCGTTTGTTGGCCATGGTCCGTTCGGGCTCGAAGGGTGAGCCCCTGAACGTGGCGCAGATGATGGCGTGTTTAGGTCAGCAGGCCATTGAGGGCAAGCGTGTACCTTATGGATTTACGGACCGCACGCTTCCACATTACAAGAAATACGACGACAGTTCGGAGGCACGTGGATTCATTGAGTCTTCGTTCATTCGTGGTCTGACTCCGCAGCAGTTCTTCTTTCACGCGATGTCGGGTCGTGAGGGTCTGATTGATACGGCGGTTAAGACAGCCGATACAGGATACATTCAGCGTCAGCTCATCAAGTCGATGGAGGACCTCACGGTTCAACATGACGGAACGGTGCGCGACCCAAACAACAATATTATCCAATTCCACTATGGTGAGGACGGCATCAATCCCGTGAAGATTGAGATTCAGAGCTATCCGATTGGTAAGTTATCGCATGAGGCGATTCAAACGGAGTTCGGTATGCGCAATGTCGATTGGAGCACGATTCTGAACGACGGTGTGGTTCGTGATAATGATGCGGGTCTCTTGGCGGAGTATGTCGAGGAGCTGATTCATGACCAGTTCATGATGGTAGAGGAGGTGTATCAGAAGAAGTCGCTGGATGGTGGCAGTGTGTTTGCCCCTGTGAATCTGGCACGTTGGATTCTGAACATCAAGAACCGATTTGCGCTGAACAAGGAGGAGAAGACGGATTTGACGCCGAAGATGGTATTGGATGGCATTCGTAAGGTGATGGAGCGCACGCATCCGCATCACAAGATTTGGTGCGCGCTGTTGCGCTTCCACCTGTCTCCACACAAGCTGATTATTGAAGAGCGCTTTACGAAGGATGCGTTTGAAGTCCTGATGGAGATCATTGTGGTGGGTCACATGAAGTCGTGGATTCAGCCAGGTGAGCAGGTAGGCATCGTAGCGGCTCAGTCGATTGGTGAGCCGGCGACACAGATGACTCTAAATACGTTTCATCAAGCCGGTGTGGCGAGCAAGTCAGCGGTGACACGAGGTGTGCCTCGTCTGCGTGAGTTGCTGAAGGTGACGCAGAATCCAAAGGCAACATCGCTGACGATTTACATGAAGCCAGAGTATCGCAGCAACAAAGAGAAGGCGCGTGAGGTGGTACAGGACTTGGAGCTGACCGTCCTACGTAACATCACAGATAAGGTGGCGATTTACTGGGATGAGAAGGATGAGACCACTGTAGTGGAGGATGATAAGGAGATGATGAAGTTCTACCAGTTGTTTGAGCAGGGCTTGCTGGACGACGATGAGGTAGATAAGGAGTCGCTGTCGAAGTGGGTGCTTCGTTTGGAACTCAATCGTGAGGAGATGTTTAATCGTAACATCTCGATTCAGGAGGTCGTATCCGTGATTAAGACACAGTTCAGTAGCGAGGACATCAATGTGGTGTACAGCGATTACAATTCGAGCAAGTTGGTCATGCGCATTCGTATTCCTAATAAGTCGGACAAGGATCGTGACACGTCGTCTCAGCTGGATGATTTCACAAATCTGAAGAAGTTTCAGAACAAATTGCTGAACAGCATTGTGATTCGTGGATTGCCAGGCATTAAGGCGGTTACCTTTCGCAATGACAAGCAGTATGTGGAGATGAAGGACGGTAAGTATGAGCAAGTGGAGCAGTTTGTGCTGGATACAGATGGCTCGAACTTCATCAAGGTCATGAATCACCCTGCGGTGGATGGCACGAAGCTGTATTCGACCAACGTATGGGATGTATACGAGGTGCTTGGAATTGAGGCGACCCGTGCGATTCTGTTTAATGAAATCAATGGTCTGTTCGAGAGTGTGGGTGTAAACTATCGACACTTGTGTTTGCTATGCGATGTGATGACACGATTTGGTCGTCTGATGTCAATTGACCGTTATGGCATCAACAAGAATGATATTGGTACGCTGGCGAAGGCATCCTTTGAGGAAACGGAGAAGATTCTGTTGAAGGCTGCGCTGTTTGGGGAGGTAGACCCAGTGACAGGTGTATCCGCAAATATCATGATGGGTCAGGCGATTCGTGGCGGAACCGCGTTCTCGCAAATCTTGCTGGATGACCAGATGTTGCCTGAGTTGTTGAAGGAGATTGATGTAGAGAGGAATAAACTGGAGGATGAAGAAGAGGGTGATTTGTCGCAGCTAGACGAATCAAGCCTAGCGCTCTCAGACCCGTGTGCGAAGACACAGTTCCAGATGAACATGGTGATGCCACAGGCAAAGGTAATGATGGAAGAGGATGATATTGAAGTCAATATTCTAGCGTAATCAAACTCCAAATCAAACTATTTTTATTAGGTATAAAGGCCATCTGCTATAATAAGGTATGGAATCACAGGCTCTACAGGAACATTCTTGGGAGAGCATTCGATTGTATGAACGAACTCAATTACTTGGTCAACCGATTTTGGAATCCAATCACGAGGAGCACATTCGAAGTGAGGAAGAAAAATCGCTTCATCAATGTCGAAATCGAATCAATATCTATGAAGAAACGCTTGTAAATGGCAGAAACTGGGAATATTATAAGAAAATTGTGAATCCATATGAGCTCGTTTATACACAAAAGAAGTATCCTAACTTTCCTGAATCCATGTGTTTTTTGAAGCCTCTTTCGCGTTCGTATTTTAAGATGATTGAAATGGCGGATCTCATTCATTTTTTTCAAATGTTTCCAGGGGAAAGCATTCGAAGCGCACATGTATGTGAAGGACCAGGGGGCTTCATTGAAGCATTGTTTGAGGAAGCCTCTAAATATAATCGAAAGATACACATGAGCATTGCGATGACACTCAAGTCAAAACGAACGAATGTCCCTGGATGGAAGCGTGCAACATATTTTTTACAAAAGAATAAGAACATTCGTATTATTTTCGGCGAGGATGATACAGGTGATATCATGAAACCTGAAAATCAGCAATATTTTATTGATTATGCGACAAATGCGGAGTATGGCGGAAAGGTTCACATGTTTACAGCGGATGGAGGGTTTGATTTTTCCTGTGATTATACGAAGCAAGAGCAAATGGTTTTTCCGTTGTTATTGGCATCTGCCAAAATTGGTGTAGAGTCATTGAAAATGGGGGGTGTATTCATATTAAAGTTATTTGATTTTTATGACGATGCCACGGTGGACTTATTGTTTTTTCTCTCTCATTTTTTTGAAGAATGGACATTATATAAACCAGGAATGAGTCGTCCGTGTAATCCTGAACATTATTTTATTGGAAAGGGATTTATGGGATGTTCAGATCAGGCTCTAGATGTACTTCGTTTATGGTGTAGCATGGTAGAAAATCGTCAGCCCTTGGACAGACTATTTCAGGTCGATCGTTCGACAGACCCATTTTATGTAATTATTGACCAATTGCGGAAAAAATCGTTCCACACACAAACAGCATATTTGGAACGAGTTTTTGATATGATTGAAAAGAATAACGATGAACAAATCCGTACCTATTTAGCACATCATGAGCGGACAAGTTATGATTGGTGTGTTCGTTTTAAGGTCCCGATGTACGCGCACCGCCGCCGTTTAGTTGAGGAGTCACAAAACGATCAACTAGTTTTTTGCCAATAGCAACGGATGCTTGGTGTTGTGAGATATTGCCTTGTGCCATGCGATCCAACATCGCAAGCATGCTTTGAATTGGCGCAAGATCTTGTTTTTGAATGAGTTTTTTGAACAGTTCTGGATATTGTTCCACAAAATCAGGCACACGCATCTTAATCACCTCTTCGGAATCACCTGCTGTCATCCAACGAGCAATATCTTGTACCATGGCACGAACAAAACGAGCACGTTCTGCGGGGCTATAATCCATGGGACGGGCTTCGGCTTCCGCGGCGGCTTCCTCAATACTTTGGCGCTGAACAGCAGGCAGTGATTTGTTCTGTTTCGACATCGCAATCTGAAAGAGAATAGAAAATGCGTTTTATATTAACACACGGTAGAGAGATGAGTTCCGCAGATGTGATGCCAAATGACCCTGCGTCTACTGTAAATGTATTGAAGTCAAAACAAGTTGCCCCACTTCCCATTGGTCCCGGAGGAAAGAATGCCACCAAAAATCAGATGAATGAAACAAATACTCAATTGACAATGCTCGCATCACAGGCGACCGCAAATACATTATATGATCCACCCGTTCCTAAGCCAATTACGAAACAACTGGTCCAGCCATTTTGTTCCGGGTCTCCCATGCCCGATCCTACTTCCTTCTTATTGATTCTTGCGGGGGTGTTGATTGTGTATGGGATCGTTTCGAAATAGTATCGCACTACGAATAGAATGGATATCTTTGGAGGGGATCGTTGGGAAGATGATGATGATGAATATAAGCAAAATGATCTACCACCGAAAGGAATTGATAATGAATTTGCGAAAAATGTTCTAAAAACAAAGCATGATCTCTATGATGCGACCGTGTTAGCAAATGATATGGATGATGAAAGGGCACAGAATAACTCGTTATTGGATGATTATTTGAAGCATGTGAATAAGGTCTATGTCTTAGCTGTCATTTCTCAAAATGGGAAAAAGAATGCGAGAAATTTGGACGAATTTCCAAAAGGAACACAAGAATCTATTCAGAACACACTAGATTGGCTAGAAACATTTTTTAGTACGAATCAAATGTCTGATACCATTCCTTATACACATTACATTCGAAATCAATTTCACGTCTATCCTTTTGTCCAAGACAATTCTTTTATGAATGAGGAGTAGATGACGTCCACACGTAAGAATATAACGTGTCCGCCAGGAACTGTTAAACGAAAAGGCTACACGCGTACGTTCCGTCAGAGTATTACACGATCCGGATTTACGGTTCGGCGTAAGGGAAAGATGTATACGGTACATCCTAAAACGGATCCAGTCTATATCCCTGCGTCTTGCGTAAAAACACGTGGTCCAGCGGGAACAAAAATCTTTGGAAAACTCCGGAAGGGTGATTTGATTAAATATGGGTATCAGTACCGTCTCGCGGACCGGTTGCGTCATAAAGCATTGGAGAAAGCCATATCCGTCTATGGAGCACTGAATGTATACCATAAACTGGATGCAGTCGCCAAGTTATCCGTCAAATCTGCCCCTGATGCGCATAAGATCTTTGTTCAGGATCGTGATTGGATTCGTAATCACCAACTTCATAAAAAATAAACATACTTTTGTTCTGTCATAGATCATGACAGGGAAAAGGATGAAGAATAATCTGTGAAAAAGAAGATCTGTGGGGCTGATAGTGTAGGAAGATGAGTGAACCACCACCTCCTAATTATCATGAATCTACTCTTCCTATCCCACCTACAATAAAACAGAAACTAAATCATGAGCAGGAAGAAAGTAAACTACTAACACGTGTCGCGGGTAATGCCCAAGAGAAACTAGCGGAATCTAGTCAAACCCCCGATTCCGGCTCATCTACGATGGAGAGTATAACCGCATCCGCAGGCGCATTGGCAGGTTCGGTGACCGCATTTTTTCAACCATCCAGTGAACCGCATGAATTATGGTCTTTCACGAATGCCTTATTTTTCATTATCTTGATTATTCTCGTGATTTGGATTGCCGTATATGGCATGAGTACCTTTGTGAACATCCAACATATCAAGGATGATTGGGCGAATCAACGATGTAGTCCCATGATTATGCCATTTGCTAGTTTTTTTGGACAGAGTACATCCGACAATTTCGAGTTTTGTATGGGAAAGATCTTTAATACTCATTCACAGGGATTTCTTGGATCCGTTACAAGCATGTTTTCTGGTTTTACAGGACTTCTTCAGAACATTTTTGATTCCCTCAGTTCACTGCGAAATACAATTGCATCGCTAGGAGGTGGTATCAACGTTATTTTTCAAGAGTTTACGGAACGCATCTCCAGTTTCTTTTTTCAACTTCGAATGAGTGCAATTCGAATTAAGATGCTAATGGGACGTTTGTATGCAACTCTCTTTTCCGTCATGTATATGGGAATGTCAGGTATTTCAGGAATGACATCATTTACGAATACGTTTCTCTTTTCATTCCTGGATACATTCTGCTTTCCAGGAAATACAGAAGTGATGGTGGAAAAAGATGGAATTGTACAGCGTGTACCAATTAAGGATGTCAAGATCGGCGATGTCTTGGTGCCTGGCCATACACGAGTCACAGCTACCTTCCGATTTTATTCACGTGGACAGGCAATGGTACATATTGGCCCGGTTCTTGTCAGTACCAATCATTATTTAAAACATAATGGAAAACTTATTATGGCAGGTGACCATCCGAATGCAATTCCATATGGGCCATGGGATTCAGATGATCACTTATACTGTTTAAATACAACAGATCATACGATTCCGATGGAGTACTTAACATTTATGGATTATGATGAAACACCTGAAGGTGATGAGCAGACGCTAAAATGGATCGAAGAAAAGATCAATGCCAAACATGTTCCGACCACGGAACGCCGTGTATATGATGATGCCTGTTTTGCGATTGATGAGATGGCGAAGATCCAAACCAAGCGAGGTGTGATCCATGCGAAAGATGTGAAGATCGGTGATCAATTAACAACGGGGGCGGAAGTGATGGGATTGATCCGTCGTGAAGTAAGTGAAGTGTGTACGCTTGCGAATGGTATACGAATAACACCGGCTACGTTGTATTGGGATACAAAGGAATGGAAGCGTATCGGTCAGCATCGTATGTACCAGAAGGTTAGCTGTCAGATGGTATCGTTTGTGGTCACGCCCAATTCACAAATTGAACTGGAAGATGGAATGAGAGTCCGTGATTACATGGAGGTGTGCTCTCCGGATTCCGAGCAGTATTATTCGGCGTTGTTAGAGAATAAGTAATAACGAATCTCTTAACAAAGGAGATGGAATCAAAATGGCCGTTTATGTTGATTACCTTCGGCCTATTATTTGCCTTGGGCTTGACCATCGCGAATCTAGAAAAAACGTCGGTCATGAACAATTGGACGGATCGACGATGTGATCTGCCAGTTATGGCAGCAGCTGCTTTTTTCAAACCTGATGCGGATCCACGAACGAGTTCCAATTTTGCAACAGATAATTTTGAGTTCTGTCTACAATCGACGGTTGATAAGTTTATCACGCTTTTCATGGGTCCCATTAATGCTCTCTTTGGAAAGCAAGTCAATGTAGCAGGAGATGCGATCAATTCAGTCAATACAGGACGTTCAATTGCCCAAAGAATGTATAATGCCTTTTTTTCGTATGTCGACCAAATGTTTCATAAATTCAACTCTTCTGTATTCGAAATGAGTCGAGTGGTCCAATATTTGCGTATGGCAGTCGAACGTGCGAATGCAATTGCGCTCTCTATGATTTATGCGGGAATAAGTGCCTTTAAGGCAATGATCAATTCCATTCAAGTAGTGATTAAAGTTGTTCTTATTATTTGTAGCATTATGTTGGCCATTATTATTATTTTGTGGTTTATTCTATTTCCTGTGATTCCCATCATCTTAGCAACATTAGGTGCGATTGTAACCGCAGTGATGGCATTCTCAGGGATTTTATCGAGTGAACTCTCTGCAGACGCAAATGATAAATTGGGCGGATTCTGTTTTGCGGAAGATTCTCCTATCCTTGTTCAATCGGATACAGTACATACCAAACCAGCCAGTGAAATTAAATTAGGGGACGAATTAGCGTATGGTGGTGGAAGAGTCACATCTATCATTCTAATGGAAGGAAAAGACATTCCTCTATACAATATACATGGAATCCATGTATCAGGTTCTCATCTAGTAAAAGGAATGGATGGAGAATGGAAATCGGTATCGGATGATGAACGTGCTGTACATTCTGCTCGGATCTCGCCGATCATCTATTGTTTTAATACAACATCAAATACTGTTCCTATTCAAGCAGGAAACAATTCGGTTATTTGGTTTCGAGATTGGGAAGAGATTAAGAATGACGATATAAATGGACAGTTTATGTGGAATTATCTTATTTCAAAGATCCTTCATGATAATACAAACTATAATGGATGGAAGTCAAATCTCACTGCACACTGTGAAACCGCTATTATGGGTTCAGAGGTCCGTGTGAAGACAAACGGCGGATTTGTACCGATTTGGGCATTATCTACACCATTTATGCGTGTAATGGATCGTAATGGAAAGGAGCAGAAAATTTTAGGAATCGTACACGGTGAAGTGCCATGCGCAGAAGAAACGAATGGCAAATGGCACACCGAGTTATATGTATGGGAACAAGGGGTATGGATAAAGAGCAAAAATACGGTATATTGTGGTAAAAATACAATTCATGGTATGACATTAATTACAGAAACAGGCGAGTTTGCGATATGGGATGAGGAGGAACAGCGAGAGAAGTGGATACGGGACTTTACGGAAGTAGGATATCAAACCATTCATGAGACGTATCCATTCGTAGAAGCCAGACTCCGGATGGCAAAATAGATTATCTAACGCGTATTCAGTAGAATGAAAACAGCGTTTCTTATCACTGGCTTGGTATTATTGTTGGTGGCGAATCTAATGATGATCTATTCCAAACAAAGCGTTTCAGGGGAGGGATTTATGAATTACTTCTTAGAAAACGCTGGTTCGTCCGGTATGGGATCAAATAAGTATGAGGCAATTGGACCATTTGATGATGTCCGTGTCACGCCGAGCAGTGGAGGCAGTGCGTGGCGTGGAACGGCTCCGAATGAGCCACTGTTGGGCCCTGAGTTTCAGCCCGGCCTAGACAGTCTGTTCATGTTCAAGAACAATCAGGTCAAGCCCGAGTGCTGCGGTTCGTCGTATACGTCTGATATGGGATGCGTGTGCACCACCCCTCAGCAGCGAAATTACATTAACACCCGTGGAGGAAATCGTACGGTAGAGGAAAGCTTCTAAAGGCTCCTGTTATATTTTTATGATTATGATAAAAAGTAAAAGATTATCATAATCAATCGTTTCATCTAATAGAATGAGTTTGAACGGACTGTCAAAAACGGCTAATAATACGGCTCGTAACATTGTCAACAATGTTTCAAAGAATCTGCCGAAGAATACGGGAAATACTGGTTCATTCATGATGGCTCCTGTATCAAATATGACTACGGTGATTAACAATACTGCAAAGAATGTCAAGAATGCGGCATCCAATGCAGTAACCAATGTTGTGGAAACGGTAAATGATGCGGCTACAAATGTATCAAATAGTGTAAAGAATACATTTAGCGGAAACGCATTTTCAGAAATCACGGAGCCAATCAAGGACTCCATTAATGAATCTGTGAATAGCGATAGTATTTTTACGGTACCGGTAATGATTACATTAGGAATTATGATTGTAACATTGATTCTAATCGTTATTTTTCGTGATCAGGTCGCATTTGGTTTATCGGTGGCATGGCAGAAGATCAAAGATTTGTTTAGCGGATCACCTGCTCAAGTGGCTCCACCTGCTCCGATCGCTGTACCCAGCCAGAAGATTGATAATGGAGCCGTAAACAAAATGCTACCAGGCAAGAAGGAGGTATTTAATGTGGCGGTAGATAAGTACACCTATACGGATGCAGAGCCGTTGTGTAAGGCGTTTGGAGCGGAGCTAGCAACCTATGACCAGGTAAAGGATGCGTGGAATAAGGGTGCGGATTGGTGTAATTATGGATGGGTAAAAGGACAATCAGCCGTCTATCCAACACAGCAAACAACATACGATAAATTACAGACGGGACCTGAAGATCAGCGAATGGCATGTGGTGTACCTGGTGTAAATGGAGGATACTTTGATAATCCAGAGTTACAATTTGGTGTGAATTGCTATGGATCCAAGCCGAGTGAGAATGATGCGGATGACCGTCATGGAATGCGAAAGAATATGACACCAGGGGCCTTGGCCTATGATAAGAAAGTTCAAGATTATAAGTCACATATGAATGAGATTCCAGTGAATCCGTTTAAGACAGGCGCATGGTCTTCGTAAATTACTTACTTGTGTACGAAATACGTAACATAGTAAGGAAATCAAGTTAATGATGGAGTAGAAGCAGGAGGAATACCCGATTGTTTTAGAACTTTGTGAGTGGAATATCCACGATTTGCTTTTACAAATGTCATGATATTTACGGTTTCATCTACACCGCCACGTTGTTTGTAGTATCCATGAAGAAGTTCTTCCACTTTTGAAAGGGATAGTTGATTAGGTTCACGGCTATCTTTTACTTGAAGACGACCATTTTGTATTTGGATAAGGGCTTTTTCCATGCCATGTTGTTGAAGAGTGGTAATAATTTGTTGCTCATAATCGTCCCGTACTTTTCGAGCGGAACCATACTGTTTAAAAAAAGAGGATGCCATATTGCTGTAATGTAACCAATAGCGTACCAAGTTCCCAATGCCGGGGTCTGTCATAGCGTTACTATTCTATATTAAAATTTAACGTACGAGTTTACTCATCTAAAAAACATGAGAACATGATGGACATATCATCGCCTTATTTTGATTGATTAGTAATACAACGAATGTTAAGATAACAACAATTAACATAACAGAAAAGATACAAAGAGCAATAATTAAATAAGGAAAAGAACGCTGAAAGATGAATTGTAAAAAAGGTTCAATCACCAGTTGTTGAATGTAATTTTTAGTGTCGGAGTTGGCAAGAGATAAGGCAAATTGATCAATTCGTCCTTTAAGCATATGGACAAATCGTTCATTATCTTTTGTCCGGTCTACCGGCATTTTGGTGAGTGTGGTGAAAATCTTCGCTCTCTTCTAATCGCTGTGGTCAGAGAACATGCCGACCTTCCAGACTCCAAAGTACTCTAAGTCCATTCATCCAAAGACAGGAAATGCCGAACCGTGTTACAGCTTTCGTGTGGAGCATCATGAGTCAGAGAAGTTATCAACGATCGCAGAAGAATCAATTACATTGGTAAGTCTATCACAGACACTACAAGAGAACACAGAATGGTGGAATAAATGGATTGCCACATTTTTAGAGGCCTCTGCCAAACATTTTTCGAAACCCTATACGGTTCAACATATTCATAAGATTACAAAACACCATCTAACTCAAATGGACGATACGGTATTTCCGGCAAATGTATTCTTCTATCCTGAAATGATTCAGATTCATGGAGGGATATTCGGTGTAGAATGGCGCTATGATACATCACCGGTTACCATTGAGATTCCGGAATTACAAGAGGAATCTCTTCCGGTTTCCGAGGCCACCGAAGCAGTTGTTCAGGAGATGAATCTAGAAGAGGTACCGGTGGATCCAAATGCTACGGAGGAATCACTTACTTTGGATACACCCACTAAGTTTTATGAAAAGAGTAAGGTGAAAGAGGCACGATTAAAAGCAAAGATTGCGATGTATCGTGCGCAACACCAGATGAACAAGTTTTATGAAAAATATGGTACGGAGGTAACGGACTCCGATACGGAGGAAGAATCCGATGAGGAGGAAGAGATCCAACTTTAAAAAGAGAGTGTTCGGCGATTGTCTTAAATTTATGCCCTCATTCTTTTATAGAAAGTAATGGCAGGTATAGATATGGAACACGCCGTTTTAATCGCCCTAGTTGTGATCGTCGCCCTTTTCCTGGTTCACCAATACAATCCCTATTTCTTTTCATCGTTGACCGCATCATTAGGCTTAAGTGAAGGCTTTGAGGGTACCGCTGCTGCCCCTGCCGCCAAGGCCCCTGCCAAGGCCGATGCTCCCAAGGCCGATATGAAGGCCCCTGCCAAGGCCCATGCCAAGGCTGGCTCAGCTGGATTCAAGAACAAGTCACATTTCGAGGACATGCACGAGAAGAAGGAGGGTGAGGGCTTTGCGGATTTAAACGCATACCAGGGCCCGGCTCAGTTTGGCTCTGCGGATCAGCCAGCGGGATGCTACCCGCGTGATCAGCTGACTCCATCGGAACTCCTCCCGAAGGACATGAACAGTGTCTGGGCGGAACAGAACCCAATGGGTCCGGGATCGTTGAAGGGCAAGAACTTCTTGAGCGCAGGTGCCTTGATTGGTGTCAACACGGTGGGCCAGAGCATGCGCAATGCGAACCTCCAGGTCCGCTCAGAGCCGCCATGCCCACAGGTTGCCGTCAGCATCTTTAACCAGTCGACGATCTCCCCGGATGTCAGCCATCGCCCATTGGAGATTGGTGCGTAAACACCCTATTTAAGATAGTTCATGTGTAAATACACTTTTATATAACGTACTCACAGAGATAACATGAAGAATATCCTTCGATGTCTTCTAGAAGTAAGTGCCAAACATGTCATGATACTTGCCCTGTTTGGAATCGTCATCTATGTCGTACTGTATCATCCGTATGGAATCATGGAAGGATTCTCACAAGATGGATGGAACCTATCGTCATCTACTATGTTAGAAAATGCGCATGGTTCCGCGCCAGCCGGTGTGAACGCATCGCCTGGAGAACCGCAGTATGTTCAGGATTCCGCAAGTCCACCTGTCAATCCCGCAAATAAGAAGGGAAATCCGCAGAATACGAATCCAGAGTATAAAAAACAACCTATGTTTACATAT
>Ga0114964_10001280_pt1 | contig 18482 bp, 17 predicted proteins | sample C_131016_MF_Meta_FD_92638 | JGI IMG/M metagenome (GOLD analysis project Ga0114964, IMG submission 92638) | Freshwater microbial communities from Lake Croche, Canada to study carbon cycling - C_131016_MF_MetaG | ecosystem: Environmental > Aquatic > Freshwater > Lake | place: Lake Croche, Canada... | reverse complement strand
CGCCAACCAGGCTCGTCAGGCTGAAATCACCCAGGAGATCAGCGAGATCGTCGGTGGAGCCGACGCCCTTGCCTCCGCATCATCAGGGAGCTAAGTAGATATGACAACCACGACACAGAGCACGCACGGCCGAGTAGCCCGCGTTACCGGTCCTGTTGTTGACGTGGAATTTCCCGTCGAATCAATGCCGTCACTGTACAACGCATTGCATGTCGATGTGGACTTCGGCGATGGCGAAAAGCGTCTGCTAACCCTTGAGGTTGCACAGCACATCGGTGACAACATGGTCCGCGCGATCTCCATGCAGCCAACAGACGGTCTTGTCCGTGGCGCAGAGGTTCGCGACACTGGCGATGCCATCACGGTTCCTGTTGGTGACGTCACCAAGAGCCACGTATGGAACACCCTGGGCAAGCCACTCGATGTTGAAGAGTCTTCGCTAGACATCAAGGAGCGTTGGGGCATTCACCGCCAAGCGCCAACCTTCGATCAGTTGGAATCCAAGACTGAAGTCTTCTGGACTGGTATCAAGGTTATTGACCTTCTCACCCCTTACGTAAAGGGTGGAAAGATCGGTCTCTTCGGTGGTGCCGGTGTTGGTAAGACTGTTCTTATCCAGGAAATGATTACCCGTGTAGCCAAGAACTTCGGTGGTGTATCGGTATTCGCTGGTGTCGGTGAGCGTACTCGTGAAGGTAACGACCTTTTCCTTGAAATGACCGAGTCGGGCGTTATCAATGACACTGCACTTGTCTTCGGCCAGATGGACGAGCCACCCGGCACGCGTCTACGCGTTGCTTTGTCAGCTCTCACCATGGCTGAGTACTTCCGCGATGTGCAGAACCAGGACGTTCTCCTGTTCATCGACAACATCTTCCGCTTCACGCAGGCTGGTTCTGAAGTTTCAACACTTCTTGGTCGCATGCCATCTGCTGTGGGTTACCAGCCAACACTTGCTGACGAGATGGGTGTTCTCCAGGAGCGCATCACCTCGACCCGCGGTCACTCAATTACGTCACTGCAGGCCATTTACGTTCCTGCGGATGACTTGACCGACCCAGCGCCAGCTACGACGTTCGCTCACTTGGATGCAACAACCGTTTTGTCTCGTCCGATTTCAGAAAAGGGTATCTACCCGGCTGTGGATCCACTGGACTCAACCTCACGCATTCTGGATGCTCGTTACGTTGGTGAAGAGCACTATGCAGTTGCCGCTCGCGTTAAGGAAATCTTGCAGCGCAACAAGGAACTTCAGGACATCATCGCCATCCTTGGTATCGATGAACTTTCTGAAGAAGACAAGATTCTGGTCAACCGTGCACGCCGTATCGAGCGCTTCCTGTCACAGAACATGTTCGTGGCTGAAGCCTTCACGGGTCAGAAGGGCTCCTTCGTTCCTGTGGAAGAGACCATCGCCTCATTCAAGGCACTTACCGAAGGTGCTTACGATCATCTTCCAGAGCAGGCCTTCTTCATGTGTGGTGGCATTGAAGACGTCGAGCGTAACGCCGAGAAGCTTCAGGGCTAATCATGTCTAACTTGAACGTTGCCGTTGTCTCCGTTGACCGCAAGGTATGGGCTGGCGAAGCTAAGTCAATCGTGGCTAAGACGCCAGAAGGTGAAATCGGCATCTTGCCTGGGCACGAACCTGTGCTTTCACTTCTCGTCAACGGCGTTGTTCGCGTTGAAACGACTGATGGTGGGAAAATTTCGATTGCTGTTCACGGTGGCTTCTTCTCAGTAGATTCAAATGAAGTGAAAGTTTTGGCCGAAATTGCCGAACTTGGTACCGAAATTGATACCGATCGTGCTCAGGCTGCATTGACTCGTGCTCAAGGTGTTGACTCGCCAGAGGCACTGGCTGCAATTCACCGTGCAGAGACACGCCTCAAGGCTGCCGCTGCGGTGACTGCAACAGGATTGCATTCCTAAACAAGCTGCGTAGAAGAGCCTGGTCCGTTTGGACTGGGCTCTTCTGCTTTTGTCAGTACATAACGTGGGTTTACACAATGCTTACGCAAAGTGTGGACATTGAAGGAGCCGAGCGCGTCAATATGCACGACAATTGAAGGACTACTGCACAGGAGGAAATATGACATCACGTCGCAATGTTCTTAAAGGTTCACTACTAGCCAGTTTGGCTGCGTTGCTACCGTCGCGAGCGCTTGGTCAAGTCGCTACATCAAGCAAGGTCCGAGCGTGTAAGAAGAGTGCTATTCCAGTGGGCGGCGGGAAGATCGTCCAGACCAGCCGTGGTCCGCTCCTTATCACGCAACCGAAGAAGGGCACATTTCGTGCGTTCTCGGCTACTTGCACGCATGAAGGTTGCACGATTGGTCCCTTCGATCACTCTAAGAATGCAGTACAAGGCGGTCGTGTGAGTTGCCCATGTCACGGTGCACAATTCAGCCCGACCGACGGCTCGGTACTTGGCGGACCTGCTCGTAGCAACCTGCAGAAATTCACGGCAACGACTGATGCCACCTACGTTTACATTGCCTAACTTGTAGGCCATAGGGGTAATTTTTACCACTGCAGGGGTTTTCAGACCTGACACAAATCACACAATTCTCTTGTCATTCCTGAACAAACTCTGTTTACAGTTAAGAGTGTTCAGAGGCTTCATAAAGGAGCCTCACGAAGAAAGGCAATAGCCCATGTCAGACCACGAAGAGTCGCAAGTTGAAAACACAGAAGTAGTCGAAGCTGGTGCAGAGCCAGAGATCACAACTTCTGAAAGTCCGAGCAAAACCGAGCCACAGGAGGCAACAGTGGAAGGTTCCAAAGTCACGATTACGGTAAGCAAGCGTGTAGCGACCATCGGTGCGCTTGTTCTGGCCGGATTTGTAGGATTCATCATTGGTGCGGTTGGCACAGCCCATCACATGCATGATGGGCGAGATGGTCGCGGTCTAGCTGACATGCGCATGGATGACTTTGGTGTTCAGGGTGGCCAGGGCCAGTTTGGTCCCGGTCAGGGTCTGCCAGGTCAAGAAGGTCTTCCAGGTCAAGGTCTTCCAGGTCAAGGCATGATGCCAGGTGGTCCAGGTGGACATGGTTTTGGTCCTGATGATCAGCGCGGGCCGGGTCAAGGTCTAGGAAATCAAGGCGGCATGGGCATGATGCCTGGTGGCCCTGGTCAGATTGCGCCAGCTACGCCGCTACCAACTACGAACTAAATTCTCAGCAAGCACTCCGTAGGTGCTAGGCAGTAAGCACCGTGTACTGTCTAGCGATTGCGTCCGGGTTGCCACAGGGTGTCTCCATCAGCCTTGTTGGCAACCCGCGCCAATATGAACAGCAAATCTGACAGTCGGTTCAGATAGTTAGCGGCAAGCTGATTGACACCACCGTGGTACATGTCGATCGCTGCCCATGTGCTTCGTTCAGCGCGGCGAGCCACCGTACGAGCAACGTGCAAGTGCGCTGCGCCAATTGTGCCGCCGGGAAGAATGAAGGAACGCAAAGGCTCTAACTCTTCGTTGAATTTGTCGCATGCAGCTTCAAGGCGCTCAATATAGTCAGACGTAACGCGCAAAGGTTCAGTCGCCGGGTTATCAATGACCGGGGTGCATAAGTCAGCACCAACATCAAAAAGGTCATTCTGAATGCCGATAAGCAGTTCCACAATGTCTTCGCGCAACTCTTTGCTCGCAACGGCGAGGCCGATACTTGAATTGGCCTCATCAACATCTGCATAGGCTTTAAGTCGAGGATCATTCTTGCCAGTACGGCTCATGTCTCCCAAATTTGTTGTGCCGTCATCACCAGTGCGCGTGTAAATTCGTGTCAGATTGACCATGTCGCTAAGCCTACGGGTAAGCACGTTATTCTGCTTAGTTGTGGATGTCTTTAGAGTTCAAGGTGGTGCCCGCCTCGTTGGCGAGGTAACGGTCACTGGTGCTAAGAACAGCAGTCTTAAGTTGATGGCCGTTGCACTGCTGGCTCCGGGTCGCACCACAATTCATGCTGTTCCACACATTCTTGATGTCACTATCATGGCTGAGCTCCTGCGTAGGTTAGGTTGCGGTGTTGACTATGACGCTGCCACTGAGACTGCAGTTATTGATGTCCCTGAACATATTGAACATCGAGCAGACTACGACTTGGTTCGTCGGATGCGTGCATCAATTGCTGTTCTTGGACCGCTCATTGCACGGACCGGAAGTGCAGACGTCGCTTTGCCCGGTGGTGATGCGATTGGTTCACGTGGACTCGACATGCACATAGCTGGTCTTGAGCGCATGGGGGCAACCGCCACAAGTGAACATGGTTACTTAGTGGTTCAGGCGCCTGCATCTGGTCTGACTGGCACCCATGTCTACCTAGATTTTCCAAGTGTTGGCGCCACCGAGACGTTACTCATGGCATCTGTCACAGCTCATGGCCAAACGATTATCGATAATGCTGCGCGGGAGCCGGAAATTGTCGACATCTGTCAGATGCTCATCAAGATGGGTGCGCAGATTGAGGGTGTGGGAACATCACTTCTGACGGTCACGGGAGTGGAGTCACTTGCACCGACTGAACACACCACAGTTCCGGACCGAATTGTCGCGGGCTCATGGGCCGTTGCTGCTGCAATGACCCAAGGTGACATCACAATTCATCACGGTAACGCGGCACATTTAGCAATCGCGCTCGAAAAGCTTGCAACTGCTGGTGCTGAAATTGACTCATGGGACGGCGGTTTCCGTGTGACCATGAATCAGCGGCCCAAAGCAGTCGACATTGTGACCTTGCCCTATCCAGGTTTTGCTACTGACCTTCAGCCACAGTTCATTGCGATGAATGCGATTGCAGATGGCACGGCCATGGTGACCGAAAATCTCTTTGAAGCTCGTTTTAGGTTTGTGCAGGAGCTCAGCAGGCTCGGCGCTGAGGTTCGCACGGATGGGCATCATGCTCTGGTCCGTGGCAAGCAAACTCTGTCTGGAGCCCCAGTAGAAGCGACGGACATCAGAGCTGGCTTAGGTCTTGTCCTGGCTGGATTGGTAGCCCAGGGTGAAACGATTGTTCACTGTGTGGACCACATTGACCGTGGTTACGTGCGCCTCGAAGAGCAACTTGCTGCGCTGGGAGCGGCTATCGTGCGCGAGACGATCCCGGACCTCGGCTAAGAATCTGACGAGCCTTTTGCTCATCGGCTGGCCACACCATTATTCGTGGACCTTGGTTTGTATTGGCTAAAGTCGCTCGGACACCAGCATCCTCCAACGTCTTTCGGAAGATTTCCGCCTCAATGTAGTTGGTGGAGGCTGCAACCGATACGAGCAAGCCGTAATCCGCCGGGTGGCTTGGGCTAATTGGTCGCTCGACGAGCGAGCCGCCTCGCCGAAAAGCCCAGCGCAACACCAAAACCATCAATCCAATGCCAACCAACCCAACGAGTGGGCCGAAAGCATAGGAGAAGGCATTCCAACTTGGCATAAAGACATTGTCAAGGATTGCCAGACTCATCGCCACTTGATCGGCAAAAGATGGCGCGGGACGTAACTGATTATGAATCTAAGTAGTGGGGGCTTTGAGAGTGATAGGACTCGCGGACCTATGGATTCGCGGACCTAGGGATTCGCGGACCTAGGGATTCGCGGATTTGGGCATTCCTTGGCTTAGGCACTCAGGGACTCCCGGACTTATTGGTTCGCTGGCTCAGCGACTCCCGGACTCAGGGAGCCAGGTACTCGGCGACTCGCACGATCAGGCACTCAGAGAGTGAAGGAGTCTAAAACAAACGCAGGGATGGATCTTCAATGCCACGCAGCACGTCATAGTCCACAACAACGCACTCGATGTCTCGATCCATAGCCAATGTGCGAGCTTGTGGCTTGATTTCTTGGGCAGCAAAGATGCCGCGGACCGGGGCAATGAGAGGGTCACGGTTCATCAGGTCGAGATAACGAGTGAGTTGTTCGACTCCATCAATTTCACCGCGCCGCTTGATTTCGATTGCCACCGTTGCGCCTTGCTCATCACGGGCCACGATGTCGACTGGTCCGATAGGCGTGGGATATTCGCGGCGAACCAGAGTCCAGTTGCTACCAAAAGTGTCGAGGTGCAGTGCGAGCAGCTCTTGCAGATGCGCCTCTACGCCATCTTTAACTAAGCCAGGATCCACACCGAGTTCGTGCGCAGTGTCATGAAGCACTTCATGAATGGTGATGATGAGCCTCTCGCCGGCCTTGTTGACCACCGTCCATGTTCCAAGTCCAGCCTCGTCAACATCATGCGTGAGTGTGCACGGTGGACTCATCCAGTTGAGCGGCTTATACGCACGGTCATCGGCATGAATCGAGACGCTGCCATCGGCCTTAACCAGAAGTAGGCGAGTCGCTTGCGGCAAGTGAGAGCTGAGACGACCTGCATAGTTCACTGAGCAGTTGGCAATCACTAAACGCACAAGAACACGTTATCGGGCAATGTCTCGCGGTGGGCGCATGGGTCATACGCGGTGAACATGTGCGAAGGCATGACAATCTTTAGACTTAGAGTCGTGGGTCGTAGAAATCGCCGTGAGGAACAGCCTGAGCCGAAGGAAATTCGGTTAGGTGGCATGCGTCGCAGTGAGTCACTTGCTGATGGTGACTGGATAGTGACGCAAGTTACTGGTGCAGCAACCACCAAAACGTATCGTTGCCCAGGTTGCGACATGGAGATCACGCCTGGGAGTCCGCATATTGTCGCGTGGCCCGATTACCTTTCGGGCGGCGATGCAGCCATTGATGAACGGCGCCATTGGCACACCGCATGTTGGAAGCGACGTACACCGAACCGCGGGCGTCGATAGCCATGTCTGACATAGGTGCAAATAGCGTGCTACTGGCTCGTCGTGAGCCAGTCACACTGGTCACGAGTGATGGACTCAAACTCGTTGGCGAATTAGCGCTTCCCCTTGACCGGGATCCCGTTGCCACCATTTTGTGTCTACATCCCAATCCCACAGCAGAGGGCATGATGGACAGTCATGTCTTTGCGAAGATGGCCTGGCGATTACCTGCCTTGGCCGATGTGGCTGTATTGCGCTGGAATACTCGCGGTACCTCAAGTTTGGCTGGTACTAGTGAAGGACATTTTGAGCAGGGCATAGGTGAGGGTAAGGACCTTGCCGCGGCACTTGTGTTTGCCGAAGAGCGTGGTCTGCCAAACATCTGGCTGGTTGGCTGGTCCTTTGGTACGGATGTGACGATGATGCACGGCAATGTCGATCCCGTGCAGGGCGCTATCTTGCTGAGTCCGCCATTGAAGTGGAGTCAGCCTTCAGACTTAGCGAGTTGGGCAACGAGTGGCCGCCCACTCGTTGCTCTAGTCCCTGAACTCGATGAATTCCTCACTCCTGCTGAGGCGGCGGTGGCCTTCAGTGTTATTCCGCAAAGTGAGGTCCATGACATTGCCGCCTGCAAGCATTTGTGGGTTGGTGAAAAGTTTGTGCGGATTGCATTGACCGAAATTCTTAAGCGAGTCCGTCCCGACCTTCCAGAACTTACTTGGGAATGGGATGGTCCAATGCGTAAATGGGATCCGCTTAAACGCGCATTGCTATAGCGTTGAAAGGCAGACGTCGTTCTGCATATGAGTGCGATGAGGTGCCCACGATGAAGGAATCAACGAGTCTTGCCTATCGAGAGTATGGCTCTCATGCTTCGAGTCGACAGTCGGTAGTGCTCCTGCATCCATTTCCATTTGATGGTCGCATGTGGCAGCACGTTGTGCCGGCGCTGGAGCAAGCAGGCTGGCATGTCATTGTTCCCGACCTGCGTGGTTGTGGTGGCTCTGCTCTAGGTGAGGCTGAGCCAGATATGTCCATCCTTGCGGCTGACGTATGGTCATTGCTTGACGACTTGGGTGCGGTTAAGCCGATAGTGTTTGGTATTTCGCTCGGTGGATACGTGACGATGGCAATGCTCCGCGCACGCCCGGCCGAGTTGTCAGGCATCGGCCTGATTGACACCAAAGCGACAGCTGATTCTGCGGAGGCAGAACAGCAACGCAGAGCAGTCGCACACCACATGCGTACTGAACCAGACGTGCAGGCTTTTGCCGATGTGATGGTGCCTCGATTGATTTCAGAAACGACACTGCATGCCAAGCCAGAAGTGGCTGCCCAAATCCAAGACTGGATTCTGGATGCAGCACCTTTGACTATCGCGTGGCTGCAGGAAGCGATGGCTAGCCGTCCGGACAGTGTCGCAGACCTAGAACGCTTCACTGGTCCCGCACTCCTCCTGCGGGGTAGTGAAGATGTGGTGTGTTCGGATGAGGATTACGCAATCATTAGGTCAGCGCTACCCAGGGCGACTTACGTGACGCTTCAAGGCTGTGGTCATTTGCCACCCATAGAAGATGCCGAGGCAACGAGCACGGCGCTTTTGGAATGGCTCAGTTCGCTCTAGGGGCTGGGAACAGTTGTGTGCATCTGTATGGCGTACTCAATGGCTTCACGGCCACTTGGCACGTCATCATGTGCTGCTGCCGCACCGCCATTAAGACCGAATAGATGCTTCGTCCAGAGCAGCCATATAACCGCAGCCACATTTACCAACAATGCGCCAACCCGCAGCGCCGTGACCTTGCTTGCAATTTCATAGACCTCGAGTGGGATGAACAGACTGGTTGCCACTACGGTCAGGTACTCAGCCCAGCGCTTCATTAACCACAAGCCGCATGCTTCAACGGCTTGCAAGAGTCCATACGCTGCAAGTGCGATGAAGATCCAGGTCAGTTTTTGATGTGATGAGGTAACTGCATCATTGAGTAAATGGATGAGATGAGAATCTTTGATATTCCAGTCCAGCTGATCTGCGAGTGGCTTGATTGCTGACAGGGTCTTCGCCAACAAGGCAACGAGTGACTCCATGGACGAACGTAGCTGCCACACAATCCAGGCGATAAACCAGACGAGAAGTCCACGCAGACCGCGCTCGACAGCGAGAAATCTGATGATGAGACGATCGCGGATCTGTCGATCGTGTAGGACAGCTGGTGCTAAGGCTGCAGGACCATGTTCGAATGGCGCACCAGGAATAAAGGCGCCACACCGTAGGCACTTCCATGCCTCACCTATGGGTGTTTCTGCGTGAAGCCCTTCGATGAGAGCAACTTCAGTTGGTCGGTAAGTGACATGCCCGTTTCGGGCGCATGCTCGCAGGCTCCAGTCCATGTGTGCAGTCTATGACAACACGTACGGCACAATAGGACGGTGACACAGAAATCTATGCCGATGCATGGCGTCGTTGACCTCGCAGCCGTGGCTGCTGCTCGAGAGGCTCAAGAACGAGCACAAGCCGCCGCGGCTAAGCGTGCGGCATCACCAGAAAACAACACATCAAGTAACCTGCCAGTCGTTATTGACGTGACTTACGAATCATTTGAAGCTGATGTTGTTCTGCAGTCCAAGACGGTCCCGGTCATCATCGACTTGTGGGCTACGTGGTGTGAACCGTGCAAGCAGTTGTCACCCATTTTGGAATCCTTGGCACACGAGTATGCCGGGCGTTGGGTGCTCGCCAAGATTGATGTTGATGCACAACAGCAAATCGCCGCAGCATTTCAGGTTCAGTCGATTCCTTCAGTGTTCGTGGCGGTAGCTGGACAAGTCGCACCGCTATTTCAAGGCGCAATGCCTGAGGTTCAAGTCCGACAAGTGATTGAGGCCGTATTGCAGCAGGCGGCCAGTATTGGTGTGACAGGCGTAGTGACTGGTTCTGAGGCCAGTAATCGTGATGTTGAAGAAACAACTGAAGTTGTCAGTGATCCACGCTTTGATGCTGCTGAGGCAGCACTTGAAGAAGGCGACTGGGATGCAGCGGCTGTTGCCTATCAAGCGGTTCTCACTGCAACTCCGGCCGACACGATTGCGCAGATTGGTCTTCTTAATGTGCAACTACTTAAGCGCACTGACGGTATGGATTTCGATCAAATCCTGGCCCGCAGCGAAGACTTGAGTGTTGAGAATCAACTCGAGGTAGCTGATGTCGAATTCATGTGCAATGAATATGACTCAGCGTTTACGCGACTGATTAACCTCGTCCGTGACACATCGGGTGCCGAGCGTGATGCGGCTCGTGCCAGGTTGCTTGACTACTTTGCAATAGTCGGGCCAGATGACGCAGCGGTTGTGCAAGGACGTACTGCGCTTTCAAACGCATTGTTTTAGTTGCGGCTAGAGCGTCCCGAGCAGCGTCCCTAAGTCTGAGCACTGAAGGTGTTAGCGCCCAGCTTCATCGAGCACGAACCAACATGTTGCAAGCGGAGGCAGAGTCACTTCAAGATGACCTGGCTTGTCGCTTGCTTCGTGTGCATGAGCTGTGAGTGGACCTGAATTAAGAATGCCCGAACCGCCAAACTCTTCGGCATCGGTATTGAGCACTTCACGCCACTGACCGGCTTGTGGAACGCCAACACCATACGAGTGACGGACTACAGGTGACAAGTTCGTGACGGATACGAGTGCGCGACCCGAGTGATCAATGCGTGCCCAAGCAAAGACGTTATCGGCAGAGCCATGCAAGATGATCCAGTCAAAGCCAGCAGGTTCGTTGTCACGTTCCCAAAGCGCAGGGGTCTCGCGGTACACCTTGTTAAGTTCCTGAACACAGCGCTGCACGCCTTGGTGCGGTGCATAGTCAAGCAAGTGCCAATCCAGAGACTTACTTTCAGTCCATTCTGCAGGTTGAGCAAATTCACTACCCATGAAGAGCAACTGCTTGCCGGGGTGTGCCCACATGAAGCCAAGGTATGCGCGCAGATTGGCAAGTTTCTGCCAATGATCGCCTGGCATGCGCTCGTAAAGTGAACCCTTGCCATGTACTACCTCATCGTGGCTGATGGGCAGGATGAAGTTTTCACTCCAGGCATAAGCCAGCGAGAATGTCATCTCGCCATGATGGTAGCGACGGTGAATGGGGTCATGCTTCATGTACTCCAGAGAGTCATGCATCCAGCCCATATTCCACTTGAAACCAAAGCCGAGGCCACCCACATCGGTTGGACTGGTTACGCCACCCCACGCAGTGGACTCTTCAGCAATCATCACAACGCCAGGCACTTTTCGGTAGACCGTCGCATTAGTTTCTTGCATGAATGCCACGGCCTCAAGATTCTCGCGACCGCCAAGATGGTTGGGCTCCCATTGACCAACCTCGCGTGAATAATCGAGGTAAATCATGGAGGACACAGCATCTACACGTAGACCGTCGATGTGGAACTCTTGTAGCCAGTAGAGCGCATTAGCCACGAGGAAGTTGCGCACTTCATTACGACCGAAGTCAAAGATGTAGGTTCCCCAGTCTGGGTGTTCACCTCTGCGTGGATCAGCATGTTCGTACAAAGGAGTGCCATCAAAGCGAGCAAGCGCCCAGGCATCTTTGGGGAAGTGAGCCGGCACCCAGTCCACAATCACGCCGATGCCGGATTGATGCAGTGCATCCACTAAGAAGCGGAAATCGTCCGGGTTACCAAAGCGTGAAGATGGCGCGTAGTAAGAAGTGACCTGGTAGCCCCATGAAGGTGCGTATGGATGCTCAGCGACTGGCATGAACTCCACATGAGTGAAGCCACTCGCTAGGACGTAGCCGACGAGCTCCTGCGCGAGTTCACGATAGCCAAGACCTGGTCGCCATGAACCGATGTGCACTTCGTAGATCGACATCGGGCCATTGTGCGGATTGTTGGTTGCGCGCTGATGCATCCAGGTTTGGTCTGACCATGTGTAGGCAGACTCAAAAACTACTGAGGCATTTGCTGGTGGGACATCGGTGTGGAAGGCCATCGGGTCTGACTTGATGTGCCAGTTGCCATCACGTCCCAGAATCTCAAAGCGGTAGTGCTCGCCGGCCTCTACATAGGGAATGAAAAGTTCCCACACGCCAGACTGACCCATTGAGCGCATTGGATGGGTGACGCTATCCCACGCGTTGAAGTCACCAGCCACTCGAACACCTTGAGCATTTGGCGCCCACACGGTGAAGGCTGTTCCATGCACGTAGCCGAAGGTCCGACGATGGGCACCAAGGATCGTCCATAAGTCTTCATGGCGTCCCGCACTGAAAATGTTGAGGTCAAAGTCGCTTACAGTTGGGAGGAATCGGTAGGGGTCATCGGCTGGCAGTGAGCCTTGCCCATAGTCCACGGACAGTGTGTAGTCAGGAACTTGGGTAAGGGGTAGCCGAACGCTCCACACTCCACGATGCTCATGCGTCATGGAGTGATGCACATCGTCAACCACTACTTTGATGGACTTGGCCCAGGGCCGCAGAACTCGGATGACAACTTCGCTGCCCTCAAGATGGCCACCGAGAATCGAATGCGGCTGGTGATGCCATCCTTCAACGAGGCTGTCGATTTGAGCACTGGGAATTTCGCCAGCCTTGGTCACCATGTTTTAGCCTCGCTTCACTTGCATGATCATGGCGCAGGCCAAATGTGGGTTGATCGCGATGTCATTGTGCTCATGCCATGACCAAGTTTTGCCACTAAGTTCATCCACGAGAGTGACCTTGTCGTGCCAGTTCGCACCGAGGGCAGGCATGTTCAGGTGAATGGTCGTTCGGATGGGACGACTTGGGTCCAGGGTGACGATGCAGAGGATGATGTCATCGCCCGATTGCTTTGAGTAGCAGATCACAGCATCGTCATCAGCGCGATGGAAAGTTATGTTCCTCAGTTGCCGAAGCGCAGGATGTGCGCGACGTATGGCGTTCAGTTGCGTAATGAATGGCGCCAAAGTTTTTCCTGACTCGGCGGCCGCTTCCCAGTCACGTGGCTTGTACTCATACTTCTCGGAATCTAAGTATTCTTCTGAACCTTCTTTGACTGGAGAATTTTCAAATAGTTCGAAGCCCGCATAGATACCCCAGGTTGGACTCAAGGTTGACGCTAGTGCCGCACGAATAGCAAACGCAGCCGGTCCACCACGTTGCAGGTACTCAGGCAAGATGTCTGGCGTGTTGGCGAAAAAGTTTGGGCGCATGTAGGCAGCAGCTGGACCAGAGAGTTCACGCAGGTACTCTTCAAGGTCATACTTTTCATTTCGCCAAGTGAAGTAGGTGTAGCTCTGCTGGAAGCCGACTTCACCAAGTGCGCGCATCATGGCAGGTCGGGTAAACGCTTCTGCCAAGAAGATGACGTCCGGATCAGTCGAGTTCACTTCACCAATGAGGCGCTCCCAGAATGCGACCGGTTTGGTGTGTGGGTTGTCGACTCGGAAAATACGGACTCCGTGTTTCATCCAGTGGTGAACGACCCGCAAAACTTCTTGGTAGATACCTTCCGGATCGTTGTCGAAGTTAATGGGATAAATATCTTGGTATTTTTTAGGCGGGTTCTCCGCGTAGGCAATCGTGCCATCAGCGCGAGTGGTAAACCATTCCGGATGTGCAGCAACCCAAGGGTGATCTGGGGAAGCCTGCAGTGCTAGGTCAAGTGCAATTTCCATGCCCAGTGTCTTGGCAGCCGCGACAAAGGCATCGAAGTCTTTGAGCGTGCCGAGGTCTGGATGTATTGCGTCGTGGCCACCTTCGGCTGCGCCTACCGCCCAAGGCGAACCTGGATCATGTGGACCAGGAGTGAGCGTGTTGTTTGGACCTTTGCGGAAGGCTTTACCCACTGGATGAATAGGAGGTAGATACACAACGTCAAAGCCCATGTCGGCAACAGCAGACAACCGATGGGTTGCTGTCTTGAAGTTGCCACTTGTGAAAGTACCATCTGCTTTCTGCACAGCACCTTCAGAGCGTGGGAAGAACTCGTACCAACTGCCGTAGAGTGCGCGCTCACGCTCCACCTTCATTGGGAACGGTCCATAGGTCGACACGAGTTCACGCAGCGGATTCGCAGCAAGCGCATCTTTAAGGCCCTGCTCATCCACGATTGCTAGGCGTTGGCCTGGAGTCAATTGGGTATTTGTCAGAGCAACCTGTGCACCAGAAAGTGCAGCAACATCGGTGGCCTTAGCTTGGGCTATGACGCGTTCCAAGAGTAGGGCACCTTCGGCAAATTCAAGTTCGACATCGATGCCAGCCGGAATCTTGACATGTAGTCGGTGCAGCCACGTTGAGATGGGGTCACTCCATGCTTCAATGCTGAAGTGCCACAGACCTTCGCTATCAGGGCTCACCTGTGCCTCATACCGATCGGTTCCATGTCCGATGAGGGCGAGAGGTTGCCTCAAGGTAAGTTCACCATCGGGTGACGTCAAGAGCACATCTGCTGCTACCGAGTCATGACCTTCTCGAAAGACAGTCGCGCCGATCGTGATATGTTCATGAATCACGGCCTTTGTTGGGCGGATGCCGCCGCTCACAAGTGGTGTGATGTCCAGGACAGGAATTCGCCCAATGGTGGTTAGTGCAGATTCAGTATGATTCGCCACGTTCTAACCGTACCGAACCTTTTTATTTCTGAGGTGTTGCAATCGCCAGAAGAGTAACTAACCATAATGCGCTTGACCACGGCGCCAGAGTGACAACCGTGCCGGCATCAAGTTCTTCTTGCTTATCCCAATCTTGCTCATCCTTGGTGTCAAACATGAGTTGATACTTCAAGCCAAACTCTTCCGATGGCAGGGTTACATCCACAGGCTTATCTGAAGAGTTCAAAAACCAATAAAAAGCGTTGTCAACAACGTCATATTCGTTCCGGCGATTCGTTACGCCACCGCCTAGATACATTCCGATGCATCGAGTGTCGAAAGATTCCCAGACCGAGTTATCGAATCGGGTGGCATCTGCCCGCAGCCACGCAATGTCTGGCACATGGACAAAGTCCTTTGGCTCTCCGCGCAAATAACCCGAACGCTGGAACACCTTGTGCTCTTGGCGCAAGCGAATTAAATAAGCGGTGAAGTCAAAGAGTGAATCTTGCCACTCGGTCCGATGCCAATTGACCCAGTTGATTTCATTGTCTTGGCAGTAGGCATTGTTGTTGCCTTTTTGGGTTCGTCCCATTTCGTCACCAGCCACGAACATGGGGATACCAGCACTCAAGATGGTTGTGCTCAGGTGGTTGCGCATTTGGCGACGGCGATGTGCTCGGATGGCGGGATCTGTAGTGGCGCCTTCTACACCGCAATTCCATGAGCGGTTGCTGTCAGTGCCGTCACGATTTTCTTCGCCATTGAGGTAGTTGTGCTTCTCGTTGTAACTGACTAAGTCGCGTAGCGTAAAGCCATCGTGTGCCGTGACGAAGTTGACTGATGCATGAGAGCCACTGATTTGGTCCCAGTACAGATCACCAGAACCCGTGAGGCGCCAACCGAGCTCAGCAACACCACCGGACTGACCACGCCAAAAGTCACGAACTGTATCGCGGAATTGGTCGTTCCATTCCAGCCACGGTTCTGGGAATGACCCCACTTGGTAGCCGTTATTTCCCAAATCCCATGGTTCGGCAATGAGTTTGGTGTCGCGCAGGGCAGGATCCTGGCCAACAGCCGTGACTATGCCGCCTTCGAGGTTCACTTGATGCCGTGAATCTCGTGCGAGTGCTGTTGTGAGATCAAATCGAAATCCGTCGACATGCATTTCTTGGACCCAGTAACGCAGCGAGTCCATGATGAGGCGCAATGTTTGAGGATGGGAAGCAGCCACGGTGTTACCACAACCCGTGGAGTCCCAGTAATGCCGCTTGTCGGTGTCGAGGTGGTAGTAGGACCGGTTGTCGAAACCTCGGAGTGACAACGTCGGGCCAAATTCATTTCCTTCTGGTGTGTGGTTATAGACCACATCCAGAACGATTTCGATACCGGCTCGGTGGAAGGCTTTCACCATGTCCTTAAATTCCCGGACTTGCTGCCCGTCGGTCCCGCTTGACGAGTAGCCGCCATGCGGGGCAAAGAAGCCGAGAGTGTTGTAACCCCAGTAGTTCTTAGAGCCGCGAGAGAGCAAGAAAGTTTCACTCACGAAATGCTGACTCGGTAGTAGTTCTACAGTGGTCACTCCCAAGCTTTTGAGGTGGGCAATGATCGCGGGATGCGCCACGCCAGCAAAGGTGCCGCGTTGGTGCTCGGGAACGTCTGGATGCAGTTTCGTGAGTCCGACAACATGCGCTTCATAGATGACCGTATTTTCACGTGGCACTCGTGGGAAGTAGTCATCTTCCCAGTCATATGGATCATCTACGACGACACCATGCGGAACGAATGGAGCGCTATCGCCATCGTTAAACAAGGTGTCATCGTGGCCGAGGTGTCCAAAAATGGATTCGTCGAGAACTAGTTCGCCCGTGATCGCCTTCGCGTATGGATCAAGCAGGAGTTTTGCTGGATTGAAGCGGTAGCCATCTTCAGGTTGCCATTGGCCGTGGACGCGGAAGCCGTAGCGTTGTCCATGCCCGACACCAGAGACGTGCCCGTGGTAGACACCTTTGGTGTAGCCAGGAAGATCGAAACTCCAGTGGCTGCCGTCCTCATTGAAGAAACACAGTTCGACCCGGATTGCATCTGGCGCCCATACCGCGAAATTGGTGCCGCCATCTCGAGCCGTTGCCCCGAGAGGTTCTGGAGTGCCAATGTGCAGTCCCGATTCCAACTCTGGCACCTATCTATCGAGTGTGTATGCGAACGAATACGTTCTTTGTACGTATTCGTAGTTCTATCTTGCCCAACTGTGTGAACATTTGTGCGTTGGGATGCCGTGTTTGTGTCGATTTGCGTTTCTTAAGTCTTAAATCTTTGCCGAGGTATCAATTCATTGACCACAATTGCGCCTTGGCTTTCTCATCTAGACTGTGGTTGTGGCGTATTTAGATCACGCTGCTACAACTCCGATGCTTTCCGAGGCTGTAGCAGCCATGACGGAGTTACTGGCATCTCCCGGTAACCCCTCTTCGTTGCATTCCTCAGGTCGTCGTGCGCGCCGCCAAGTCGAAGAGTCCCGTGAGAAGGTTGCACGAGCTCTTGGTGCTCGTCCCGCAGAAGTTGTATTCACGGCAGGTGGCACTGAAGCCAACAACATCGCAGTCAAGGGCATTGCTTGGGATCAGCGCGATAAGGACCCAAAGCGCACCCGCATTTTGGCCAGCAGTGTCGAGCATCATGCCATTTTGGATCCGATTGAGTGGCTAGTTTCGAGCGATGGCTTCACCGTGACTTGGGTAGAGGTCACGCCGACTGGTGAAGTGACTCCCGATGCCTTGCGGACCGCTCTTGGTGATGATCCGAGCGACGTCGCAGTCGTGAGCATCATGATGGCCAATAATGAAGTCGGCACAATCAATGACATTGCTGCTCTCACTGCAGTGACCGCCGAATATGGCATTTGTTTTCATACCGACGCTGTTCAGGCGCCGGCCTGGCTTGAAGTGAACTTTGCCGCACTCGGTGTTTGTGCAATGACGGTATCTGCGCACAAGGTTGGCGGACCGCACGGTGTTGGCGCATTGGTCATCAGTCGTAGTTGCACGGTGACTCCGCTCATTCATGGTGGTGGGCAGGAGCGCGATGTTCGCTCGGGCACCCTTGATACCGCGGGCATTGTCGGTTTCGCTACAGCTCTCGACGTGGGAACTGCTCGTCGACCTGAAACTGTGGCCCGTGTTGCAGCTTTGCGTGATGACTTGGTTGCCAAGGTCGCCGCTGTCATTCCTGACGCTGTGTTCAATGGATCTATTGAGTCGCGCCTTGTCAACAATGCACACTTCACCTTCCCAGGCTGTCTTGGCGATTCACTGCTTATGTTGCTTGATGCCCAAGGTGTCGAGTGTTCGGTCGGTTCTGCCTGCAATGCTGGCGTGCCGCAACCGTCGCACGTTTTGTTGGCGATGGGTAGTGATGCCGAGAGCGCACGCGGAACCCTGCGTTTCTCGCTCGGCCACAGTTCAACTCAGGCAGATGTTGATGCCCTCATCGCGGTTCTACCTGAAGCAGTAGAGCGTGCCAAGCGTGCTGGTGTACCACGCACTCCGGCAACGGCAGGGATGCACTCGTGAAAGTCCTTGCGGCACTCTCTGGCGGTGTAGATTCTGCGGTCGCTGCTGCCCGCGCGGTTGATGCCGGCCATGATGTCACTGCCGTGCATCTGGCACTGTCGCGCAATCCACAATCGCACCGAACTGGTGCTCGTGGCTGTTGCACGATTGAAGATTCGAATGACGCCTTCCGGGCGGCTGACATGCTTGGGGCGCCGTTTTACGTGTGGGACCTGTCGGCGGAATTTCAAGAGAAAGTCATTGAAGACTTCATCTCTGAATATTCGGCAGGTCGTACGCCAAACCCTTGCTTGCGTTGCAATGAGAGCATCAAATTTGAGGCGGTCCTTGAGCGCGCTATGGCTCTTGGATTTGATGCGGTTGTGACAGGTCACTACGCCCAGATTGTGCATGGGCCGCATGGTGCGGAACTTCATCGCGCAGTAGATCCGGACAAGGATCAGTCTTATGTTCTTGGTGTTCTGACTGCTGAACAGATTTCGCATTCAATGTTCCCGCTTGGCAACAGCACAAAGACCGAAGTGCGCGCTGAAGCTGATCGTCGCGGCATCCTGGTTGCG
>Ga0114964_10001279_pt1 | contig 18483 bp, 15 predicted proteins | sample C_131016_MF_Meta_FD_92638 | JGI IMG/M metagenome (GOLD analysis project Ga0114964, IMG submission 92638) | Freshwater microbial communities from Lake Croche, Canada to study carbon cycling - C_131016_MF_MetaG | ecosystem: Environmental > Aquatic > Freshwater > Lake | place: Lake Croche, Canada... | reverse complement strand
TCGGCTACAACAGCTTCTTCGGCTACAACAGCTTCTTCGGCTACAACAGCTTCTTCGGCTACAACAGCTTCTTCGGCTACAACAGCTTCCACTGCGGTTGCCTCTTCGACTACAGCTACCGTCTCTTCGATAACGGGAGTCTCTTGAATAACTTCATTCTCAAGATTCTCTATGAGGATCGGTGTTTCTTCAACAACTGGTGCTGTCTCAACAACTGGTGCTGTCTCAACAACTGGCTTCTCTTTAGCGACGCGCTTTACTGGCTTGGCAATATAAGCCTTATTCGGATTAGCTTTGGCATTGACCACTTTCTTGAGTCCATGCGACCGATAATCACGATCTGTCGAAACAACGAGTGTCAATGTGCTTGACCGCTTCAGAATTTGAAATCCTCTACCTTGAGCTCGTGGGCGCATGCGCTTAAGGGTTGGTGCTTCATCAACGAGGGCTTCTACAATCCACAGCTCGGATGCATCACGGAGCGATGGGCTCTTTTGCTTCGCATTGTTTATTGCAGAATTCAGAAGTGTGTAGAGATCTTCGCCAACTTCTTGAGGAGCAAACTTCAACGTTGTAAGGGCAACATCTGCACGCTCACCACGGATCAAGTTAACGACGCGACGAGCTTTTTGCGGCGTAACGCGAGTGCCACGAAGGATCGCTTGTGCAACGAGTGCGTCAGTCGGGTTCGATGCCTTTGGATTATTAGCCACGGCTCGCTCTCCGATCATCTTTGACGTGACCTTTGAAGGTACGTGTTGGAGCGAACTCACCTAGCTTATGGCCGACCATGTTTTCGGTGATGAAGACAGGGACATGCTTGCGACCGTCATGGACCGCGATAGTGTGGCCAATCATGGTTGGGATAATCATTGAACGTCGGGACCATGTTTTGATAACAACTTTTGTGTTCTTATCATTCTGATCATCGACCTTCTTCTGAAGGTGACCGTCCACGAATGGACCCTTTTTTAAACTACGTGGCATGAGTAGTCGCTCCCCTATCGCTTCTTATTCGACTTACGACGACGGACAATGAGTGCATCGCTCGCCTTTTTCTTACGCGTGCGGCCTTCAGGTTGACCCCAAGGTGAAACTGGGTGACGTCCGCCAGATGTTTTACCTTCTCCGCCGCCGTGTGGGTGATCAACTGGGTTCATCACAACACCACGAACACTTGGACGCTTGCCTTTCCAACGCATACGACCGGCTTTTCCGAAGTTCAGATTGGACTGCTCGGCGTTTCCTACTTCACCAACAGTGGCACGGCATCGAACATCCACGTTTCGAATTTCTCCCGATGGCATGCGTAGTTGCGCGTAAGGACCATCTTTAGCAACAAGCTGAACACCTGCGCCAGCTGAACGAGCAATCTTTGCGCCACCACCTGGGCGAAGCTCGATTGCATGAATCATGGTACCGACTGGGATATTACGAAGCGGCAAATTGTTGCCCGGCTTGATATCTGCAGATGGACCGTTCTCAATCTTGTCACCTTGGTTTAATTTTGCAGGTGCAATGATGTAGCGCTTCTCGCCATCTGCATAATGCAGCAGAGCGATACGTGCTGTGCGGTTTGGATCGTATTCGATATGGGCAACCTTCGCTGGAATGCCATCTTTATCGTTACGAGTGAAATCAATGAGTCGATAAGCACGTTTGTGACCGCCACCTTGGTGACGAACAGTGATCTTGCCTGATGCGTTACGGCCACCTTTTGAGTGAATTGGTCGCACCAATGACTTTTCAGGTCTAGTGCGCGTTATCTCTTTGAAATCAGAGACGCTTGCACCGCGCTGACCAGGTGTGGTCGGCTTCAGTTTACGTAGGGCCATTTTATTTTCCTATTCTTCTTCTAGTCCTGGTCCCCTTAGGAAACAGGTCCTCCGAAGATATCGATACGGTCACCGGCAGCCACATGCACAATCGCACGTTTGGTGTCATTACGCTTTCCAAAACCCTTGGCGGTGCGCTTACGCTTACCCAAGCGATTCATGGTGTTGACGCTGACGACTTTTACATTAAAAACTTTTTCTACCGCTATCTTGATTTCGGTCTTGTTAGCATCGGTAGCAACTAGAAAGGTGTACTTGTTCTCATCGAGCAAGCCATAAGCCTTCTCTGAAACAACCGGTGCTAATAACACATCACGGTGGTCCTTCATTTGGAGGCCTCCTCATCTGATTCTTCGACTACTACTTCAGCTTCGTCTTCGACTACTACTTCAGCTTCGTCTTCGACTACTACTTCAGCTTCGTCTTCGATTGGTGATTCAGAAACCGCTTCGTCGGCAACCTCAACTACCTCAGCAATTTCAGAAACATCTTCAACATCTTCAACATCTTCAACGACCAACTCTGATTCTCGAGCCACGGCAACAGCAGGCTTTGATGGACCAGCGATGAACTCGCGAATCGCGCTTTCAGAGAAAACGACGTCGTCTGAGACCAAAATGTCATAGGCGTTCAGCTGATCGTTAACAATCAGGTGCAGATCAGCCGCGTTACGCAGTGAACGCCACGCGATATCTTCGCTGCGCGAAAGAACCACTAGAACTTTCTTGCGATCCGAAAATTGACGAACAGCAGAGATGGCACCTTTGGTTGTCGGTGCATCTGTAATGCTAGAAACACAGTGAATTCGATCTTCGCGTTGACGATCAGAGAGCACGCCTTTAAGGGCAGCAGCAATCATCTTCTTGGGAGTGCGCTGATCATATTTACGCGGAACTGGTCCATGGGATACTCCACCATGGCGTTGCAATGGAGCTCGGACGGAGCCTTGGCGGGCACGACCGGTTCCCTTCTGCTTGAAAGGCTTTTTACCGGTACCGGAGACCTCGCCGCGATTTTTTGTTTTGGCGGTTCCTTGACGAGCGGCCGCTAGTTGAGCGACTACAACCTGATGAATTAACGGCACATTTGTCTGGACGTCGAAGATCTCTGAAGGCAATGTGACGTCGCCGACCTTCTTCCCCTCTGCGCTCTTGATATCAATAGTTAAAGCCATGGCTTAAGCACCTGCCTTGTGTGTAAGGGTCTCTGATGCAACTTTTTTAGCTGCGGTACGCAGAAAAACGGTGGAGTTGGTAGCACCAGGCACTGCACCTCGAACCAAAATTAGATTGCGTTCTACATCTACGGAATGGATGAGCAAGTTTTGTGTTGTGACGGTCTCAACGCCCATATGACCCATCATTCGCTTGCCTTTAAAGACGCGGCCTGGGGTCGTACGGTTACCAATAGATCCAGAGCCACGGTGCTTACGGTCAACTCCGTGAGAGGCTCCGAGCCCGGCGAAACCGTGGCGCTTCATTACGCCGGCAGTTCCTTTACCGCGGGAAGTGCCCGTGGCATCGATAATCTCGCCTGCTGCAAAAGTATCTGCATGTAATTCTTGTCCAACGGAATATGAATCGACGTTAGAAATGCGTAGCTCAGCAATATCTGCCCGCGGAGTTACTCCGGCCTTGGCAAAGTGGCCGGTCTGAGGCTTAGAAACTTTGCGCGGATCAATCGCCCCAAAGGCTAATTGCACGGCTGTGTATCCATCGGTCTCGTGGGTACGAATCTGAGTTACGATGCATGGTCCAGCTGCGATGACAGTTACTGGAACTATCTTGTTATTTGCATCGAAAACTTGTGTCATTCCTAGCTTCTTGCCCAAGATTCCCTTGATGGCAGAGCTCTGTGATTGCGTTGTAGCCAATGTCCATCCCCCCTTAGAGCTTGATCTCAATGTCGACGCCAGCAGGAAGGTCCAGACGCATCAGCGAATCAACAGTCTTAGGAGTTGGATCGATGATGTCAATAAGACGCTTATGTGTACGCATCTCAAAATGTTCGCGGCTATCTTTATATTTGTGAGGAGAACGAATCACACAGAAAGTGTTCTTTTCTGTAGGAAGCGGAACGGGACCTGCGACAGTTGCACCAGTGCGTTCTACAGTTTCGACAATCTTCTTTGCCGAGCTGTCGATCACTTCGTGGTCGTAAGCCTTGAGCCGAATGCGGATCTTTTGTCCCGCCATCGTCTTTCTCCTTTTATCTAGTTACTACTCATCTATGAACTGGACTGCTAGTTCTCCCCTAAGTTGAGCGGCGATTAAGCCGCTCAACTCGAACAGGAGAATCTCTATCTGTGGTCTTTTTTCTTTTTACTTCTGGATTTTGATAACGCGACCAGCACCAACGGTGCGGCCACCTTCGCGAATAGCAAAGCGAAGGCCTTCTTCCATGGCGATTGGTTGGATGAGAACAACGTTCATCTCCGTGTTATCGCCAGGCATAACCATCTCGGTACCTGAAGGAAGAGTTACTACGCCAGTCACATCCGTTGTGCGGAAGTAGAACTGTGGGCGGTAGTTATTGAAGAATGGTGTGTGACGTCCGCCTTCATCCTTTGAGAGGATGTAAGCAGAAGCAGCGAATTCTGTGTGAGGTGTGATTGAACCAGGCTTACAAACAACCTGACCACGCTCTACATCTTCACGCTTTGTTCCGCGAAGAAGGAGACCGACGTTCTCGCCAGCTTGACCTTCATCGAGCAACTTGCGGAACATTTCTACACCCGTAACAGTGGTCTTCTGTGAATCTGGGCGAATACCGACGATTTCAACTTCTTCGTTAACTTTAACGATTCCGCGCTCAATACGACCGGTGACAACAGTTCCGCGGCCGGTGATGGTGAATACGTCTTCTACTGGCATCAAGAATGGCTTATCAACTTCACGCTCAGGCTGTGGAATGTAAGCATCTACCTGATCCATGAGTCCTAGTAGAGCCTCGACCCACTTTGGATCTCCTTCGAGAGCCTTGAGAGCTGAGATGCGGACGATCGGTGTGTCGTCTCCTGGGAACTCGTACTTTGAAAGAAGTTCACGAACTTCCATTTCAACGAGTTCAAGAATCTCTTCGTCATCTACCATGTCGGACTTGTTGAGCGCTACGACGATTGAAGGAACGCCAACCTGACGAGCTAGCAGTACGTGCTCCTTGGTCTGAGGCATTGGTCCATCGGTTGCAGCTACGACAAGAATCGCACCGTCCATTTGGGCAGCACCGGTGATCATATTCTTGATGTAGTCGGCGTGTCCTGGGCAGTCCACGTGAGCATAGTGACGGGCTTCCGTCTGATACTCGATATGGGCAATCGAAATTGTGATACCGCGTTGACGCTCTTCAGGTGCCTTATCGATCTGATCGAATGGTGTGAAAGGGTTTACATCTGGGTACTTATCGTGCAACACCTTTGAGATAGCAGCAGTAAGAGTGGTCTTACCGTGATCGATGTGCCCGATGGTGCCGATGTTGACGTGCGGCTTATTGCGCTCGAACTTGGCTTTTGCCACTTTTATCCTCCTGTTGTGCTTCGTTGGCCCCTGTTAGAACCAACTGGTTTGATTGGTTAGTTGTTACTCTCCGCGAACTTTCGCGATGATTTCCTTCGCGACCGCTGCAGGAACTTCTGCATACGAATCGAATTGCATGCTGTAGCTTGCGCGGCCTTGTGTTCTAGAGCGTAGATCTCCGACATAGCCGAACATCTCAGACAATGGAACAACCGCTTTCACTACACGAGCGCCTGAACGCTCATCCATGGACTGGATCTGACCTCGACGTGAGTTCAGGTCGCCAATAACATCGCCCATGAAATCTTCTGGAGTGACTACTTCTACGCTCATAACTGGCTCTAGAAGCACTGGCCCGGCTAGCTTTGCAGCTTCACGGAATCCAGCAATACCTGCAATTTTGAAGGCAAGTTCAGAGGAGTCCACGTCATGATAAGCACCGTCAGTCAAGGTGACTTGAACATCTACAAGCGGATAACCCGCTAACGGACCAGCTTGCATTGCCTCTTGGCAACCTGCATCAACTGATGGAATATATTCTTTCGGAATACGTCCGCCCGTGATCTTGTTAACGAATTCGTAATGCTTCTCTGTTCCAGATGGAAGTGGCTCAAGAGCGATTTGGATCTTCGCAAATTGACCAGAACCACCAGATTGCTTTTTGTGGGTGTAATCGTGACGAGGAACTGCCTTTTTAAGGGTCTCGCGGTAAGCAACTTGAGGCTTACCGACATTTGCTTCAACTTTAAATTCACGACGCATGCGGTCGACCAAAATTTCTAGATGCAATTCACCCATGCCGGAAATGATTGTTTGGCCGGTCTCTTCATCGGATTCGACATGGAAAGTTGGATCTTCTTCGGCCAAGCGCTGAATCGAGATACCTAACTTTTCCTGATCGGCCTTTGTCTTCGGTTCAATAGCAACAGAAATAACGGGATCCGGAAAATCCATTGATTCAAGAATAATTGGCTTATCAGCATCGCATAGTGTGTTACCGGTTGTAGTGTCTTTCAGACCCATTACGGCGATAATCATTCCGGCACCGGCAGAATCTTTCTCTTCACGCTTGTTTGCGTGCATCTGATAGATCTTTCCAATTCTTTCTTTACGACCTGTTGTTGCATTGAGGACTGAGGAGCCTGTCTCAAGGCGACCCGAATAGATTCGCACGAAAGTTAATTTTCCTAGGTGCGGATCGGTCATGATTTTGAAGGCTAGTGCGGAGAACGGCTCGGCTTCAGAGGGTTGACGTGAATCCTCTTCCTCTTCGTTTCCATACTTGTGGCCAACGATCGCTGCGATATCCAATGGGCTTGGGAGGTAGCGGTTCACCGCATCAAGCATTGGTTGGACACCCTTGTTCTTGAAAGCAGAACCGGTAAGCACTGGTGTTAATTTATCGGCCAGCGTTGCACGACGGATTGCTGCAATAATTTCATCTTCAGAAAGATCGATTCCTTCTAGGTACTTCTCCATGACCTGATCGTCGGCATCTGCCAAAGTTTCGATCATCTCATGACGAGCCTGCTTTGCCTTCTCTTCCAAATCAGCTGGGATCTCTTCGACTGTGTAATCCTCACCTTTTTGAGTTTCACCGCGCCAAGTCAGGGCCTTCATGCCAATCAGATCGACTACGCCAATAAAGTCGCCTTCGATTCCAATGGGAATCTGCAAAACAAGTGCTATTGCATTTAAACGAGATCCGATCATCTCTACACAACGTTCAAAAGAGGCTCCGGTACGATCAAGCTTGTTGACGAAGCAGATACGTGGAACGTTATAACGGTCAGCTTGGCGCCAAACAGTCTCGGATTGTGGCTCTACACCGGCAACGCCGTCGAATACGCATACAGCGCCGTCAAGCACGCGGAGTGAGCGCTCAACTTCTACAGTGAAGTCAACGTGACCAGGTGTATCAATAATGTTAATAAGGTTGCCTTTCCACATACATGTGGTGGCCGCCGACGTAATGGTGATTCCGCGCTCTTGCTCTTGTTCCATCCAGTCCATCGTGGCTCCGCCATCATGAACTTCACCAATTTTGTAGTTGATACCGGTATAGAAAAGGATGCGTTCGGTCGTTGTGGTCTTGCCCGCGTCGATGTGAGCCATGATTCCAATGTTGCGAACCTTGGCTAGGTCGATTGCTGTATCTACGGCCACTTTGTTTCCTCTTCTTCTTTTATTCTGTCGGTTTCGTTATTGGTTGTTAAAGCTGATGAACTCGTGTAATTACAGGGGGCTTACCAACGATAGTGAGCAAAAGCCTTGTTTGCTTCCGCCATTTTGTGGGTATCTTCGCGACGCTTAACAGCGGCACCTAGGCCATTGCTCGCATCAATTAATTCATTCGTTAGACGTTCTGCCATTGATTTTTCACGGCGAGTACGCGAGTAATCAACGAGCCAACGGAGTCCGAGGGTCGAAGAACGAGCAGCCTTCACTTCAACTGGTACCTGATATGTGGCACCACCCACGCGGCGTGAACGAACCTCAACCGCAGGCTTGATGTTATCGAGCGCACGCTTCAAAGTAATGATTGGATCCACACCGTTTGTTTTTGTGCGCGTACCTTCTAAGGCAGCATAAACAATGCTCTCCGCGGTTGAACGTTTTCCATGGCGCAATACGCGGTTGATCAACTGTGTGACAACTGGAGAGTCGTAAACAGGATCGGCGACTACGGCGTTTTTAGTGACGGGACCTTTACGTGGCATTTAGGAAGCCTTCTTCTCTCTCTTTGCACCGTAACGGCTACGAGCCTGCTTACGATTCTTTACACCCTGGGCATCAAGTGATCCGCGAACAATCTTGTAACGGACACCTGGAAGATCTTTTACGCGACCACCACGAACGAGAACGATTGAGTGTTCCTGCAAGTTATGTCCTTCACCAGGAATATATGCAGTTACTTCCATGCCACTTGTCAGACGCACACGAGCAACTTTACGAAGCGCAGAGTTAGGCTTCTTTGGAGTCGTTGTGTAAACGCGAGTACAGACTCCACGACGTTGCGGACTTCCTTTAAGTGCAGGAGTGCTTGTCTTGGTTGTCTTCTCAGCGCGACCCTTGCGGACCAGCTGTTGAATTGTTGGCACTACGGTCTCCAGTTCGTTTAAATCGGGCTAGCTTTGTGATCAGTAAATCGATTACTTTTACTGATACTGCTCTCGTAAGATTCACGCTCTACTTCTCGACCCACGCGGTCGGGTGTGTTGCCCGACTCCGTAACGCACCACATCATTTAAATGATGTTGAGTAAGTAGCTCAGAACTCACATGAGCAGAGGAGAAAGGTACCCTGAGCCCTGCGAAAAGGTCAAAACGGTGCCCCTTATAGACCTGCTCCCCCGCTGAGATCATCCGACACGCCGGACGCCACAATCGTGTAATTGCCTCTAAGGTTAAGGCATGACCGAGCTCATCGAGCGCCCCGTGACAGAACATCCGCGACTCCGCGGTCTTATTCATCTCATTATGAGTCCAGTTGCCCTTGTCGCCGGACTCGCTCTCGTTGCACTCGCAGATAAGCTGCGAGGTCGCATCGCATTGGGAATCTTTACGCTAGCTGCCGTGGCGCTCTTTACAGGTAGCGCCCTTTATCATCGAGTTTCCTGGAAGCCAAAGACCAAGGCCCTCTGGCGCAGAATTGATCACGCAAATATCACGATTCTCATCGCCGGAACCTACACACCGTTTGCTCTGTTTTTACTTCAAGGTCGTGCTCGCGTCACGCTCCTGGTCATCGCTTGGGTAGGGGCAATCGGAACGTCACTTATTCGAGTTTTATGGATTAGAGCTCCCCGCTGGTCCTACGTACCGCTCTATATAGCCTTGGGATGGGCAGCGGTCTTCTACATGCCAGAATTTTTGCATGTCGGCGGAATCGTCGTATTTCTTTTGATTTTAGCGGGAGGTCTGCTCTATTCCAGTGGTGGAATTATTTACGGACTTAAAAAGCCAAACTTTTCCCATACCTGGTTTGGGTTCCACGAACTTTTTCACGCCATGACAGCGGTGGCATTCACCCTGCAATTTATTGCGGCGGCGCTGGTTATTTACTCCCATTAATTTTCACAAACGATTGACCGATTAATTGAAGGGCGCCAAATTCATGGAAATTAACTACCCTATTATTGATGCTCAATCCTTCTCAGATTTTCTAGCATCCAGACGCAGTACCCGCGACTTCCAGCGGGATAAACCGATTCCGCAAGAGATCCTCGATCAAATCCTTGAGGATGCTATGACCGCTCCCAGTTGGTCGAACACGAGACCTTTCCAGATTGCAATTGCGACAGGGGAAGTCAAGGATCGCATCAGTACGGAATTCTTAGATCGATGGGCCGCTTTAAATCGTGGGAAAAATGGCGGATTGTTGGCAAAGATCACCTTACTCGCGACTCGAAAGGGCTTACCGACAAGCAATAGGTCAATGGGCAAGCCGTATGCTGCGGAGTTAAAACCTCGAGCCCAACGCGTCGGAAAAGAGTTGTATGCCGCACTCGGTATTACCCGCAGCAGCAGAGCTGAGCGGGACGCACAGTGGGCCAAGAACTATGAATTCTTTGGCGCACCGACCGAACTTTTTATTTACATCCATAAAAGTTTAGGAATCTGGTCCGCATCAGATGCTGGTCTCATGATGGAAAATTTGATGCTCTCCGCTCATGCACATGGATTGGGAACGTGCGCTCAGGGAGCTGTCGCCCTCTGGGACGATGTTATACGTAAAGAGTTTGAGGTCTCGAAAGATTATCGGTTGCTCACCGGTCTCGCTATTGGATATCGGTCTAATGCGCCAATTAACGGATTTGGTGCTCATCGCATAAGCGCTGCGGAAATAACCGCAAAGAAAAAATAGGAGATGGCTCGACATAGTTAAATGTCGAGCCATCTCCCGGAAGTTAGAACCTATTGAGCGTGCTACATGTAGCTGCAGAAGCTCCCTCAGGTTTATCGAACCTCGATGTCATCCAATCGAATAGCTTCACCGGAGCCTTGTGCTTCAAATGGTGTGAAATCGTATTCGTCATAAGCAGCATAAACCGCCGCCTTTGCTTCCTCTGTAGGTTCAACACGCACGTTGCGATAACGAGCAAGTCCCGTTCCAGCAGGGATGAGCTTTCCGATGATGACGTTCTCTTTCAGACCGAGCAGTGGATCGCTCTTCTCTGCGAGTGCAGCATCTGTCAGAACCTTTGTGGTCTCCTGGAAGGAGGCCGCAGAGAGCCACGATTCGGTCGCAAGCGACGCCTTCGTAATACCCATGAGCTCTGGTCGACCAGAAGCCGCTTTGCCACCTGTTGTGACAACGCGTCGGTTCTCGTTTTCGAAGCGACCACGTTCAACGAGTTCACCCGGAAGAAGATCAGTATCGCCAGGCTCAAGCACAGTAATACGCTTCAACATTTGACGAACGATAATCTCGATGTGCTTATCGTGAATCGATACACCCTGAGAGCGATATACCTCTTGAATTTCGTTGACTAGATGAACTTGCGTTTGACGTGGCCCCAAGATGCGAAGCACTTGCTTCGGATCAATCGCTCCAACGACGAGTTGTTGTCCGACGGTTACTTTTTGACCATCTTCCACTTTGAGTTTTTGACGGCGAGTGATCGGATAAGCAACGGGTTCACTGCCATCTTCTGGTGTGACGATGATCTTCTTACCCTTGGCATCTTCTAGGAATCCGACGATACCCGCGGTTTCCGCAATAGGCGCAACACCTTTCGGTGTCCTTGCTTCGAAGAGCTCCACGATACGAGGTAGGCCGTGAGTGATGTCATCACCCGCGACGCCGCCCGTGTGGAAGGTACGCATTGTGAGCTGAGTTCCAGGTTCACCAATTGATTGCGCCGCGATAATTCCAACCGCTTCACCGACATCAACGAGCTTGCCAGAGGCCATAGAACGGCCGTAGCACATGGCGCACTGACCCACCTTGGAATCACAGGTTAGTACAGAACGAACCTTCACTTCTGCGACGCCTGCTTGGACCAGGATATTGATGTTCTTATCACCCAAGTCTGTACCTGCGGTCAGAACTGTTTCACCATTAACAACGACATCATCAGCCAAGTTGCGACCAAACATCGCTGTTTCAACATGTTCGTCACGAATCAATTCACCCGCAGCATTTACTGCAGCGATTTTCAGTGTTAGACCACGATCAGTTCCGCAATCTTCTTCACGGATAATGACATCTTGAGCAACGTCGCAGAGACGACGAGTTAGATAACCTGAGTCCGCGGTACGAAGCGCAGTATCGGCAAGGCCTTTACGCGCACCGTGAGTTGAGATGAAGTATTCGAGAACAGAGAGACCTTCACGGAAGTTGGACTTAATTGGACGCGGAATAATTTCACCCTTTGGGTTAGCTACGAGTCCGCGCATACCGGCGATCTGACGAATCTGCATCATATTTCCACGAGCGCCAGAGAAAACCATCATCCAAACTGGATTGGTCTTAGGGAAGTTCTCTTCCATCTCTTTAGCAACTTCAGCGGTCGCGTTGGTCCAGATTTCGATCAGTTCTTGACGACGTTCATCATCAGTAATCAGACCCTTCTCGTACTGGGACTGAACCTTCTCGGCTTTAACTTCATAGCCTTCAAGGATTTCTCGCTTCTTTCCAGGAGTAACGACATCTTCAATACCAATCGTTACACCGGCACGAGTCGCCCAATAGAAACCGAGTGATTTCAGCGCATCAAGCGTTGCAGCTACGGTGACCTTTGGATAGCCCTCTGCCAAATTATCAACGATCAATCCAAGAAGTTTCTTGGTTACGTCGTAATCAACAAATGGGAAGTCGGCAGGAAGCACTTCATTGAACAATACGCGACCGAGAGTCGTCTCTTTAACAACCTGCTCGCCATTCTCTTCCATTCGAATCTTGATTTTAGCTTGAAGAGAGACAGACCTCTGATCGAAAGCCATCAGACCCTCAGAGATACTAGAGAAAGAACGTCCCTCGCCAAGTTGGTTTTCACGCAACGAGGTCAAGAAGTACAGTCCCAACACCATGTCCTGAGTTGGAGAAGTAATTGGACGACCGGAGGCAGGTGACAAAATGTTGTTACTCGACAACATCAAAACACGAGCTTCAGCCTGAGCTTCTGCCGAAAGCGGAAGGTGAACAGCCATCTGATCACCATCGAAGTCAGCGTTGAACGCAGTACATACCAATGGGTGAATCTGGATTGCTTTACCTTCTACCAATTGTGGTTCGAAGGCTTGGATTCCTAGACGGTGCAACGTAGGAGCGCGGTTAAGCAGAACCGGGTGCTCCGCAATGACCTCTTCCAAGACATCCCACACGACAGGACGCGCACGTTCGACCATACGCTTAGCAGACTTGATGTTTTGGGCGTGATTGAGATCCACCAAACGCTTCATCACAAAAGGCTTGAAGAGTTCTAGGGCCATCTGTTTTGGAAGACCACATTGATGAAGTTTTAGCTGTGGACCAACAACAATTACGGAACGGCCAGAATAGTCAACGCGCTTTCCGAGCAGATTTTGACGGAAACGACCTTGCTTTCCTTTCAACATATCAGAGAGAGATTTCAAAGGCCTATTACCTGGGCCAGTTACCGGACGACCGCGACGACCATTATCAAAGAGCGCATCGACAGCTTCCTGCAACATGCGCTTCTCGTTATTGATGATGATTTCCGGGGCACCGAGATCATCTAGACGCTTCAATCGGTTGTTACGGTTAATAACACGGCGATACAGATCATTGAGATCTGACGTTGCAAACCTTCCGCCATCTAATTGAACCATTGGTCGCAAATCAGGTGGGATAACCGGAACGCAATCGAGGATCATCGATGCTGGTTTATTTCTCGTATTAAGGAACGAAGAAACCACCTTAAGGCGCTTGATCGCACGCGTCTTCTTCTGACCTTTACCTGTTTGGGAAAGCTCTGTTAATAGTTCATATTCAGCCTGCAGATCAAAAGTTTCTAGGCGGTGCTTAATAGCTGCTGCGCCCATGTCTCCTTTGAAATAGACACCAAATCGATCGCGCATTTCGCGATATAGACCTTCGTCACCCTCAAGGTCTTGAACCTTCAGATTTTTAAACCGGGACCAGACTTGATCCAGGCGATCAAGATCGCGCTGAGATCGATCACGAGTTGCCTTCAGTTCTCTCTCTGCAGCTTCGCGAACTTTGCGCTTGATATCCGCTTTTTCACCGGCTGCCTCGAGCTCTGCAAGATCACTTTCCAATTTCTTTTGACGAGAATCGAGTTCATTGTCGCGACGCGTCTCAATTTTTTTGATGTCAGAGGCTACGCGCTTTTCTAGTGAAGGCAGATCTTCGGCACGTGCCTCGGTATCAACCTCTGTGATCATGTATGCAGCAAAGTAAATTACTTTTTCAAGATCCTTTGGAGCTAGGTCTAACAGGTAGCCCAAGCGACTTGGGACACCTTTGAAATACCAGATATGCGTAACTGGCGCGGCAAGTTCAATGTGACCCATGCGTTCACGACGAACCTTTGCGCGAGTTACCTCTACGCCGCATCGTTCGCAGATAATGCCTTTGAATCGAACGCGCTTGTATTTACCGCAATAACATTCCCAGTCACGGGTTGGCCCAAAGATCTTCTCATCGAAGAGACCGTCCTTCTCAGGCTTTAATGTGCGATAGTTGATGGTTTCTGGCTTCTTTACTTCACCAAAAGACCACTCGCGAATGTTGTCCGTGGACGCTAAACCGATTCGCAGTTCATCGAAGAAATTGACATCTAACATTTATTTTCTCCTCACACTTCTTCAACGCTGCTTGGTTCAACTCTTGACAAGTTAATACCTAGCTCTTCGGCGGCACGGAATACTTCTTCATCGGTGTCACGCATCTCGATGGCAACACCTTGCTTATTGAGTACTTCGACATTGAGACAGAGCGATTGCATCTCTTTAACAAGCACCTTGAATGACTCAGGGATGCCTGGCTCTGGAATGTTCTCGCCCTTCACAATTGCTTCATAAACTTTTACGCGTCCCAAAACGTCATCTGACTTAATGGTCAACAATTCTTGCAAGGTGTAAGCGGCGCCATAAGCTTCCAGAGCCCACACTTCCATCTCACCGAAACGCTGGCCACCGAATTGAGCTTTACCGCCCAGTGGTTGCTGAGTGATCATTGAGTATGGACCGGTTGAACGAGCGTGGATCTTGTCGTCAACCAAGTGATGGAGTTTGAGAATATACATATATCCAACGGTGATCGGCTCTTTATAAGGTTCGCCGGTACGTCCATCGAACAAGTTTGCCTTACCGTTTGCTCCAATGAGACGCATGCCATCTTTGTTTGGGTGAGTTGACCCCAACAATCCGATGAGCTCCTCTTCTTTTGCACCATCAAAGACTGGCGTTGCAACTTTTGAACCAGGTGCTACTTCGGCAAAGCCGTGGCCACGGAGATCTTTCTGCCATGGCTCATCTCCTTCAAGCTTCCAACCAGATTTGGCAACCCAACCTAAATGTGTCTCCAAGACCTGACCGACGTTCATTCGACCTGGCACGCCAAGTGGATTCAAAACAACATCAACCGGGGTTCCATCTTCAAGGAATGGCATATCCTCTTGTGGCAAGATCTTTGAGATAACACCCTTGTTGCCGTGACGTCCAGCGAGCTTGTCACCGTTCTGAATTTTGCGCTTCTGAGCGACATAAACTCGTACTACTTGATTTACTCCTGCTGGTAATTCGTAATCTTCGGAATCTGAGATAGAAACGCCGATAACTTTTCCTGATTCACCATGAGGAACTTTAAGTGAAGTGTCGCGAACCTCTCGAGCCTTTTCGCCAAAGATGGCTCGAAGTAGACGCTCTTCTGGGGTCAGTTCGGTTTCACCCTTTGGCGTAACTTTTCCGACGAGAATATCTCCTGGAACAACGTCGGCTCCGACGCGAATGATTCCACGATCATCGAGATCGGCCAATACTTCTTCGCTCACATTTGGGATGTCACGCGTGATCTCTTCTGCACCAAGCTTGGTATCGCGAGCATCAACTTCGTACTCTTCAATATGAATCGAAGTGAGAACATCGTCTTGAACCAAACGCTGAGAAAGGATAATCGCGTCCTCGAAGTTGTGACCTTCCCATGACATAAATGCCACGAGCAGGTTCTTTCCAAGAGCCATTTCACCCTTTTCGGTGCTTGGACCATCAGCGATAACTTGACCGGGTTCAACACGATCGCCTTGCGAGACAATCACTTTCTGGTTGCGACTGGTTCCCTGGTTGGAGCGAGTGAATTTTTCGAGGAAATAATTCTCTGTGGTGCCATCATCATTCATCACTGTTACTTCATCTGACTGTAGCGAGGTAACAACTCCCGGTTTGCGAGCAAGCGTGACATCGCCGGCATCAACTGCAGCACGGAACTCCATACCGGTTCCAACGAATGGGGCTTCGGCGCGCAAAAGTGGAACGGCCTGACGCATCATGTTAGATCCCATAAGCGCGCGGTTAGCATCGTCATGCTCGAGGAATGGAATCATGGCCGTCGCAACCGACACCATCTGGCGAGGTGAAACGTCCATGTAATCAACTTCTTCACCTGGGATGTATTCAACTTCGCCACCACGACGACGAACCAGAACGCGATCTTCAGCAAAATGGTTATCGGGAGTTAATGGTGCGTTTGCCTGAGCAATAATGTGTTCATCTTCTTCGTCAGCAGTGAGGTAATCAATCTGATCCGTGACTTTACCTTTGCTTACTTTGCGATACGGGGTTTCGAGGAATCCGAATGGAGTGACGCGAGCATACGTTGCAAGCGATCCAATGAGACCAATGTTTGGGCCTTCTGGGGTTTCGATCGGACACATGCGGCCGTAGTGGGATGGGTGAACGTCACGAACTTCGAATCCAGCACGTTCGCGCGAAAGTCCACCTGGTCCCAAAGCAGATAAACGACGCTTGTGGGTCATGCCTGAGAGTGGATTGGTCTGATCCATGAACTGCGACAACTGAGAGGTTCCGAAGAACTCTTTGATCGAAGCAACGACTGGACGAATATTGATCAATGTCTGTGGCGTGATCGCCTCGACGTCCTGAGTAGTCATGCGTTCGCGGACGACACGTTCCATGCGCGAGAGGCCGGTGCGCACCTGATTTTGAATCAGCTCACCAACGGTACGTAGACGACGATTGCCGAAATGGTCAATATCGTCGGTCTCTACCCGGACTTCTTTCTGATATTCCATGAGCGCTTCACCTTGGTGAAGTGAAACCAAATATTTGATGGTCGCGATGATATCTTCAATGTTGAGTAATCCCTTTGAAAGTTCAAGCTCGAGGCCTAACTTCTTATTCACTTTGAATCGACCAACTTTTGCTAGGTCGTAGCGCTTTGGATTGAAGTAGAGATTTTCGATTAAATTCTGAGCCGCTTCCTTGGTTGGAGGCTCACCCGGGCGCAACTTACGATAGATATCCAGCAGCGCTTCATCCTGGGTATTGACATTATCTTTTTCTAGAGTGGCGCGAATCGACTCAAACTCGCCGAACTGCTCAAGAATCTGTTCAGAAGTCCAGCCGAGGGCTTTCAAGAAAATAGTGACTGATTGCTTGCGCTTACGGTCGATGCGTACGCCAACTAAATCTTTCTTATCAACTTCAAATTCCAACCAGGCACCTCGGCTAGGAATAATCTTTGCGGTTAACACGTCCTTATCGGAAGCTTTTTCAATAGTGCGCTCAAAATACACACCAGGTGAGCGAACGATCTGAGAGACGACAACGCGCTCGGTACCATTGATAACGAATGTTCCGCGAGGTGTCATCAACGGGAAATCACCCATAAATACGGTCTGGGATTTAATTTCGCCTGTCTCATTATTCGTGAATTCAGCGGTCACAAATAGTGGTGCGCTGTACGTCATATCGCGTTCTTTGCATTCAGGAATCGTGTTCTTTGCTTCCTCGAATCGATGATCGCGGAAAGAGAGACTCATCTTGCCTTGGAAGTCTTCGATTGGGGAAATCTCTTCAAAAATCTCTTCTAGTCCAGATTGCTTTGGGACTTCGCCTCTGCCGACTTTCTCAGCGTCGTGCAAACGTGAACGCCACAAGTCATTACCGAGCAACCAATCAACGCTATCGAGTTGAAGTGAGAGCAGATTCGGGACTTCTAGGGGTTCGCGGATCTTTGCAAATGAGACTCTAGCAGGAGCGTGTGATTTAGGTTTCGCGGCCAATGTTCCTCCATGTGCGTGGGAATGCGTGCAGGTCTGTCAACAGGTCTCGGCCGCTATATGCCTAACCTCTTGATGGTAAAAATATGCGAAGGGGTAGGGTATCGAAAAACCTGTGAATCTGTCCAATTGGGTTCGATTTGGTGCTATAAGGGGGGACAGGGAATACCATGACAATCTTCTTCGAAATGCGAGAGAGGGCAGGTGTCCCGGAGGAAACTCCTCCGGGCTAAGGCCTTCGCCTCCACTTGCCCCCTCAAACATCAACTTTTCAGAACTATCGATGCGATCGCGAAGCGCAATCAGATCGATAGGTACTACTTGATTGTGACAGTTGCGCCGGCTGCTTCGAGGGCTGCCTTTGCCTTGTCTACAGCTTCCTTGCTTCCCTTTTCGATCAAGGTCGCCGGAGCAGCATCGACGATATCTTTTGCTTCCTTCAAGCCGAGGCTCGAATTGATGCCACGTACCTCTTTGATAACAGCAATCTTCTGAGAGCCGGCATTCTCTAGAATCAATGTGAACTCGTCTTGAGCTTCTGCGGCAGGTGCAGCGCCACCAGCAGCAGCGCCACCAGCAGCAGCTACTGGAGCAGCAGCAGTTACATCAAATTCGGCTTCAAAAGCTTTGACGAAATCGGAAAGTTCGACCAACGTCATCTCTTTGAACTGTGCCATTAAATCTTCTTGGGACAATTTACTCATCGTAGTTTTTCCTTTTCTTTAGGTTTATTGAGTTCTCTAGGATTTTAAGTTCTTTAGGATTATTCGGAGACAGGTTCTTCTTCGACGACAGCTTCGGTCTCTGCAACAGCTTCTTCAGCTACTGCTTCGGTCTCTGCGACAGCTTCTTCAGCAACTGCTTCGGTCTCTGCGACAGCTTCTTCAGCAACTGCTTCGGTCTC
>Ga0114964_10001278_pt1 | contig 18484 bp, 14 predicted proteins | sample C_131016_MF_Meta_FD_92638 | JGI IMG/M metagenome (GOLD analysis project Ga0114964, IMG submission 92638) | Freshwater microbial communities from Lake Croche, Canada to study carbon cycling - C_131016_MF_MetaG | ecosystem: Environmental > Aquatic > Freshwater > Lake | place: Lake Croche, Canada... | reverse complement strand
TGGATTGGAAACGGCTGGTCTAAAAATGGATTAAAGAAAATTACCCCTCAAGGCACATGGTCGAGTGTGAATATTGAGCCTATTTCTCAGCGGTATTATGAAAATAGTTACGGGGAATTGGTAGTAGATAAAAATGGAACGAAATGGATGGCATCAAGCTATGATGGGGTGATTGCTTATAATGATAGCAGAAACCTTTTTAAGAAAATATCTCTTGGAGCTGAATTAGGAAATTTGCCAGTTGTTGATGCTAGAGTTGTTGCTATAGATAATAGCAACCAACTTTGGATAGGAACCACAAGTGGATTGAGAGTGCTTTCAAGTGTAGATCGTTTTTTAACAGACCAACAAATGACTTCAAATGCTATCATTATTTTAGAAAATGGATTGGCACAAGAACTTTTATACGAACAGTACATTACCGATATTGTAGTAGATGGCGCCAATAATAAATGGGTAGGTACCGCAGATTCTGGAGTGTTCCAATTTTCATCCGACGGACAGCAAACCCTTCACCGTTTTACAAGTAGTAATTCACCATTGCCGAGTAATGCTATAAATGACATTGATATTAATCCAACTACAGGCGAAGTTTTCTTTGCAACCGATAAAGGAATGGTTTCCTACAAAGGAACTTCAACTGCAGCAAGCACCGATTTAAATAATGTAAATGTTTATCCAAATCCTGTACACCCAGAATTTGAAGGCACCGTAAAAGTGAGCGGATTATCCAATAAATGCAATGTAAAAATTACCGATATTGATGGAAATTTAGTTTATGAAACCATTTCTCAAGGCGGAACAATTGAATGGGATACCAAGGCTTTTGGTAATTATAATGTGGCTTCAGGGGTGTATATGATATTTATTTCTTCACAAGAAGGTACCGATACCACAGTTAAAAAAGTGATGATAATTAGGTAATTTATTTTGAGCTTTTATTGGATTTTATTGTCCTTTAAAACTAAAAACACAATAAAATAATGGTAGTAAAAACCAGGGCGATTGTAATTTCATCCATAAAATATCAAGAAAAAAGCTTAATTGTAAAATGCTTTACGCTATCCGACGGACTTAAATCTTATTTTGTTCGTGATGCTTTTTCTTCAAGGAAATCAAATCAGAAAATCGCATACTTCCAACCTTTTTCATTGTTAGAAATTGAAGCCGTTCACAAAAATAAAGGAACGCTTGAAAATTTTAAAGAAATTAAACTCTCCGTTCCGTTTCAAACTATTCATAGCGATGTAGTTAAAAGCACCATTGTATTGTTTTTATCGGAAATGATGCATTATTCTATACACGAAGAGGAAGAAAACGAGGCGCTATTCACCTATTTAGAAACCTCTTTATTGTGGCTTGACGCACACGATGACATGTCTAATTTTCATCTTATTTTTCTATTGGAAGCAACGAAATATTTGGGCTTTTATCCGGACATTTCAGATATAGAATTTCCTTTTTTTGAAATGAAAGAAGGTAACTTTTCGCCATTCATAGCTATTAATACTTTAACTGAATACGAAACAATGCTTTTTAAAAAATTAATCACTCTGAAATTGGAAAGCGATGTTAAAACGTTTAATGTAATTGAACGACAGCTGCTATTAAAAATTCTAATTGATTATTACAGTTGTCATTTGGAGGGATTTAGAAAACCCAAATCGGTAGAAGTATTGAAAGAAGTTTTTTCTTAATTACGGTTTTACAATCAAAACCGAAGGAATATCGCTTAGCCAATCGCTTTGAGAATCTACCAGTTTTTTCCAGCTTTCTAAACTGATAATCATTAAATCATGCTGGTTTAAAAACTCTTTTTCAATGACTTTATTGGTTAACAAACTCATGTTACTTGGATAGTTGTTTTCTAATGAATCCACTGCATTTTCAATAATAAAGTTATTTTTTATTTGATTATTACAATCTAAAACTGCAATTTTGGAATCGTTATTGTAGATTAATTTCTGAGCGTAGTCTAATAAAAATCCGTCTTCAGCACTAAATATAGGAATGAAAACTTGATTTACATTTTGCAGGTCTTTATTGATTAAAATCCCTAATGGCATTTTAGTTTTTGAAATGATTTGTCTCGTTCTTTCATCAAAAGGAGAATTTTCAAACAACCCTTCTTTACCAGTAAACTTATCAATTAATCGGTCTGGATTTATAATTCTAGTGGTAAATCCTAGTACTTTTCCTAAAAGTGTGCCTTCAAAAATTGATTTTCCAAGTCCAACTAAAAGCAAGTCGTATTCGCCTTGATTTGCAATTTCCACAACATCTGTTTCCACGTCAACTGTAGTTTTAAAAACGGTTGTTATTTTTTGGTCTAAGATTTTCGATTCATTGATTATTGGAAGGAAACTATCCGTTTCATATTCTTCTATATTATTAGCGTGCATTTCATCGCTTAATACCAAATGCATGGCAGTTATATTTACATTATCTTTTTGTTTTTTTACTAAACTACTTGCTAATCGAAGCAAGGACTTCCCTTTTTCATTATTTCCAAAAAACAATGCTATTTTGTATTTACTTTTGGTGCTGATTTCTTCAGGAACCAATTTATTTTTAGATTTGAATGCCCAATTAATGATGTCTAAAGCGGGTCCCGTCATGAAAGTCGTTACTAAAGCCATTATGACCATCATGGTAAAAACTTGAGGCGTCAAGACTTTTAGATCTAAACCTATATTTAAAACCACTAATTCCATTAATCCACGAGTATTCATTAGTGCGCCAATGGTGAGACTGTCTTTCCAACTTTGACCCACAAATTTTGCTGCTAATGCACTTCCGAAGAATTTTCCAACTACCGCTACCAATATAATAAAACCGGTAACTTGCCACATATACGGATCGTTAATTAATCCAATTTGTGTTCGTAAACCTGTAAATACAAAGAATAAAGGCAACAATAATATTACCGAAACGTCTTCCACTTTTTCAATAAAAATACTTCTGAATTTTGAAATGTCAGGCATGATAACTCCCGTCATAAAGGCGCCAAATAAAGCATGAATTCCAATTATATTGGTGGCGTAAGAAGATAAAATCAATGTTAGAAAAAATATGGCTACCACAGGTTTGCTTAAATTCTCGCTTTTTGAATACAAATCCCCCACTTTTTTTAAGAACGGTTTTACAATGAAAAGCATGATCAATACATAAAATACTGAAAGCCCAATTACATATAAGGCACTTTCAAATGCGCCTGCTTTTACAATTGCGATGACCACTGCAAGTAAGCACCAAGCGGTGATATCATCGGCGGCAGCACAGGTAATTACGATTGCTCCCAACCTGGTTTTATGAATTCCTCGTTCTTGAACAATTCTGGCTAATACTGGAAACGCAGTGATACTCATCGCAATTCCCATGAACAAGCTGAAGGATAAAAACGGAATGCCTTTTGGTGCAAAAGTTTGATATACATAAAATGCGAGTCCTATTCCTAATGCAAAAGGGATTACGATGCTTGCGTGGCTGATTACAACCGCTTCATTTGCTTTATTTTTAAGCACTTTTAAATCCAATTCCATACCTACCACAAACATGAAAAGGATCAATCCAATTTGACTCAAAAACGATAAGTTCCCTAACGATTGTGAAGGAAATAATGCTGCAAAAAACTCTGGAAAATACATTCCGATTAAAGAGGGCCCTAAAAAAATTCCTGCGATTATTTCTCCAATTACTGATGGCTGACCGATTTTTCTAAAAATCCAACCAAATACACGAGCAACGATAATTATTGTTATTATTTGTGCCAACAAAATGGCCAAAGGATCTTTAAAATTGACAACCATTGAATTGATAAATTCATTCCAATGATTGGCTGGATTAATAATTATTGAGGCTGTTTTTACAGTTTCTAAAAATTTACCTTTAGAAATAATCCAATAGATTAAAGCGGTAAATCCTCCAGTTACTATGAGATAAAAAAAAGTGTTTTTATAGTTTTTCATGTTCGTAAAAGCTGTTTTTTAATCCAAAGATTCAAAAATCAAATATAAGAATTATAACAATTCATAAATCATTACAATAATTTAAAATTGACTTTTTATTTAAAACAAATTATTACATAAAAAATCATGGCATTTTCTTTCATTTTTCTAGGTTTTAATTACCTTTGTTCGCGTTAATCTCCATTATGAAAAAGACATTAAAAGTTGGTTTTTGGGAATACATAGCCCGCTTGATTCTTACTTACAGAATAACCATTTTAATTTCCATTACCGCTGTTACGATTTTTCTGGGATTCCAATGGAGGAATTTAAGTATGACTTACACCGAAGCCAATCTGCTTCCCAAAAAACACATCGTTAATCAACAATACGACGACTTTCTTTCAAAATTTGGAGAAGAAGGAAACTTAATTGTAATTGGATTTCAAGATCCGAAATTTTTTACTCCGAAAGCTTTTTCTGAATGGAATGAATTGATGTCCGGGCTTAAATCTTCAAAAAATGTAGAATTGGTGGTTTCGGTTAGTGATCTTAAAAAATTACAAAAAGACACCGTTGCTCAAAAATTTGAATTGGTTCCACTTATTGACTCCAATCAAATTAAGGACCTAGCCTATTTGCAAAAAATCAAAACCGAACTTTTTAATAATTTGCCTTTTTACGAAGGGCTTTTGTTCAATAAAAAATCGGGTAGTATCCGTTCTGCGATTTACTTGAAAAAAGAAATTGTAAACACCGCGGAAAGAAAAACTTTCATAATAGAAACGCTCATTCCAAAAATCAACAAGTTTGAAAAAAACACTGGAATAGACCTTCGAGTTTCGGGAATGCCTTACATTCGAACCATAAATGCCGAAAACATGAAAGGCGAAATCGGGCTGTTTATTGGGGCTGCTTTATTGATTACATCGCTCCTCTTTTTCTTCTTTTTTCGTTCCTTTAGAGCAACATTTATTTCCGTATTAATCTTATTATTTGGCGTAATGTGGTCGTTTGGAACTTTAGGATTATTCAATTATAAAATTACTATTCTAACGGCAATTATTCCGCCTTTAATTATTGTAATTGGAATTACGAACTGTATTTTTCTAATCAATAAATACCAACAAGAGATTAAATTGCATCAAAATCAAGCCAAGGCGCTGCAACGGGTAATTTCTAAAATTGGCGTTTCCACATTGATGACCAATTTGACCACTGCTGCCGGTTTTGCAACTTTTATGATAACAGGAAACGAGCTTCTTTATGAATTTGGTTTGGTAACCTCAATAAACGTAATCACAGTGTATTTGCTTACACTTTTAATTGTGCCTATTATGTACAGTTTTATGCCTATTCCAAAGGATAAACACTTGTTTCATTTAAGCAAAAACTACTTGTCTTCTGTTTTGGGGTGGGTGGAAAAAGTCGTAAAAACAAAACGAACTTATATTTACACTGTTTACGTTTTATTACTTGTTTTTAGTGTGATTGGGGTGATGCAAATGAAAGTTTCGGGAAGTTTAATCGGTGAAATGCCAAAAAGGGCCTCTTTTTTTAAAGATATTTTATTCTACGAAAAAGAATTCAACGGAGTGATGCCATTGGAAATAATGATTAACACCAAACATAAAAAAGGAGTTATGAAATTATCGACTATGAAAAAAATGGACGAATTACAAAAAGTAATTGAACAAATTCCAGAACTTTCAAAGCCAGTATCGGTGGTGAACTTGGTTAAATATTCCAAGCAAGCCTTTTACAATGGGAATCCTGAATACTATGAATTGCCCACTTCTCAAGAGCAAGTTTTTATACTTTCCTATGCCAAAAATGCCTCCAAAAATAGCAAAGACAATTTGATGAAAAGCTATGTTGATTCCACAGGTCAATATGCTCGAATTACAACCTATATGAAAGATATTGGCACTAAAGACATGGCTATTATTGAAGGAAAACTAAGATTAAAAATTAATGAAATTTTTCCAAAAGACCGTTACGAAGTTACTTTAACAGGGAAAGCGTTGGTGTTTCAAAAAGGGACGACCTATCTAATTAACAATCTAATAGAGTCTTTAATATTTGCCATATTTTTAATAGCCGGTTTAATGGCATACCTGTTCAGATCGGCAAAAATGATATTTGTTTCGGTTATTACAAATATTTTACCACTTTGTATTACTTCTGGTTTAATGGGTTATCTGGGAATTCCATTGAAGCCTTCTACAATATTAGTATTCAGTATTGCTTTTGGAATTTCTGTGGATAATGCCATTCAGTTCATGGCCAAATACCGCCACGATTTATTTGCAAATAATGGTAAAATTAAAAAATCGGTGTTCAGTGCTTTACAAGAAACGGGCGTGAGCACCTTTTATACTTCTGTGGTATTGATATTTGGTTTTGCCATTTTCACACTTTCCAGTTTTAGTGGCACGGTAGCGCTTGGGGGTTTAATTTCTTGCACGTTGCTTTTTGCTATGTTTGCTAACCTTTTGGTTTTACCAGCATTGGTATTAACATTTGAAAAAAAGAAGGCCAAACAAGAAGAATAGTTAGGAATTAATTATGTCTTCAATTATTTCCAAATGATGGTTGGTGTGTATTTCTAGAAATCGAATTGTATCCTTTTTTTTGAGTTTTCCAAAATAGGGATGATCAAAATAATGGTCTTTTGAAATGCTCTCTAATTCCGAAATACTTTTTCGTGTTTGTTCTAAATGAGAGAGTAAGAGCGTTTCATTATAAGTAATTTTCGGAACCACTACTTCCGGTGCTTTTGCTCTTCCTCTAGGGATTCTCCCTCTTTTCAATACTAGAATTCTCACAAAATTGAATTTCCATTTATAGTTTTTAGGATTTGATTGTACCAAAAGTTTTGCCACTCCGTTAATAGTTAAAAGTGAATGTTCGATATGCCAACCGATATTGGATTTTGAAATGGCTAGATTTTCATTTGTAAATAGTTGTATTCTAGATTCAAAATGGTCTAGAAGATTTTCTAAATTCTTCATATTACAGTTTTAATTTCATTAATAAATCGGTTTGTTTGTCGTCACCTATAATAAATAGATGTTCATCAAATACTTCAAAACCTTTTTTCTCATAAAATCGAATAGCTCTGTGATTTTTTTCCCAAACTCCCAACCAAATGAAGTCTAATTTTTTATCATTAGCTATTGTAATCGCTTTTCCTAAAAGCAACTGACCCACTTGCGTTCCGAGATATTCTTTTGAAACATATATTCTTTCAATCTCAAGAGAATTTTCGTCTTGTAATTCTTTTTGAGCTGTTCCAAAATTGAGTTTTAAATAACCTATAACTTCTTCCGTAATACAGGCAGAATAGTAATGTATATTTGGATTTAGTATTTCTGTTGATAATTTATCTAAGGAAAATTCTTCAGCTAAATAGGAAGTCATATTTTCTGGAGAATTTACCTCGGCAAAGGTTTCTATGAAAGTTTTACGACTAATGTTTTGTAATGCTACAACATCGCTAGACGTATTTCTTTTAATCTCAATTAGCTTCACAATAATTTATATAAATTTTAATTTAGAAATGATATTACTTACAATTTTCTGGTAATATACAAGCATTTAAAAAATAGAATAACCAAATATTAATGATAAGGTAGAATATTTAGAATCCCAAGTTATATAATCTATGATATTTCTACTACTTTGGTACCTTAATTCCACACCGTATTTATCCTTAAATTTATAGCCTAATCCAAAGGCTAAATTCGAAAGTGTTTCTATTCTGGGAGGAAAATAATTTGGGGTAGTCAATGTTGATTTAAACGGTACATCAAAAACATAGGAAATGTTCATAAAAAATTTGGAATCATTGTCTAGAAATAGATAATGTCTCAAACTTATAGGTATTTCAATAGAACTGTAATTAACATCAAAATTAGTAACAAATTCTGGTCCATAAGAAGTTTCTGTACTTTGACTTGCTCTTGACTTAAAACTTTGATAACATGGTTCAATTGCAATAGCCCATTTGTTTTTGTTAAAAGGCATTATGTATTCTGCTTCAATTCCAAATCCCAAACTCGATTTATTTTCAAAATTTGCATTAACTTGAATCATATTGTTCATAATTGATAATGATGAATTGTTTAAATGTGCTCTAAATGATAAATTAAATAGGTCTTTTTTTACTTTAGATTTATAATTCTTGAAATCTGAACTATTGCATTTGCTGTAGTCAATAAAAAAATTCATTAAGCTATTTTCATTGTATTTTAGTTTTTCGAGCCTGCTAATTTCAAAGGATTCGCATTTCAAATCATTCCATAATTGTTGTTTAAACTGTTCATTTACTGCCATATAATTTGTTGAAATCATATATTTTTTGCAAACTAACTGTTCTATATTTGAGTTTTCAGTATTATAAAAAAATCTAATTGAGCCATTATTTTCATACAGATACAGATTAGATTTTCCTTCCACTAGAACTTTTAGATAGAGTTGTTTTTCATCAAATATAGGATTTTTTTCAAGACTTATTTCATCTAATTTGTCACTAGATATATCTATTTTTACTTTACATCGGATGTATTTACTAACATTGTAAATTCCAAATTCCGATGCAGTTTCTGTATTCGAAATAAGTGTCTCACTATTTTCGGAAGTTTTATATTCAAATTCAGTAGGATTATTTTTCCAATCTATGTTTTTAATTAAACATTCCATTTTTTGATTTGAATTGTCTATGAAATAACCTTTTTCAAAAGTAATTTGGGAATAACAGGTGAAAGACAAAATTAATGTTGCAAATTGTAAGAAGACTTTATTCATTTTATTTGGTTTAAAAGTTATTAATTAGAATTCCCATATTTAAAAGAATAACATAACTATAAATTGTATTATCCTTTTCTATGATTATGCTAAAATACTAAATTTTATGTTAAAATGAATTAATTTCTTTTTTTGAAAAAGTCCTAACTCAATAATTGCATAATTAAAGTTGGATACAATCCAATGATTAAGTTCATAACAATTGCAAGTACTGCAACTGCATAAAAAGCAAATGGTGTCGCCTTTTTTTCTTCAGCAGCGTCTTTGGTGTACATGGCCAAAATTAATTTGAAATAGTAGCCAATACTAATAATAGAATTGATTACTGCTGCAATAACCACAATTAGATAACCAGATTCAATTGTTTGTGTGAACAACATTAGCTTGGCGAAAAACCCTGCAAATATTGGAATTCCTGCCATTGATAATAAGGATGCAGTAAGAACTGCTGCTAATATTGGATTGGTTTTTCCTAAGCCGTTGAAATGGGATATTTCTTCGTTTCCTTTGTCTTTACAAACGTATAATAACACGGTAAAAGCGGCTATTCCGGCAAGGGAATAAGCGGTTGCGTAATACAATAAACTTCCTGTAGCTGTAGTTGCACTTAATAGTGTCATTAACATAAATCCGGCATGTGAAATCCCTGAAAATGCCAACATTCGTTTCACATTCGTTTGTTTTAATGCCATGATATTCCCCACGGTCATCGAAGCAATTGAAATTACTACAATTACAATTTGAAATCCGTAAGTGATTTCAACATTCATTGCAGTGAGTAATTTATATAATGCTGCCATGGCAACTACTTTCGCTAATGTACTCATTGTAGCTGTTGTTAATGCTGGCGAACCTTGATACACGTCTGGAGCCCAAAAGTGAAAAGGTACTGCTGCAATTTTGAACAACATTCCAATGGTTAACAATACAATTCCAATGAAAAACCACGAAGGCAATTCGGCAGATCGGGTGTATTCGCTAATTTCTGCAATATCAAAAGTTCCCATTGCACCATAGATTAAGCAGATACCAAATAGCAATATTCCAGAGGCAAACGACCCCATTAGAAAGTACTTTAATCCAGCTTCATTACTTTTAATGTTCATACGATCAGATGCTGCCAAAACATACAATGAAATGGAAAGAATTTCAATTCCTAGGAAAAACATTGATAAATTTCCAAAAGAAACCATAGCAACCGCTCCCGACAATAAGAATATCTTTATAGCAATATAATCGGAGATTTTAGTTTGGTGTTTTTCATAAAAATTATCACTCAGTGCAACTAAAAAAATAGTTAAAACAATGAATAAACTTGAAAAAGCAACAGAAAATTTGTTGACCACAATCATGTTGTTATGGTAGGCTGCAGGCGAATTTAATTCGGAAAGTGTTAGTCCTAATATTGCCACTAACCCAAGAATGGTTACTGGAATAATTGCTTTCCTGAAATTCATGATTTCAAACAAAAGGCATAAAACACCCAATCCTATTATTGCTATTAATGTATTCATTTTTTAAAATTTAGATTTATACTTAAAGCGAACTTTAGTTGTAAACCGTTATATTATTAATTTAATTTATTAACCAAATCTATTGATGCTCACTAATATCGATTCTAATGACGGTGTAATTAGGTCAATTATTGGTTTTGGATACAATCCAAAAAAGAACAAAACGGCCACAATTAGCGATAATGAAATTCCTTCGTTCCAAGTAATATCTGAAAAAACTTTTTTGTTTGTTTCGCCTAACATTGTTGTTTGAAACATTTTTAACATATAATATGCTCCTAAAATAATGGTAGTTCCGCCCAAAATGGCAAACCAAAGATTAATTTGTGACAAACTGTATAGAACTGTAAATTCTCCAATAAAGTTAAATGTTGGAGGCAATGCTACCGAAGCCAAAACTAATATCATGAAAAACGAAGTAAATTTTGGAGCATGGGTGCGAATTCCACCTAGTTCACTAATTGTATTTGTTTGGTACCTGCGGTTGATGATTTCGGCAGCAAGAAATAAACCCACAATTACAAATCCGTGTGCAATCATTTGAAGTACTGCTCCACGCAAACCGTCAAGCGTCAACGTATAGGCTCCTGCGGTAATTAATCCAACATGAGCTAAAGAGGAATAAGCCAATAATCGTTTTAGATCTTTTTGGCGCAAAGCCACAATTGAACCGTAAATAGTTCCTGCAATTCCAATGGCTACAAAAATATAAATGTGGATTTTAGCCGTTAACGGTGCAATTTGCAATTGCCAACGGAGGACGCTGTACAATCCCATTTTTAACATAATTCCAGATAGCAACATGGTTCCAACTGTAGGAGATTTTTGGTACACATTGGCCTGCCATGAATGAAAAGGTATTAATGGAATTTTGATTGCGTACGCTAAAAAGAAGGCTAAGAAAATCCAAAATTGTTCATCAATTGTAAGGTTCACCATAGCGAAATCAACCAAAAGGAAATTATGTGTTTTGGTGAATAAATAGGCAAAAGCGGCCAACATGAAAAGCGATCCTGCAATAGTATAAATGAAGAATTTAACTACTGCTTTTTTACGTTCTTCAGCATCGCCGTTGCCCCAAATTAATGAGATAAAATAAATTGGAATCAACGATAACTCCCAAAAAATGTAATATAAAATCCCATCCCCCGCTAGAAAGGTTCCGCACATTGCAAAAGCCATGAACAAAATTAAAGCATAAATGGTTCTGCCGTTTTTGAAGTTATTTGCAAATGAAGAAAAGATAATAATAGGGGTTAAAGCCAAAGTTAACAGCACCATTGCCATAGATAATCCATCGGCTTCTAAAATCAAGAAAACTTTTGGATTCGCAATCCAAGGACTTAAATAACTTATGTCGTAACCAGTGTTTAACTGGTTCAATAACACTAAAGCATATCCAAAGATGGCCACACTAAAAAACAAAGCCACTTTTGAAGCCAATTTATCACCTACGAAAAAGGTAGCCAGTGCGCCAACTAAAAGTAAAATTAAAAGTAGTAATACATTCATAGTATAATTATTGAGCTATAAATAAACAGGTTAATATTACGCAAACTCCCAAAACAAAAGCGAAAAGGTACAATCCTATACTTCCACTTTGAATTTTTCTTCCTTGAGTTCCAATGGCCTCAGTTGCTTTTCCGAAACCGAATACGAATTTTGACAATCCGGTTTCAAGTGTGTCTCTAAAGAAACGAGAAGCGGCATTTATTGGATTTACAATTAGCATTATATAGGCTTCGTCTACATAATATTTATTGTAAATAATTTTTGAAATTCCAGTAATATTCTCGTCTTCTGATGGAACTTCACTTTTCTTGATGTATTTTAAATAGGCGATTGTAATTCCTACAATAGCACCCACTAATGCAATTCCAATTAACATATAGGACGTGGAATCTAGTGCATCTTCGTGACTTATTTTTGTAATAATCGGTTGCAAATAATGGTTCAACCAATTACTACCCGGGAAATTAATTAAACCTCCGAAAGTGGCTAATAATGCCAATACAATTAATGGAATGGTAATCAAAGCCGGAGATTCGTGCAAATGACTTTTTTGATGTTCCGTGCCTCTAAATTCTTTGAAAAAAGTAATATACATCAATCGGAACATGTAAAAAGCGGTCATAATTGATGCAACCGAACCAATAATCCAAAGAGGCAAATTCTCATGGAAAGCAGTCATTAATATTTCGTCTTTAGACCAAAAACCTGCAAATGGAAATATTCCAGAAATGGCTAGTGAAGAAATTAACATCGTTATAAAAGTAATAGGCATTGCTTTTTTCAATCCGCCCATTTTGCGCATGTCTTGTTCGCCATGAAGCGCATGAATTACTGACCCTGAACCTAAGAACAAACACGCTTTGAAAAACGCGTGTGTAATTACGTGGAAAACCGCTACCTGATAAGCGCCAAGCCCTAAAGCAAGGAACATTAATCCCAATTGAGAAACGGTAGAGTAGGCCAATACTTTTTTGATATCGTTTTGTAATAATCCAATTGTAGCGGCAACAAGTGCAGTGATTGCTCCAATTATAGCGATTATGTTTTGAACTTGTGGCGCTAAATCAAACAAGAAGTTTAATCTTGTAATCATAAAAATACCAGCAGTTACCATAGTAGCCGCGTGAATTAATGCCGATACCGGAGTAGGTCCCGCCATCGCATCTGGCAACCATGTATACAATGGGATTTGAGCTGATTTTCCTGTTGCTCCAATAAACAATGCAAAAGCCGCAATGCCAATCCAAAATAGAGTTACGCTATTGATTCCTTCCAAAATGCGTTCGTGAATTCCAATAAAATCGGCAGTATTGAATAAACTGGCAATGATAATTATTCCAATAAGCAAACCTAAATCACCAATACGGTTCATGATGAATGCTTTTTTTGCAGCATCGTTATAGTCTTGATTTTTATGCCAAAATCCTATTAATAAATAAGAACAAAGTCCAACGCCTTCCCACCCTATAAACATAATAAGTAAATTACTACCCATTACAAGTGTAATCATGAAAAAGACAAAAAGATTCAAGTAAGCGAAAAATTTATGTAAATTTTCATCATCGTGCATGTAACTGATTGAATACATATGAATTAACGAACCTATTCCTGTTACAAATAACAACCATAAAAGTGATAATTGGTCTAGAAGAAAACCAAATTTGACACTGAAATTACTAAATTTTATCCAATCAAATAGATTGATAATAATCGCTTGGTGCGTTTCATTTACTTTAAGAAAAAAGAAAATTGAAACGGCAAAAGAAACAACCACCGAAAGCGTTCCAATAGTTCCAGAAAGCGTTTTTCCAATTTTTTTTCCGAAGAAAACATTGAATATAAATCCTATAAAAGGTGATAATAGTAAGACTAAAGCTAAATTGGTATCCATTAAATTATCCTTTTAAATTTTTTAAATTATCGATGTCAATCGAACCTAAATTTCTAAATATTGAAACCAATATTGCCAATCCTACCGCAACTTCAGCCGCCGCAACCGCCATGGAAAAAAATACAAATACTTGTCCTTGAGCATCTTGGTGGTACGTTGAAAAGGCTACAAAAAGCAAATTCACCGCGTTGAGCATGATTTCAATCGACATAAAAACTATAATGGCATTTCGTCTGTACAATACTCCAAATACTCCAATACTAAAAAGTATTACAGCAAGAAAAATGTAGTTTTCAATACCTATTTGATTTAAAACATTGTTCATATTATTTTTCTATTTTTTCTTTCTTAGACAATAAAACAGTACCTATCATGGCTACTAAAAGTAAGATTGATGCAAATTCAAAAGGCACCATGTATTCGTTTAGTAAAACGTTTCCTAACTTATTAATGGATTGAAAATCTTCGCCAGTTGCATCGTATTCACCCACAATTGGTTTAGAATTTACAAATAGTGCCAATAAAATTAAACAAGTCGAGCAAAACAAAATAACTGCAGCCAAACGCGTAATTCTAGGTTTATGCACTTCATTTTCTTTGTTCAAATTCATTAACATGATTGTGAACAAGAATAAAATCATAATGGCTCCCGAATAGACAATAATATGAACCACCGCTAAAAATTGAGAATTCAATAATAAATAATGACCCGCAATGGAGAAAAAGCAAATCACCAAATAGATGGCACTATGAATTGGGTTTTTAGTAAAAACCGTTAAAAAAGCGGTCGATAAAGTGATCGCTGCCAATAAACAAAAAATAATTAGAAATGGTGTCATTAGTTGGCGTTATTAAGTTGAGCGTTTTGCATGGCAACGTCCAAAGGCATTACCAAGCGGTCTTTTCCAAAAATAAAATCTTCTCTTTCGTAACTTGAAGGAACTAATTCCTTAGAAATTGTCAAATAAATTGCATCTTTCGGACACGCTTCTTCACACAATCCACAGAAAATGCAACGCAGCATATTGATTTCATAAATCGAAGCATATTTTTCCTCGCGGTACAAATGCATCTCATTTGCCTTGCGCTCTTCCGCCTTCATTGTAATAGCTTCTGCCGGGCACGATAAGGCACACAATCCACAAGCAGTACAATTTTCACGACCTTGTTCGTCGCGTTTCAATAGGTGTTGACCACGATAAACAGGGCTCATTTCTCGAACTTGCTCTGGATATTGAATGGTTAATTTTCTGCGAAACAAGTGTTGGATTGTAATAATCAAACCTTTAATTATCGCAAGCAAATACATGCTTTCCAAAAAAGTCATTTTCTTGTTAGAAACTTCTTTTTTTCTTCCCGATAAGGAGATACTTTGTATTGACATCTTTATTTTTTTATTTGAAGCTTCATCCTGCTTTCCGTTTCTCCCGAAAAAAATCGGGATTCTCTGCTCCCGAAGCGTCGGGACAGGGCTAGGGCATTCGGTATTTAAATTAAAATCCTAAATAAGCAATTATTTCGTGTCTTAAAATTACAATTCCCGTAATCATAATATTCACAATCGATAATGGAATTAGTATTCTCCATCCCAAATGCATCAATTGATCGTATCTAAATCTTGGAATCGTCCATCGTACCCACATATAGAAAAATATGAATCCACATATTTTTATAAATAAAGCAACAATGCCTAGAACATTGGCAATATTAACTCCCCAATTTTCAACTGCCCAACTCATTCCAGGATAATTGTATCCTCCAAAGAACAAAACGGCTAAAATAGTCGAAGAGATAAACATATTGGCGTATTCAGCAAATAAGTAGAATCCCATTTTCATAGAAGAATATTCGGTGTGATATCCACCAATTAATTCGGTTTCACATTCCGCTAAATCAAAAGGGGTTCTATTGGTTTCTGCAAAAGCACAGATTAAAAAGATTAAAAAGGATAAAGGTTGGTAAAATACATTCCAGTTCATTCCTGCTTGTTGCGCTGAGATTTCTCTTAAACTCAACGTACCGGTCATCATTAATAAAGCAATTATCGAAAGTCCCATGGCCACTTCATAAGAAATCATTTGCGAAGCTGCACGAATAGCTCCAATCAATGAAAATTTATTGTTGGACGCCCAACCCCCAATCATAATTCCGTATACTCCGACAGAAACTACCGCGAAAATATACAAAACCGCTACATTAATATCCGTAGCTTGAAGCAAAATATCTCTACCAAAAAGGTGCAATTTATCCCCCCACGGAATTACAGCACTCGTCATTAACGCCGTACTCATAGCAATTGCTGGTCCGACTACAAATAGAAATTTATTGGGGGTGTTTGGTTCAAATTCTTCTTTAGCAAATAATTTTAATCCATCGGCAAGAGGTTGTAACAGTCCAAGAGGACCTGCTCTGTTAGGCCCAATTCGGTCTTGCAACCAAGCAGCCACTTTACGCTCTGCCCATGTAGAATACATTGCCATCAACATCGTAATTGCAAAAACAACAAAAATGATGACGCTTTTTTCGATTATAATTGTAGTATCCATCATCTAAAGATTACCTTTTTGAAATTCTTGTTCTTCCTCTTTGCTCATCGGCACCTCTGACATACTGATTTTTTTACGATCTTGGTCTCTTCCTTTAAGGATTCCCACTTCCGTAGCAATATGAACTGGTTGTAATTCTCTGTTGTATTTGTTTTGATTGATTACAGAATCTTTCTCGAATTTTCTAGGTCCTTCAATTACCCAATCCGAAACTTCTTTATGATCAAATCTACAACCGTTGCAAATGAATTCTTCCACTTCATGGTATTCATCTTTTCTTCCCGTTACTCTTTGAATTTCGTCACCGAACATCCAAACGGTAGTTTTTCCACAACATTTATCGCAATCTCTGTGTGCATTATACGGTTTGTTGAACCACACTCTCGATTTGAAACGGAATGTTTTATCAGTTAAAGCTCCAACAGGACAAACGTCAATCATGTTTCCTGAAAATTCGTTGTCTATGGCTTTTGATATACAAGTGGAAATATTGGAATGATCACCTCTATCCATTACTCCGTGTACCCTATTATCGGTCAATTGATCGGCAACCATCACACAACGGTAACAAAGAATACAACGATTCATGTGCAGTTGAATATTTGGACCAATATCTTCCGGTTCAAAAGTTCTCTTTTCTTCGATGAATCTCGTTTCCGATTTTCCGTGTTTGAAACTTAAATTTTGCAAATCACATTCGCCTGCCTGATCGCAAACTGGGCAATCTAAAGGGTGGTTGATCAATAAGAATTCCGTCACCGATTTTCTCGCTTCTGTTACTCTTTCGGATGAGTTGCTATTCACTTCCATTCCATCTTGACATCCTGTTACACAGGAAGCCATTAATTTTGGCATCGGTCTTGGGTCTGCTTCGCTTCCTTTGGCAACTTCTACTAAACAACAACGGCATTTTCCGCCGCTACCTTCTAATTTAGAATAATAGCACATTGCTGGAGGAACACTTTCACCGCCAATCATACGCGCAGCTTGCAGGATTGTTGTTCCTGGAGCTACTTCAATCGCTTGACCATCTATAGTTACTTTCATAATATTGGTTGTTGGTTGTTCGTTGTTGGTTGTTAGTTTTAGAAATCCATTAACTATTAACCGTCAACTAACAACTTTTATACTGTTAATTTAGAAACCAAATGCTTCACCTTTTCAAAAGGCTCTGCCACAAAGTGATCTCTATTTTTTATTTTTTCTGGGAATCGAATATGGTATTCAAATTCGTCTCTAAAATGACGAATTGCAGAAGCCACTGGCCAAGCTGCAGCATCACCTAACGGACAAATCGTGTTCCCTTCAATTTTACTTTGAATGCTTAATAACAAATCGATATCTTCTTCACGACCATGACCGTTTTCAATTCGGTGCAATACTTTTTCCATCCATCCCGTACCTTCACGACAAGGAGAACATTGCCCGCAACTTTCATGATGATAAAAACGAGAGAAATTCCATGTATTTCTAACCATACAAGAAGTATCATTGTAAACAATAAAACCTCCTGATCCTAACATGGAACCAGATACAAATCCACCGTCACTTAATGATTCGTAAGTCATTAAACGATCTTCACCGTTTATTGTTTTATAAATTAAATCGGCAGGTAAAACAGGTACAGAACTTCCTCCTGGCACAAATGCTTTCAATGGACGATCAGAATTCATTCCGCCTAAATATTCATCAGAATTCATGAATTCGTAAACGCTTAATCCCAATTCAATTTCGTAAACTCCAGGGTTTTTAATGTGTCCTGAAGCTGAAATTAATTTGGTTCCTGTAGAACGACCAATACCAATTTTAGCATAATCGGCTCCTGAATTATTGATAATCCAAGGCACAGCAGCAATAGTTTCTACATTATTAACCACTGTTGGATTGGCCCAAAGCCCTGAAATAGCTGGAAATGGAGGTTTAATTCTAGGATTTCCTCTTTTTCCTTCCAATGATTCAATTAATGCCGTTTCTTCACCACAAATGTAGGCTCCAGCACCAATTTGAACGTACAATTCTAAATCGTAACCCGATCCTAATATATTTTTTCCTAACCAACCTGCCGCTTTGGCTTCGGCTATGGCTCTTTCTAAAATTTTGTAAACCCACATGTATTCTCCACGAATATAGATGTAGGATAAATTGGCTCCCAATGCGAAACTCGAAGTAATCATTCCTTCAATTAACAAGTGAGGAATGAATTCCATCAAATAGCGATCTTTGAAAGTCCCCGGTTCTGATTCGTCAGCATTACAAACTAAATGT
>Ga0114964_10001273_pt1 | contig 18505 bp, 15 predicted proteins | sample C_131016_MF_Meta_FD_92638 | JGI IMG/M metagenome (GOLD analysis project Ga0114964, IMG submission 92638) | Freshwater microbial communities from Lake Croche, Canada to study carbon cycling - C_131016_MF_MetaG | ecosystem: Environmental > Aquatic > Freshwater > Lake | place: Lake Croche, Canada... | reverse complement strand
CCAGGCCTGCGTCGACGCCCTGCAGAACGACCGCCAGGCCACAGGCCCCACGGCCCGGCGGCAGCTCGTCGTCGTCGATCACCCCGTCGATCCCCATCTCGAGATTGCCGAGATCCAGCGGCGGCTGTTCCGCGCCGGCGGACCAGCGGTACTGTTTTCGAAGCCCCGCGGCAGCGACTTCCCGGTGCTCGTGAATCTCTACGGCACGCGGCAGCGGATCGAGCAGATCTTCGCCGACACGCTCGACCGCGTCCGGCGGCTCGTGGAACTCAAGCTCGACCCCACAGCCGCGCTGCGGAAGCCGGGCCGCTACTGGCGGTCGCCCATCGATGCGCTGGCGATGCTGCCGAAGCAGGTCCGTAGTGGTCCGGTGCTCACCCGCTCGATCCCACTCTCCCGGCTGCCGCAGGTGGTGTCGTGGCCGGGCGACGGCGGGCCATTCATCACGCTGCCGGCCGTCTACACCGAGCACCCGGACACACCGGGCACGAAGCACTCAAACCTCGGCATGTACCGGGTGCAGCTCGCCGGCAATGCCTACGAACCCGACCGCGAGGCAGGCCTCCACTACCAACTCCACCGCGGCATCGGCGTGCACCACGCCGCCGCTCTCGCACGAGGCGCACCGCTCAAGGTGGCGATCTTCGTGGGCGGCTCACCGGCCATGGCCGTGTCGGCGGTGATGCCGCTCCCCGAGGGCCTCGCCGAACTCACGTTTGCCGGCGCGCTGGCCGGCCATCGCATCCCGATGATTCCCCGTCGCGGCGGACCAGCCATCTACGCCGACGCCGACTTCGTGATCGAGGGCACGGTGAACCCCGGGGCCACCAAGCCCGAGGGACCCTTCGGCGACCACCTCGGCTACTACGCCCGGCAGCATGAGTTTCCGCTGCTCCGTGTGGATCATGTCTGGCACCGCGAGGGGGCGATCTGGCCGGTCACCGTGGTCGGCCGGCCGCCGCAGGAAGACACGCTCTTCGGCTGGCTCGTCCACGAACTCACCGGGCCCGTGATCCCCACGGTCCTACCCGGCGTGTCGAGCATCCATGCCGTCGATGCCTCGGGCGTCCATCCGCTGCTGCTGGCTGTCGGCAGCGAACGCTACCTCCCTTGGAAGCGGTCCGATCGGCCGGCCGAACTGCTCACGCAGGCCTCGGCGATCCTCGGCCAGGGGCAGCTGTCGCTGGCCAAGTATCTCTTCATCGTCGACGGGACCGAGGCGCCCGGGCTCGATGCCCACGACGTCGAGCCCTTCCTCGCCCACCTCCTCGCCCGAGTCGACTGGACCCGCGACTGCCACTTCCACACCGAGACCACGATCGACACGCTCGACTACTCGGGCAGCGGATTCAACTCCGGGTCAAAACTGGTCGTCGCGGCGCGGGGGCCGGCACGTCGCGAACTCACGACCGATCTACCGCCGGGGGTGTCATTGCCCGATGGCTTCGCCAACCCGCGGGTCTGCCTACCGGGCGTCGTGGCGGTCGAGGGCCCGCGGATCGAGCCCCGTCCGCGACTCGACGCCCCAAGCGATGCCGCGATCTGGGAATCGGCTCGCAGCAGCCCGTGGTCGGCCGACGTGGAGCGGCTCTGTCACGCCATCGGCCCCGAGCATCCGCTTCGCCGCTTCCCGCTCATCGTCGTCGTCGATGATGCGGGCTTCGCCTCTGCATCGCTCGCCAACTGGCTGTGGCTCACGTTCACGCGGTCGAATCCCGCGGCCAACGTGCACGGCGTCGAGGCCTTCACTCAGCAGAAGCACTGGGGCTGCCGGGGCCCGCTCGTGATCGATGCCCGGCTCAAGCCGCACCACGCGCCGCCCGTGGAGGAGGATCCCTCGGTCACGGCCGCCGTCGATGCCCTCTGCGTCCGCGGCGGCCCGCTCGGCAACCTCGGACTGTAAGGCCGCGTCAGGCGGAGATCGACGCGATCCGAATCTTGGTCGAGATCGACCGATGGCCGGTGCGGCGGCGGTAGTTCTTGCGGCGGGCGAACTTCTGCACGTAGATCTTCTCGCCCTGCACGAGCCCGACGACCTCGGCCTTCACCGAGGCGCCCTTCACCTTCGGCTTTCCGATCGTGAGCTTGCCAGCCTTGCTCACGGCGAGCACGTCTTCGAACACCACCTCGCTGCCGGCGGGCAGATGGCGGAAGTCGATCTCGAGTTCCTGCCCCGCCATCACGCGGTACTGGCGACCACCATCGACAACGATGGCGTATTCGTGGGCGGCGCCCTTCATGGAGGAAGCAGAATCGGCGGCGGGGGTGGCCTTGGCCATGGGTGCAAGTCCGTAAAAAAGCGTCGAAAAACAGTCAAACCGAGCCCTGTACGATATCGTCGCCGGCAGGACGGGTCGAGAGGTCAGGTTTCCGGCCGGAAAATTCCGGTGCCTGGCGCTCTGCCGGGCCATCGTTCCTCGTTCGCCAGCCTGCCTGCCGTGACGCCATCCCCCCCACTTCCGTCGCCGTCCCGCGAATCGCTGCTGGCCCGCCTGCGGTCGGCTGACGTGTTTGACCTGATCGTTGTAGGCGGCGGGGCGACCGGCCTCGGCACCGCCCTCGACGCCGCCGCCCGCGGCTTCTCCACGCTGCTCGTCGAGGCCGAAGACTTCGCCAAGGGAACGTCGAGCCGGGCGACGAAGCTCGTCCACGGCGGCGTGCGGTATCTCGCGCAGGGCAACGTGTCACTCGTCCGCGAGGCGCTTCATGAACGAAAGCTGCTCCTCGACAACGCCCCGCACCTCGCCCAGCCCCTTCCCTTCCTCGTGCCGGCCTACGGCCTCACCGGCCGACTTTGGGATCTGCCCTTCTACGGGATCGGTCTGGCGATCTACGAGGCGCTCTCAGGATCCGAACGGCTCGGCCGCGTGGGCCTGCTCGGTCGTAAGCGGGCCTTGGCCGCCGCGCCGGGACTGCAGTCGAAGCGACTCGCCGGCGCGATCCGCTACTGGGACGGCCAGTTCGATGACGCACGATTCGCCGTCGCCCTCGCCCGCACGGCGATCGGTGAAGGCGCGATCGTGCTCAACTCCTGCCGCGCGAGGCGGCTGATCATGGAGGGCGGGGGCGTTGCGGGCATCGGCATCGAAGACCGTGAGACGGGCGAGTGCTTCGACGTGCGCAGTCGCTGCGTCATCAACGCCACCGGCGTTTGGGTCGACGCCCTGCGGAAGCTCGACGAGCCCGCGGCGGCCGACCTCGTGGCCCCCAGCCAGGGCGTGCACCTCGTCGTCGATCGCGATCACTTTCCGTCATCGAGCGCCATGCTCGTGCCAAAAACCACGGACGGCCGCGTGCTCTTCGCGGTGCCCTGGCTCGGGAAGGTGATCCTCGGCACGACCGACACGCCCCGCCACGACACACCCCTCGAGCCGCGACCCTTCGCCGAGGAGATCGACTTCATCCTCACCGAAGCTGGCCGCCGGCTCGCCGCGCGTCTCACGCGATCCGACGTCCGTTCGGCTTGGGCCGGCCTGCGGCCGCTCGTGAAGCCCGCCTCGGGTGGCGACGACACGAAGCGGATCTCACGGGAGCACACGGTCGAGGTCTCGCCGCACGGACTTGTGAGCGTCACGGGCGGCAAGTGGACGACCTACCGGGTGATGGCGGAAAGCGTATTGGCCGCCTGCATGAGCCACGGCTTGCTGCCCAACCGCCCCGCAGGCGTCACGCGGCACCTGCGGCTCGTCGGGGCGCCGCCGCGCGGCGCCGCCACGATCTCCATCACCGAACCGCCGGGCCCGCACCTCTACGGCACCGAGGCGGCCCTCCTCACCACACTGCCCGGCGCCGAGCGGATGCTGCTGCCTGGGTTCAGTGAGGCGATGGTCCGCTTTGCGGCTCGACACGAACTCGCCCGCTCCGTGGAAGACGTGCTCGCCCGCCGCTCGCGCTGGCTCTTCCTCGACGCCCGGCGCGCCGCCGAGGCGGCCGAGGCGGTCGCGGCCATCCTCCGCGACGAACTGGGCGAGCGGTTCGATGCCGCGGCGTCGGCCGCTGAGTTCACGCGACTCGCGGAGGCGTACCGCATATCACTGCGCTTGTAGCACAGGTTGCCAACCTGTGCCGATCTTTAGCGCAGGTTGAAAACCTACGCTACTGTCCACACCCGTAGCACAGGTTACCAACCCTGTGTTTTCCGCAGGTTGACAACCTGCGGCTACGATTGGCTGGTCACCCGCCTCCCGTAGCACAGGTTGGCAACCTGTGCCGTCCTATACCGTCCTGTGCCGGTCGCGGCTCGTTTGCACGGGCAGCGCAGGCTTCGGTATCTTCCGGCTCCCATCTCGCAGGAGCCTGCCCACCCATGATCCGCATCCATCCCTTCGCCGCTCTCCGCCCGACCTCCGCCCACGCCGCCGAGGTCGCCAGCGATCCCTACGACGTGATCTCGACTGAGGAGGCCCGCGAGCGGGCGGCCGGCAAGCCGCGATCGTTTCTGCACGTGGTTCGCTCCGAGATCGATCTGCCGCCGGAGACCGACTGCCACGCGGCCGCGGTCTACGAACAGGCCGACCGAAACCTGCAGGCGATGATCGCCGCAGGCTCGCTGCTCCGCGATCCCGAGCCCGGCCTCTATCTCTACCGGCAGATCAGGAACGGTCAGGCCCAGCTGGGGATCGTGTGCTGCGTCGAGGCGGAACAGTACCGCTCGGAAGACATTCGCAAGCACGAGAAGACGCGGCCCGACAAGGAGGACGACCGCACCCGGCACCTGCTCGTCACCGCGTGCCACGCCGAGCCGGTGTTTCTCTGCTTTCGCGACCGGCAGCTCGCCGGCAGCACGCTCGCCGCGCGGATGCAGGCCGATGCGGCGTCCGCCCCGCTCTTCGACTTCGTCGCGGCCGATGGAGTGCAGCACACCGGCTGGAAGGTGCCCGCCGTGGCCCCGTATCTCGAGGCGTTTCGCGGGCTCGATCTGCTTTATATCGCGGACGGCCACCACCGCTCCGCCGGTGCTGAGCGGGCGGCGACGGCGTCAGCGAAGGCGAACCCGCGGCACACTGGCGGCGAGGAATACGGCCGCTTCCTCGCCGTCGTCTTTCCGCACGACCAACTCCGCATCCTTCCCTACAACCGCGTCGTCAAGGATCTCGCCGGCCTCACGCCCGAGCAGTTTCTCGAACGGCTCCGGGGCGTTGGCGACGTGCGGCCGTCTCAGTCGGGCGAACCGGACCACCGGGGCACGGTGCGGGTGTTCGTGAATGGCAGCTGGTGGTCGCTCGAGTTCCCCGAGGCGTCGATCGACCGGGCCGACCCGATCGTCAGCCTCGACGTCTCGCTCCTCCAAGACCGCGTCCTGGCCCCGATCCTCGGGATTGGCGATCCCCGAACCGATTCCCGAATCGAGTTCGTCGGCGGCATCCGCGGCTGCGACGAACTGGAGCAGCGGGCTGGTAGGGGCGGCGTCGCCTTTTCCATGTATGCCACAAGCCCCGACGAACTGCTCGCCGTGGCCGACGCGGGCCAGATCATGCCGCCGAAGAGCACCTGGTTCGAGCCCAAGCTCCGCAGCGGCCTGTTCGTCCACGAGTTTGAACGAATCGCCGGCGCCAGAGTCTGAGCCGGTCCCGTACACGCCGAAGGCCGTAAGGCCTCGGGCCGGTCACATGTGACGCCGCGTCCGGCGTGGTTTGCCCGCAGCCTTACGGCCGGTCGGCTTTCACTCACCACGCCTCGCGGGCACTTCCGCTTATGGAAACCGTACGCTCCGCCCCGACGAATCCCAGGCGTCAAATACCAGGTGCTCGGGCGACACGCCGTCCTTGCCGACGACGTGCAGCTGGATGTGCGTCCGGTCTTCGAACTGGGTGATCTCCCGCCGCTTGCGGTTGTTGATCCAGGTGGCGACCTCGTCGTGCACCGTGATGTTCAGCCGGGTCACGTCGTCACGGGTCTCCGAGAGGTGGAGCGTCCGCATCACCTCGATCGCCATGCTCTCGGCCGTCTTCACGGTGCCCGTGCCGGTGCACGTGGGGCAATCGCGGAAGATGCTCTTACGGAGCGACGGACGGATTCGCTGCCGCGTCATCTCGATCAGGCCAAAGGGGCTCGTCCGCAGGATCTTCGTGCGGGCCCGGTCGCGCTTCATCGCCTCGTGGATCGCCTTCTCGACACCGCGGCGGTACTTCTCCTTCCGCATGTCGATGAAGTCGTTGACGATCACGCCGCCGAGGTCGCGGAGCCGGAGCTGCCGGGCGATCTCCTTGGCCGCGATCAGGTTCATCTGGTAGGCGTTCTCCTCGGCGCTCTTCTCGGTGCGGAACGAGCCCGAGTTGACGTCGATCGCGACCAGGGCCTCCGTCTGGTCGATGACGATCGATCCGCCGCCCTTGAGCGGCACCTTTCGCTGGTGGATCCGCCCGATCTCCTCCTCGAGGCCGTAGCGGTGGAAGAGCGGCTCCTTGCCCTCGTAGAGCTGCAGCCGCGGGGCGTACTTTGGCATCACGAGTTCCAGAAACTCCTTGGCCCGCTCGTAGGCGGCTGGCTCATCGATCAGGATTCTCGCGACGTCTTCCGTGAACATGTCACGGATCGTGCGGATGATCATGTCGCTTTCCTGGTAGATATCGATCGGGGCGGAGTATTTCCGCATCCGCTTCACGATGCTCTTCCAGAGCCGCAGGAGGTAGGCCATGTCGCGGGCCATCTCCGACTTTGTCCGCTCGGTGCCGGCCGTGCGGACCACGAAGCCCACGCCCTTCGGTGGCTTGAGGTCGAGCATGATGTCGCGGAGCACGCGGCGATCCCGCTCGTCGTCGATCTTCTTGGAGATGCCCACGCGGCCCAGCGGCGGCATGAGCACGAGGTACCGCCCAGGGATCGAGATGTAGGTCGAGAGGGTCGGCCCCTTCGTGCCGAAGCCCTCCTTGATCACCTGCACGAGCACCTCGTCGCCCCGGCGGAGGACATCCTGGATCGGCGGCTTCACGCGCGGCCGGTCGCCGAGCCGCGGCTTCCGCCGAGCCCGCGCCGCCTCATCCCCGCTGGCCTCGGCCGTCTTGCCGGAGGGATCGACGAGGTCGAATGCCTTGTCGGGATCGAGTCCGCCCTGCCGGTAGTACTGCGGCTCCACGTCGCTGATGTGGAGGAAGCCGGTGCGGCCCACGCCGACGTCGACGAATGCCGCCTGGATCGACGGCTCGATGTTGACGATCCGCCCCTTGTAGATATTGCCGACGAGGTTGTCCTGGCTGGTCCGCTCCACGTAGAGCTCCTCCAGCACCCCGTCTTCCATGATCGCGATCCGGCACTCCTCCGGCTGCGACACGTTGATCAGCATTTCCTGTTTCATCAGTTTTCCCTTCTCTGTTCGCCGCCCCGTTGGGGCGGCGGGGCACTAGGCCCCGGTTTGGGCAAGTAGGCGACGCAACTGGTCGCGCAGGTAGGCCTTCACCTCCTGCGCCCCGTACATCGACAGCGCCTTGTCGGCGACGAGGCGGCAGTCGGTGGCCGAAACGCTTCGGCACACCTGCTTCACTTCCGGAACGGCGCTCGCCGGCACGCTCAGCTGCCGCAGCCCCAGTCCCAGAAGCAGCTGCGTGAACATCACGCTGCCGCTCATCTGACCACACACATTGGCCGGCACGCCGGCCTCCCGCGCCACGTCCAGCGAGCGGCGCAACAGCCGCAGCACCGCCGGATCGCAGGCGTTGTACAAGTCTGCAACCTCCTTGTTGCCCCGGTCGACCGCCAGCGTGTACTGGATCAGGTCGTTGGTGCCGACCGAGACGAAATCAACCTCCTTGATGAAGGCATCGAGCATCATCACGGCGGCCGGCGTCTCGACCATCATCCCTACCGGCATCTTCGGGTTGAACGCGATGCCGTGTTCGGCGAGATCCTCCATCACGTCGGCGAGCACCATCCGGGCCTGCCGCAGCTCGACGATCGTGGAGATCAGTGGAAACATCACGCGGACGTCGCCCAGGGCGCTGGCTCGGAGAATCGCCCGCAACTGCGTGCGGAAGACCGGCAGTTGCCGCAGCGAGAGGCGGATGCTCCGCAGGCCGAGGCAGGGATTCCGCTCCTCCTCGGGCGTCGTCTCGGTGAGCATCTTGTCGGCGCCGAGGTCGAGCGTGCGGATCACCACCGGCTTGCCACCCATCGCGTTGACGACCGAGCTGTAGGCCTTGTAGTGGTCTTCTTCGGTCGGCTCGCGCTTGCTCGTCAGGTAGAGAAACTCGGTGCGATAGAGGCCGATGCCATCGCAGCCGCGGCTGATGCACTGCTCCACTTCGCTGGGAAACTCGATGTTTCCCATGATCTGGATGCGGACGCCGTCGGTCGTCTCGGCGGGCAGGTCGCGGAGCCGGTCGAGCCGCGCTGCCACGTGCTTCGCGGCCTCCTCCTCGAGGCGATACTGGGCGATCGTCTCCTCGTCGGGCTGGAGGATGATCACGCCCTGGTTGCCGTCGAGGATCACCGGCTCGCCGCCAGACACGTCGGCCAGAAACGGGCCTACACCAACCACCGCCGGGATCTCGAGCCCTTCGGCCACGATCGCGGTGTGGCTGCCCGGCCCGCCGAGTTCGGTGGCGAAGCCCTTCACAAGCCGGCGATCGAGATTCGCGGTCTCGCTCGGCGTGAGGTTGTGGGCCAGCACCACCACGGGCTGCGAGATCGCTGCGAGCGTCTCCCGCCGCTGGCCGAGCAAGCTTCGCAGCAGACTCTTCTCTATGTCGTAGATGTCGTGCGCCCGCTGGGCGATGCGATTGTCGAGGTTCTGAAAGGCTTTGGCGTAGCGGCGGAGCGTGCGGCTCACCGCGTATTCCGGCCACCAGTTCCGGTCGCGAACGGCGCTGGTCAACTCCTCCTGGAGCTTCGGGTCATGAAGCATCGCCAGATGCGCCTCGAAGATCGCGGCATACTGGTCGCCGAGCTCGACGCGGATGGCATCGCGATTCCGCTCCACCTCGCGGGTGGTCTCGGCCACAGCCGCGGCCAGGCGGGCAAGTTCCGTGTCGACGGCGCTCCGCTCCACGAACCGGCGCGGAATGCGAAAGCCCTCGCTGTCGAGGACGAGCGCCTCGCCGATCGTGACGCCGGGTGAGACGGCGATGCCTTGGAGTTTGAGCATCGGGCGCAGTCCGCCCGCCGGCAGCGGAGGCCCTCTCGGGAGATCGCGCGGCCCGCCAAGGCGGGGGCGATCGACATCCCGGGGTCTCGCGCCTGGCAGTTGGTCGCGGCTCCTTCGGTTGTGGTCGTGTTGGTTGGACCGCGGCGAACGGGGACCGTGATCGGCCCCGAACACGTTCCCCGGGGTCAGGATTCCTGGTCGTTTTCGTGTTCGTTGAAGCGGCTCTCGAACAGGCTGCCGATGGCATCGAGCGCCTCGCGGGCATCCGGCCCGGTCGCTTCCACCACCAGCCTGGTGCCCGCCTCGGCGGCGAGCGTGAGGAGTTCGAGAATGCTCTTGCCATCGGCCCGTTGCGAATCGTTGACGAGGGCAATCCGCGACTGCCACTTCCGCGCCTCGCGGGCGAGCAGGTCGGCAGGGCGGGCGTGCAGGCCGGCCGCATTCACCACGACAACCTCGCGCGAGACGGTCTCCTCCCGCAGGGCGGTCTCCTCTTGCTGGAGGCCACCAGCGGCGTCGCGAACGGATTCGGGGCTCTCTGCGTTCATGTCAGGACACCACGCCGTGGCTGTCCGCCTCTTCGAGCAGATGCTGGATGTCGACCGGCTCCTTCGCGGCCTTCAGCAGCCGGCAGAACGAGTCGTCCCGGAGTTGCCGCGAGATGTTCTCGAGGGCGCGCAGATGATCGCCGGGCCGATCGGGAGGCGAGACGAGTAGGAAGAACAGTTGCACGGGCTCGCCGTCGAGGCTCTGGAAGTCGATCCCCTGCTGGCTGACGGCCACCGTGCCCACGAGTTTGTTGACACTGGGGTGCTTCGTGTGGGGCACGGCCACGCCGCGGCCGATGCCGGTGCTGCCGAGGTCCTCCCGCTTCATGATCGCCTTCACGATCCCCTCGAGATCGCTGGCGGCGATCTTCCCCGCATCGACGAGCGACTGCGCCATCTCGCGAATCACGCCCTCCTTGGTGGCGGCGTGAACGTGCGAGCGGACCGCGTCGGCGGCGACGAAATCGGAAAACTTCATGCGTGATGCCGTGTCGGAAGGTGGGTGGCGGATGCTGGCCGCGTTTCAGGACCGGCGACTCGACTGCACATGCTTGTGGTCGCGGATCTTTTCCTTGTGCTTGCGGAGCTGCTGCTCCATCTTCTGCACCGCGCCGTCGACGCTCCGCCAGAGATGGGCGGAAACCTCGTGGCTGACGAGTTCGTGAAAGTGCTCGGACGAGGCCACGATCTCCACCGCGGGCAGAGACGAGTTCTGGAGGTCGACCGTCACGTTCAGGGCCGTCAGCCGGTCGAAGTACCGTGTCAACCGCGACACCTTCGACTCGATCTTCGACTGCGAGGCCGGGCTCAGTTGGCCATGCCGTGCGGAAACTCGGGTCTGCACGCAAACGCTCCTCAAGGATGGAAAAGAAAGAGCCTGAAGCATATCACCCGCAGTGACGCTCCAGCAATTCGCACTGCGGAAACGTCGTGCAGGGGCGCGAAACTCACTCGTCGTCACGGTCCTGCGGGGTCGCTGGCGCGGCCGCCGGCGGCTCCCCCCCACGCCTGATCCGCCCCTGCTCGAGTTGCGTCTTCCACCACGCGATGCCGTCGTCGCGCAGCGTGCCGGGACGATCGGCTCGATAGCTGGAGCGATGCCGCTCGTCGGGCTGCACGATCTCGACGAGCCTGCGGATCGCAGACCGCCGCACGGCCAGGCTGCCGTCGGCGAGCGATCCGACGAGCAGCGCGTCACCCCCGGCGGCAAGTTCGTCGTCGCTGAAGCCACGGGCGCACGCCATCAGCAAGTCGCCCTTGCCCGGAGGGCCCGCCGCGCGAAAGGCCTCGGCGAGTGCCACTGCGGCGTTTTCCCCGCGGGCGAGCGCCAGCGGCACCGCCATCTGCTCGAGCGTGGTCCACTGGGTCTCGTTCAAGGACAGCGGCCGCTCCGCAGCGAGCAGGGCCACGAGTTCGCGATAGTCGCCGAGCAGCGCGAGGGTCGCCGCCGCGATCATCCGGTTCTCGCTCCGCGGGTCAGTCGCCAGCCGGCGGAGCGGGCCATCGACACCCGTCGCCGGGCTGGCCGTCAGCGCGTCGGCCAGCGCCCTCGCGGCCGACCGCTCGATGCGATCGCCACCGGCCGGGAAGCGCATCCATGCCGGCTCGGTGGCGGGCGGCACGAGCATCGCGGTGGCGGGGTCGCGATCGTCCCAGGTGATGGCGGCCCGCGGCGCCAGGAGCACCTCCGGGGGCAGGCCCGCCAGCGGCGGCGAACCGCCGTCCGCCGCCACCTGCTGCCAGACCTTCTCGGTGGCGCCGGCGTGGATCACCGCCCGACGGGACGGCGTCGATGCGCTGCCGGGAGCGCGGTCGAGCAGCACCTCGATGCCCGCCGGCTGCCGCATCATCCCGGAGACAACGCCGTGGAGTCCGCCAGCCATCACACCGATTCGCGCGTCCGCAGCCTCACCTGACACGATCGCACGGCCAAACACGACCTCGATACGAGGCGTCTCGTCGGCGTCGTGCGTGACCACCACCCTGGAGCCAGGCTGGAGCCGAATCGTCATCCCTCCGAGCGAGAACACCGGGTGGCACCAGGGCGGCGCGAGCAGGTCTTCGCGGTCTGCCAGCGGCGCATCGGCGGGTACGAGAAGCCACGCAGCCGCACCGTCGACCTCGCCGCGATGCAAGAGCAGGCCGCCGTCGCGGACCTTCGCCGCCGAGCCGATGCCCTGGCCTGCCGTTCCGTCGGCCGACGGCGTATCGGCCGCGGCCGCAGGAATCGACGCGGCCACCATCGCCGGCTCCGCCGCGGCGGGAGCCGCCACAATCGCCAGCGCATCGCCACTGGGCACCCGCTGATCACCAGGCGGCGAGGCGGCAGCCGCGTCTGGGGGCACCGTCGCGGCGGGCGACGGCGGCTCTCCTACAGCCACTGCGGGAGGGCTCGGCTCCGCGGCTGTGGTGCCCAGCAGGCCATCGACCGGTGCGACCGGGGCTCGCGCCGCCACGACTGATGGTGCTGGGGGGTCATCGTGGGCCGGCTCATCGCCGCGTGCGGGAGCCACCGGCTCGACCACAGCAGTCGCTTCTGCCTCTTGTGCAGGCGGCTCCACCGCGGGCGCACGCGGCGGCTTTGCGGGCGAGGCCTCCGTGGGTTCCTGCATCACCTCGGCCGGAGCGACGGCGACCTCTTCCGGGCGAACCATTCGCTTCGTTCCGCGATTGACCGACCACAGAAAGAAGCCGGCGAGCACGCCGAGAAGCGCGACCGACGCCGCGACCGACACCCACGCCGCGAGCGGCGCGCGGCGGCCCTGCGGCCGCACCGGCGATGACAGCTTCGCGGGGCCCGCCCGCGTCGACCTGCGGCCACTTCCGGCGACCTCCACTGCCGCGAGCGGATCGAGCCGCCTGCTCGCCGTTTCGAGCAGGCGACGCCGGTCGGCGGCAGGAACGGGCTCGATCGCCCCCGGTTCCCGGGCGAGTTCGGCGAGCAGCTGGTGGCACGCGGCCACATCGGCGAGGTGGATGTCGGATTCCACACACACCCGCTCAAACGCCTCGAGTCGATCGGCGGCCAGCGCGTTGTCGAGAAACTCGGCGGCGGTGTTCGGGTCGTCAGCCAGGCCGCGGCCCGCCGGAGGCGGCGCGGAGAGCGTTCGCCGGGCGATCACGTCCCTCACGCGTTCCACAAGGGCGGGGGCCACGCCGCTCGCCTGGACTTTTTCCCCGAGCGCCGCCTGGTCTTCCGGGCTCAACAGCCCGTCCATCCACGCCAGCAGGGTTCTTACGGTCAGTCGCACGGCGGCCTCCTCCAGGAAAGGAGTGGCGATTCGCGGCGGATTTCGTGCAGATTTTTTTCACGCGAAAAACCGGCAGCAGGGGCGATCCAGGAGGGCCCAAACTCCGTACTGGTGGGTGGCGTCCGGGGTTGGGCGTTTCAGGGTCGAGGCATAGACTTTCCGCGAACGGAACGAGTAATCAGGACGGAGGCTCGACGGCCCGTCCAGGGTTCATCCATATGAACAGCCATCGTCGACATCTTTTTCTCCGCCAGGCGGCGGGATACATCGAACTCGGCGAACTCCTCGCCGACGGCGATGCCCCGCTGCCGGAAAACGCTTGCAAACTCCTCCGCCGGGCCCGGGCAGAACTCTCGCAACTGCCCGACTCGATTCGGCTGGGGACGTCGGCGAGCCTGCTTGAAGGCCGGGCTCTGCGGGCGTTGGGCGACTTCGAGGCCGCCGTCTGTCCGCTCCAGAGGGTGGCCGAGGCCGCCCCCGAGCAGCTCGAGGCCTGGCTGGGGCTCGGCTGGTGCTACAAGCGGCTGGGAAGGCTCGGCGACGCCATCACCGCCCTGCGGACCGGCCTGGAAGCCGCGCCGAGCCAGCCGCTCCTCCTCTATAACCTTGCCTGTTACCACTCGCTCGCAGGCGACGTGACGGCGGCAGTCGACCATCTCACCAAGGCGATCTCGATCGACGATCAGTTCCGCGATCTCACCGGCGCGGAGCGCGACTTCGATCCGATCCGGAGCGATCCGCAGTTCGTCGCCGTGACGCATGTGGTCGTGTGACCCAGGTCCACCAAAACGCCCCCGCGGCGATGCCCGCTCCATACATGCCGCCGCGAGGACGGTTCCCGGATGACGAGCTCCGCCCTCCAGGACATCATCGCGCTGCTCGGCTGCCCGGCCGCCGGCAACCCGGCGCAGTATCTCTACGAGCGGGCCATCGAGGCGTCAGAACTCGATTGGCGATTCGTCACCTGCGACGTCGCGGAGGCTGACGTCGCGGAGGCCATCGCGGGCGCACGGGCACTCGGCTTCCGCGGCTGCCTGCTCTCTGGCCGGCTTCGTGCCGCCGCCATGGCTCACGTCGCCAGCGTCAGCCCGTCTGCCGCGTTCGCCGGCGCCATCAGCCTGATCGAGCAACGCCCCGATGGCCCCGCGGGCCACATGACCGACGGGCGTGGCATCGTGGAGGCGGTGCGGGCCCACGTCGATCCGGCCGGTAAAACCGTGCTGGTGGTCGGTGCCGATGCCTGCGGCCGGGCAGCGGCCCTCGAGTTTGCCCTCGCCGGCGCCACGTCGCTCGTGGTGGCCGATCCCGATGCGGCCGCCGCCGCCGGCCTCGTTGAGGCGCTTGCCGCCGTACATGGCACGCTGGCCTCCACGATCGAGTGGGCTGCGCCGCTGGCTGTGCCCGATCACGTCGGCATCGTCGCGATCTGCCCGCGCCCCTCGGTTCGCTTCTCGCTCGAGGCGCTGCGGCCTGATCTGGTGGTGGCCGACGCCATCCTCGCGGGCCAGTTGTCGGCAGCGGCCGCCCAGGCCGCCGACCGGGGCTGCTGCGTGGTCGATGGCATCGAGATCCACGCGGCCCAGACGGCAATCGAGTTTCACTCGCTCTCCGGCATCGAACCCGATGCCGAGATGCTCCGCGAAGCGCTCGAAGAGTTCCTGAGCTGAGCCACCTCTCGTAGCACAGGTTGTCAACCTGTGTGTTCGGCTCTGGGCTGCCCGCGCCCGTCGCCGGACGCTCGCTGCGGGCATCCTGCCCTCCGCTCGCTCGATGCCGACTTCGCTCCGCCATCCATGGCTCCGCTCGTCGACAACGCCGGCTCCCGGGCACGAGCAGCCCCTCGCTGTCTCCCCGTAGCACAGGTTGTCAACCTGTGTGCCTTCCCGGTTCGCAGTGGGCTCGGGCCTGTCCGGCCCGATCACGTCAGCCCGCTGCGTCGAGCCGGCCGATCCGGCGGGTGAGGGCCGCAGCGCTCGTCCGCACGTCGGCGACAGGATCGCTGCCGAGCGCGGTGACGATCTTCGTCACGGCTTCCGGGGGCGGGCGTTTCGTGGCGTCAACGAGCAGGCCCACGCCCTTGATCGCGTTGACCACGATCATCGCGCGGCGGTATCGCTCGGCCTGCCCCTTCTGATCGCCGGTGGCGGGCACGGCGTCGGGCAGCGCGAGCATCTCTTCGATGGTCTGCCAGGCAGCCTCATCTCCCTGCCGGGCCAAGCCGATCGCGGCGTTGTAGCGGACATCGTCGCCAGCATCTTCAACGAGTAGCCGGAGCCGCTCGACCGCCGGGCCGCCGCCAAGCACACCGAGGGTGTACGCGGCCGACGACCGCAGCGACTCGAGGTCGCTCGTCGATGCCTTGAGCACCGCGGCGGCCACGGCGGCGGGATCGTCGAAGCCCTTGCCCGCGGCAGCGAGGTTGGCGGAGAGCACGGCAATCGCCTCCACGGCCGCCTGCGCGGTCTGCGGATCACTGGCATCGCCCGCCCGCTTCACCAGCGGCACCGCCGCCTCCGGCACGGCAAACTCCCCGAGGGCACGGCAGAGATAGTTGCAGAGCGTCTTCGCCTGCTCGGCCGCGTTACCGCTGCCGCGCGTGCGGCCACTGACCATTTCGTCGTCGAGGATGCCGGCGAGGTCGCCCGCCAGTTTCGCGTCGTTCTTGAGGGCCGCGCCACCGGGCCCCCGGAGATCGTTGGCGAAGTTGAGCGCCACCTGCCAGCGGCCCTCGTTGTTGCGGCGAAGGGCGCGAACGTAACTCTCCGGATCGTTGCCCATTTGGGCGAGCCAGTAGAATCCCCAGACCACGAAAAGTCCGCAGGACACGATCGTGAGCGGCACCACGAACAGCTGCACCAGAAATCCCGCGCTCGGCGGCTCGACGGGCGGCAGGGAGTCGTCGGACCGGATGCCGTGGCGGGGTTGTTCGTTCATGTGTGAAGTCTAGGAGGCTCGGAAAGTGAGTCAACGTCCCGTCGCGGACGGCCCCGCCCGCTGGCTCGACGTCGAACTGCCGAGCGTGGCTGAGAACCTCGCCCTCGACGAGGCGCTCCTGGCCGAGGCGCACGACGGACTTTGTACAGGGCTGGTGGTCCGCACCTGGATGGCACGAGAGCCCGCGGTGGTGCTGGGTTCGTCGAGCCACGTGTCGCAGGAGGTCGATCTCGCCGCCTGCGACGCGGAGGGAGTCGCGGTCGTGCGGCGGCCGAGCGGTGGGCTCACCGTTGTGGTCGGCCCCGGCTGCCTGATGTGGACCGTGGTGGCGACATGGCCCGGGCCAGCTCCCGCCATCGACAGAGTGCACGCGGCGGTGCTCGACCCGCTCGCGGCGGCGCTGCATGCCGCGGGCCGTCCGGTGGTGCGGCGGGGTTCGAGTGATCTGGCGATCGACACAGCGGGCGAGCTTCGCAAGGTGTCGGGCAACGCGCTCCGCGTGCGGCGGCAGGCAGTCCTCTATCACGGCACGCTGCTCGACGACTTCGATCTCGGCCTCGTGTCGCGGGTGCTCGGGCATCCTCCGCGAGAGCCGGAGTATCGCGCAGGACGTGATCACGGCTCGTTCCTCGCCAATCTCGGCCTGGGCCGCGGGCCGCTCGAGGCGGCGGTGCGACAGGCGTTTGCGGCCGAAGAGCGTCGGCATGAGTGGCCGCAGGATCGCGTCGCGGAGCTCGTGCGGGATCGGTATCGCGACATCGCTTGGACGCACCGGCTGCCATAACAACGGCGCAGGCTGCGGCAAGCGGGCAGACTGGGCTGACCGAGACGGACATGCCGAATGGGCAGTGATCGATTTCGGAGGTGATCGCGGGGAGCCGGGGCGGTCGATGCTCAACAGTGGTGGCGGGCCGAGAGGCCGTCCGGGAACTCCCGGCGGCAAATCAGCCTATCGTCGGCGGCAACGCCCCGTTAGGTTTCCCGGCCCGATCGACAGGAAGTCGAGTCGACAGCCCGCAACAGGAGGTTGCCTTCCATGCGTCTGCACATGAATGCCGCGGATGTCCGTGGCCTTGTTTCTCGCCACTTCCTCAAGCTTGGGGTCGATGGCGCCGATATCGAGGACCTGCAGGAAAACATCCGCATCGACCGCGGTCGCTGCGTGGCACGCTGTTATCGCGTGGCGGAGATGTTCGCCATGTGGCTGATCGATGTCGGCGTCCTCCAGTTCTACGACGCCGACGGCGAGATGCTGCACACCGTGAACCTGTTCACGGAACTGCAGCCCCAGCGGGTCGCCGCCTGATCGCGGCGGGCTGACGTTCGGGGACAGCGAGTATCACAGCCGATCCGGGGGGATCGTCTGCGCGGTCAGCAGGGGAACGGAGCGGGGAATCATGGCGATACGGCGTCAGACCGGTGGTTCGCGTCGGCTCTCGGTGGTGGTTCCCGCGACCGAGTTGACCGGTCTCGAGGAGACGCTCGTCAGCGTCCTCGAGCACCGGCCGGAGAACAGCGAGATCGTCGTCGCGTTGGGTACTCCCTACGACGACCCGTGGAACATCCGCGAGGAGGTGACCTTCGTCGACGCGGCGAAGGGCTCGGGCCTCGTCGGCTGCGTGACCGCGGGCATCGCCGCGGCGAGCGGCGACGTGATTCATGTGCTCGCTGCAGGCTGGAAGGCGACGGACGGCTGGGCCAACGCGGCTCTCAGGCACTTTGCGCAGCGGGATGTGGCGGCCGTCGTGCCGCTGGCGGTGTCCGAGGCCGACCACGAGCAGCCCACGTCGGCCGGCATCCGTCGGACGGCCGGCGGGCGAAGCGTCACCGTCGTACCGCGGCGCAAGGCCGGCGGCATCGTGACGGGCGCACTGCCCTCGGCACCGCTGCTCGAAGCAGGCTTCTGGCGGACCGACGTGATTCGCGAGATTGGTCTCTCGACCGCCTGCGGCGACGCGCTCGCGGCGGCCGACATGGCAGCCGGACTCACCGCCTCGAAGGCCGACGTCGTACTCGAGCCCGAGTCGCGGGTCATCGGTGGGCCGACGCGGAAGCGCGGTTCGTCTTTTGCGGCTGGCCTGCACGCGGAGCGGCTCTTCTGGCGATCGCTGTCGTGCGAGCGGGCCGTACCTGCGCTCCTCGCCCATGGTGGCGAGGTGCTGCGGCATGCGGCGATGACCGCGCCCTTGGGCACGTTTGCAATGCTCGCAGGCCGGCTCACGGCGCTGGTGCAGTTTGGCTCGTGCTTCGGCCGCACCATGCAACTCCGGGCCTTGATGCGCGAGGCCATCATCCGCGAGGCGGAGGGCGACGCGTCGGCACGCACCTACCGGATCGACGAATCGCACGAGACGTCGCGGCCGCACATCGACCAGCCGGCCCGGGAACTCAGGCGGTCGGCGTGACCGCAGCCGGCGGGCCGTCTGTCGTGGCGCGGCCCGCGAAACGCCGCTGCTTTCTCGTCCGTGGGGCTGCTGCTAGACTGCCGCAGGTGCGCCGCTCCCGTAGCTCAATTGGATAGAGCGTCAGCCTCCGGAGCTGAAGGTTACTGGTTCGATCCCAGTCGGGAGTATTTTTTGGGTTGGGAGTATTTCGCTTTTCACCGTGGCAGACCGCAGGCCTCCGGTGACGGTGCTCCGGCCTCCTTGTAGCACAGGTTGTCAAGTAGCACAGGTTTTCAACCTGTGTCCGTT
>Ga0114964_10001270_pt1 | contig 18552 bp, 15 predicted proteins | sample C_131016_MF_Meta_FD_92638 | JGI IMG/M metagenome (GOLD analysis project Ga0114964, IMG submission 92638) | Freshwater microbial communities from Lake Croche, Canada to study carbon cycling - C_131016_MF_MetaG | ecosystem: Environmental > Aquatic > Freshwater > Lake | place: Lake Croche, Canada... | reverse complement strand
CTCGTGTTCGACCTCGGTGGCGGCACCTTCGACGTCTCGCTACTAGAAGTAGGCAAAGACGAGGACTTCTCGACCATCACCGTTCGCGCAACCTCGGGCGACAACCGCCTCGGCGGCGACGACTGGGACCAGCGCGTAGTTGAGCACCTGGTCAAGAAGTTCAAAGAGACGTCGGGCGTTGACGTGTCGAAAGACAAGATTGCGCTGCAGCGTCTGAAAGAAGCAGCAGAGCAGGCAAAGAAAGAGCTTTCGCAGTCGATGACCGCGAACGTTCAGTTGCCATACCTCTCGCTCACCGAGAACGGCCCGGCCAACCTCGACGAGACCATCACCCGCGCCCAGTTCGAGCAGCTAACCGCTGATCTACTCGAGCGCACCAAGAAGCCGTTCAACGACGTAATCAAGGAGGCCGGAGTCAAGGTCGCCGACATCGCACACGTTGTCCTCGTCGGTGGTTCGACTCGTATGCCAGCAGTCACCGAGCTCGTAAAGAGCCTCACCGGTGGCCGCGAGCCTAATAAGGGCGTAAACCCTGACGAGGTAGTCGCAGTTGGTGCAAGCCTTCAGGCCGGTGTGCTGAAGGGTGAGCGCAAGGACGTAATGCTCGTCGACGTAACCCCGCTATCGCTGGGTATCGAAACCAAGGGTGGAATCATGACCAAGCTGATCGAGCGCAACACCGCGATTCCGACCAAGCGTTCTGAAACCTTCACCACGGCAGATGACAACCAGCCAGAGGTAACCATTGCAGTGTTCCAGGGCGAGCGTGAGTTCACCCGCGACAACAAGGCACTCGGTGACTTCAAGCTCGGTGGCCTCGCACCAGCACCACGCGGTGTTCCACAAATCGAAGTGACCTTCGACATCGACGCCAACGGCATCGTCCACGTGTCTGCAAAAGACAAGGGCACCGGCAAGGAGGCTTCGGTCACCATCACCGGCGGTGGTTCGCTGCCTAAGGAAGACATCGAGCGCATGGTTCGTGAGGCAGAAGAACACGCTGCCGAAGACAAGAAGCGTCGCGAGGAGCAGGAAGACCGCAACCTTGGTGAGCAGCTCGTCTACTCGACTGAGAAGCTGATCAAGGACAACGACGAGAAGCTGCCCGAAGAGGTGAAGACGGAGGTTCAGGCCGACGTGGACGCACTGAAGACCGCGCTCGCCGGAGACGACATCGACGCCGTCAAGGCAGCCATCGAGAAGCTAAACACCTCCTCTCAGAAGATGGGTGAAGCAATTTACTCTTCACCTGAGGCCGAGGCCGCTCCCGAAGAGAACGCTGGCGAAGACGTAGTCGACGCCGAAGTTGTCGAAGACGAGGGCGAAACCAAGTAATGCCTGAAGACAACATTCAAGACGAGCCTGGTCAGGGCGAAAACCCTGACCAGCTCGATCAGGAACTTGCCGACCTGGTTGAAGAGACCGGGCCGATAAGCAAAGAGGCCGAGCTTCTGGCCGACCTCCAACGCGTTCAAGCTGAGTTTGTGAATTACAAGAACCGGGTTGAGCGCGACCGCGATGTCGCTCGCAGCCTGGCAATCGCCGAAGTCTTCCGTTCGTTGATTCCTGCGCTAGACGACCTGTCTCGTGCAGAATCACACGGCGACCTAGAAGGTTCACCGTTTGCTGCGGTAGCCACCAAGCTTCGCGCCTCGGGTGAGAAGTTTGGGCTTCAGGCGTTTGGAGCCGAGGGTGACAAGTTCAACCCTGAACTTCACAACGCACTTGTTCAGAATCCAACCGAGGGAGTAACTGAAACAGTTATTGCCGCAGTTATTGAGTCGGGTTACATGGTGGGCGACCGCCTGCTTCGACCTGCCATGGTTGCGGTCAACATTCCGCTTGAGGGGTAGCAATGGCTAGTCAAGACTGGTTCGAGAAGGACTTCTACAAGGTCATGGGCGTCTCTAAAGACGTCTCAGAAGCCGAACTAAAGAAGAAGTATCGAAAGCTTGCTCGCGAGTTTCACCCTGACCTGCACCCAGGAGACGCCAAGGCCGAGGCTCGCTTCAAAGAGATCAACGAGGCGCACGACGTTCTCAGCGATAAGGCGAAGCGTGCCGAATACGACCAGGTTCGCGTCATGGGTGGTGGCCCTCGCTTCACCGGCGGTGCCGGTGGCCAAGGCGCAGGGTTCAATGGCGCTCAGGGCGCAGGCTTTGAAGACGTCTTCGCAAACCTCTTTGGCGGAGGCGGAGGAGGCTTCGGCGGTTTCGGTGGCTTTGGTGGCCCTCAGCGCGGTGCAGACCTCAGCACCAAAACAACGCTCGCCTTCATCGACTCGATTCACGGCACCAGCATCAAACTGAACCTGAACGGCAAAGACGTAACCGTAAACATTCCGGCAGGCGTTGGCGACGGACAGAAGATCAAACTCCGTGGCAAGGGCCAGGCATCACCCAACGGTGGGCCAGCCGGCGACCTAATCATCGACGTCCACGTCAAACCGCACCCGGTCTTCTCGCGTGACGGCAACAACATTCGCGTCACAGTGCCAGTCACGTTTCACGAGGCAGTGGTCGGAGCAACCCTTCAGGTGCCAACCCTCGGCGGCGAGCCGGTAAAGCTCAAGGTTGCCCCTGGCACACCTAACGGCCGCGTTCTTCGAGTCAAGGGCAGAGGCGTCCAAGGCGCTAAGGGGGCTGGCGATCTACTGGCCATGGTCGAAATCGCTGTTCCCGCTCACGTCTCAGATAAGGCGAAGGAAGCGCTCGCCGAGTTCGACGCCTTGCTTCCGAAGGAAGACCCGCGAGAAGATTTACTCAACAAAGCCGGATTGCTTTAGGAGTAGCTGATGGACGAGTTCGACGTAGACACCCCGATGTTTGCCATCGCGGTTGCGGCCGAACTCGCCTACATGCACGCACAAACTTTGCGCCAGTATGACCGAATGGGTCTGGTGGTGCCAACCCGAACCGGCGGCCAGTCGCGTCGCTACACGATGCGCAACATCGCCCAGCTTCGCGAGATCGCTCGGCTCAGCAACGAGGGCGTCAGCCTCGAGGGCATCAGACGAATACTAGAACTCGAAAACCAGAACGCCGAACTAAACAAAAGGATTCGCGACCTCGAGCAGGCGCTCGCCAACGAACTCATGAATAGGCCGGGTGCTCGCGTGTTCGCGGCCGGTGGCTCTGGTATCGAAACACTCACGCCCGGGCAACGCCCAAGCCGCCACACGTCAGTGGTTCTCTGGCGAAAGCGCTAAAACTCGACTCGTGAACTGCTTGGCCAGCTTCTCTCCTTAGATAACATTTAGGGTACAAAAAAATCGTTAATATAGTACTTCGGGGTTACAGTTTGAATATTGTCTGTTCCGCAAACGTCAGGGGCTCCCGTGTTCAAATTTAGAAAACTCATTGTCGCGATACTCGCTTTGTCAACCACTGCACTTGGGTCTGGACTACCGGCTCAAGCCGTTGCCGCTCCTGCCCTAACCATCGTTAACTCCGGAACTTCGCTTGGCGCATCTCTAATCTCAAACTTCGACCCGGCCGAGACCCTGCGGCTTAACCTAACTATTGATTCTGGAATCATTTCGGTTGATGTCGGTAGCTCGGGCGCAGTCGCAGCCCCTGGCGGATCTCTCACCGGCGCCTCGGTGGCCATCACGGGAACCCAGGACCAGATCAACGGTGCGCTAGGCACCACCACGGTGTCAGAAAACTGCACGGCAGCACGCAATATCGTCGGAACCGTGTATGAGGGCGCATTTGACTATGTTTACAACCCAGATAACGGTCACTTCTATACAGAGGGAACAAACGGGGGCACCTGGGATGATGAAAAGGCCACTGCCGATGCGATGACTCTTCCCAACACCAAGGGCCACGGGTATCTTGCGACAATCACCAGCGCTGCCGAGAACACTTTTATAAATAACCACTTCTCAAACACGGCTGTTTTCGGCGCTTCCGACGCTGCTTCCGAGGGCAATTGGTACTGGATGGATGGCCCTGAAGCTGGCACCGAGTTTTACTCGAATGGAGCGGCAGTCAATAACCAGTACATCAACTGGAATGGCGGTGAGCCCAACAACTCAAGCGGCAGTGAAAACTACGGCCAGCTTTGGACGGGAGACACCTGGAACGATATCGCTGGTGATAGCAATTACCTAGTCGAGTTTGGAGGCATGCCTGGCGATGACTTTAGTGGAATAAAAACCGCAACGGCGACCTCGGCATTCACGGTACCGGTTGCTCTGTCCGGTGCTGGCACCAGCGCGAGCCCCTACCTTGTCGGTAGTCAGGCTGATTTCTCAGTCTTATCAACCTGTTCAGGCGCTGGAGTTTATTTCACGCAAACGGCCGATATTGCTTTCGATGGCAGCTTCAGTGGCCTCGCGTCATTCTCGGGACACTACGACGGTGCAAGTAAAACTATCGATTTGACTGGATCGACGTCGATGTCCAATTCTCTTTTCGGTGATATTGCAGGTGCTTCAGTTGCTGCCGATACATCAGTGGCTAACTTAAGTGTCGTAGGCGGGAGTCACACAGGCTGCGCCAGGACTATTTTTGCTAACTCAATTAGCAAGTCGACGATCGATGGGGTCACCTTATCTGGAGCAACAGTTTCCGGCGACTGCCAACTTAGTCTTTTTGCAGGGAACATCACTAACTCCGTTATTAAGAACAGCAGCGTTTCTGGAACAATCCAGCCTCAGTTCATGATGGAGCAAGGCGGAGCTTTGGCAAGTTATGCTTCGGCTAGCCAATTTATCAACGACCAATGTGCAGTTGAATTCAATTCCGCAGACCCAAACAATCCATTTATGGATTTCATGTTTGGGGTGGGCGGCTGCGTTGGCCAGTCAGACGGCTCAAGTTACGTTGGCGTTAGTTCGTCTGGTGACTTCTCGTTCCCAACGCAAAATTTCATGATGATGGAGATGTTTTCGATCGGTGGACTTATTGGTGGCAGCCACAATGACACGGTTAGTAACTCATCCTCATCTCTCAACCTCGATGTTTCTGGAAACAGGGCTAATAGCGTGGGAGGTTTGATCGGAAGCACCGACTCAAGTTCGATAAGCACTTCGTTTGCCACCGGAATGATCACAGTTGCGGGAGGTCAATTCATTGGCGGCCTGGTCGGTTACGCATCTTCCGCCAGTATTTCCAACTCATATGCCACGGGCGCAGTAACCGCTGAGTCAAATAGTGGATCTCTGGCCGGAGAGCTTGGGAACTCTAGCATTTCGAAATCTTATGCCACCGGTGCTGTGTTTCTGAACCAAGCCACGACAAGCCACGGCCTTGTTGGCTACGCAGATTACCTAAGTTCGGTCACCGACTCCTACTGGAAGATTAATGACGCCGGGGTAGCCCCGACAGGTGAGTCAATTGGTACCGAAGCCCCAAGGTTCTCGGGTGACTTGAAGAAGATAACGAACTACGCCGGTTGGAACATATCGGCCACGCCGAACTCGACCAATCTCTGGGCTATGTGCCCGGCAGTCAACGGTGGCTACCCTTACCTGACCTGGCAGTTCCCCGGCGCTGGCTGCGAGAGAACATTTGTCCCTGGAGCAACCGTAGGTATCACCGGTGCCAACTATGTCGGCTCAACTCTGAGTGCAACAACCTCGAGTTGGGATCCTCTGGCAACCATTGCATATCAGTGGAACGCCGACGGTGCTCCGTTGACTGGCGCAAACTTGGCCACACTGAACCTTACCGATGCCATGCACGGAAAGGTGATTTCTCTAACGGTTACCGGAACCAATGGCCCAGGATACGAGACTTTGGTCAAGCTCGCCACCGGCACCGTGGTCGCCGCGGCTCCAAGAACGAAGCTAACCGTTGTGGGAGGGTTTGCTTCGGGCTCGAAGTTACCTTCGAAAACCACCAAGCTAGCGGTCACGTCGCTACTTAAGAACGTCGGTCTTCTGCTCACGGTCAAGTGTGATGCTTTTGCGACAGCTAAGAAACTGAGTGTTGCACAGAAGAAAATCGCGAACGCCCGTGCCGCTGCTGTTTGTGCTCATATTTCTGCAGCTAAGCCCGGGGCCGTGGTTACTCTGACTAACTCTGTCGCCAAGAAGTCCGACAAGATAAAGGAAGGCGTGCGCGTAACAGTCACTAGCGTTGAGCCATAGTGTCGGAAGGTTCATGCGACCAAGGCGTTCTGCTCGGTTGTCAAGGTTGTTAAGGCCGGCAAGATCACGGGTTACACCGTGAAGGGCCTCAAGGCTGGCAAGTGCTCGGTCGTTGTTACCATCACCGGTAACGACCTCTACAACGCTCTAACCAAGACCGTTGCAGTAACCGTCACCAAGTAATACGAATCAAAGAGAAACCCCCTCGAGCGATCGAGGGGGTTTCTCGTTTGCCTAGTCGATTGTTACGACGACCGGCACGTGGTCGCTCGGGCCTTCGCCCTTTCGCTCATCACGCACAATCTCGGCGTCGGTAACTCTTTCGGCAAAGGCCTCTGACCCGAGAATGAAGTCGATGCGCATGCCTTCGTTGCGAGGGAACCTCAGCTGCTGGTAATCCCAGTAGGTGTAGCCGGTCGGGATTCGTTCGCGAACCACGTCTCGCAGGCCGATCTGCTCAAAGGCCTCAAAAGCCTGGCGCTCGGGGACCGAAACGTGGGTGGAGCCTGCGAAATCGTCGATGTTCCAGACGTCGGTGTCTAGCGGGGCGATGTTGAAGTCGCCCATGAGAGCCAGCGCCTGATCTGGGTCGTATTCGAGCCACTCTGCGGTGTTAGCGGCCAAGCGATCTAGCCACTCGAGCTTGTAGGTGTAGTGCGGGTCTTCGAGCGTGCGGCCGTTCGGAACATAAAGGCTCCAGAGCCGCACTCCATCGAAGGTTGCTCCCAGCGCACGCGCTTCTAGGACATCCTTGAATTCAGGCATTCCGGTGAAGCCGATTTCGACGTCCTCGGCTTCGATCTTGCTCGCGAAGGCAACGCCGTTCCACTGGTTGAGGCCGTGCATGGTGACCTTATAACCAATGGCTTCGAAGGCTTCGACGGGGAACTGGTCGGGCTTGCACTTGATCTCTTGCATCGCCAAGACGTCGAGGTTTGAGCGCTGCAGGTAGTCGGTTACGCGGCCAACGCGGGTGCGAATCGAGTTGACGTTCCAGGTTGCAATCTTCATTGTCTCCAAGGTTATCTTGCCGAAAGGCGCTTAAACTTGAGCCATGACCTTTTCTTCGCCTGCCAAACCACGCCTCGTTGAACTCATCAAAGAGCTGGCCGTTGTGCACGGCAAGGTCACTCTTTCGAGCGGCATCGAGGCCGACTACTACGTAGATCTGCGCCGCGCGACCCTGCACCACGAAGCCGCGCCACTTATTGGCCAGGTAATGCTTGACCTCTTGGACGACGCTGGCGTCACCGACTTTGTAGCTATCGGTGGCCTGACCATGGGCGCCGACCCGGTTGCCACGGCGGTGCTGCACCAGGCTTCGGTTCGCGGACGCACGATTGATGCGTTCGTGGTTCGCAAGGCGCCAAAGGGCCACGGAATGGGCCGTCAGGTCGAAGGCCCAGACGTCGCTGGCAAGAAGGTAGTGGTTGTCGAAGACACCTCAACCACCGGTGGCTCGCCACTCACCGCGGCTGAGGCTCTCGAGCGCGCTGGGGCAATCATTGTTGCAGTCGCAACGGTTGTCGACCGCGACACCGGGGCCCAGAAGGTCATCGAGGACGCCGGTTACCGATACTTGACCGCGGTCACCCTTGACGACCTCGGTCTTCGCTAAATGCGCCAATTCGTTCTTGCCCAAATAGCCAACTTCGCGAGCGTGGTTGGTGGGGCGATCACCTTTATCGCACTGCCTTGGTTGTCGCTCGTGATCACAAAGTCGTCCACCGCCTCGGCACTGGTTATCGCTTTCACCGCTATTCCTGTGATCCTGCTTTCGCCATTCATGGGTTCGATCATCGACAAGTTTGGTCGGCGCAGGTCGGCGATCTGGTTTGAGCTAGGGCAGGGTATTTCGGTCGCGGCGGTGCCACTGTTGAACAATGCGGTAGGAATCACGGTGGTTTCGCTTGTCGTTCTTTCGGTGATTAAGAACGCTTTTGGTCCGGGCAGTCAGACCGCTCGAAAATCCTTGGTGCCTGACGTTGCCGAGAAGGCCGGGCTCAGCCTCGACCGCGCGAACTCGATTCACGAGAGCGTCTTTGCCGCCGGCTTCGCGGTTGGTCCGGCCATTGCAGCTTTTCTAATCGGCGGCTTCGATGTTTACGCGGCTTTTTGGGCGGCCGGCGTCGCGGCCCTAGTTTCGACTGTTGCCATGGCGCTGATTCGAGTGACCGAGCGTCAAGAGCATGACCCGAACGAAGAAAAGGGTAATGTTTTCGTCTTTGCCCTACAGGGAATCAAAACCCTTGGGCGAATCAGGGTGCTCGGGTTGGTCTTTGCCGGGTTCCTGATGCTTTCGGTGGTTTACATCCCAACCGAGATGGTTGTCCTGCCACGCTACTTCAACGAGATTCACGACCCTCGCGGGCTCGGGATCCTGATCACCACCATGGCGGGCATGAGCATGGTCACCAGCCTTGCCTTCGAGTGGCTGCACAAGCGTATCGGCTACGCTAACATCCTTCGGCTTGCCATCGGCGGCGTCGCAATTGCCATGCTTCCGATGTCATTCCTGCCGCCGCAGTGGCTGATGATCACTCTCGGAGCCGTTCTTGGCGCGGTCTGGGGCCCTATTTCGCCCCTGCTCAACACCGTGATTCAGAAGCTGGTGGCGGCGAACCTGCGCGGGCGAGTGTTTGCGCTCGAGATGATGATGTGGAACGTGGCGCCACTCACCTCGTTCATCGTGGTGGGCATTTGCCTCGATTCGTTTGGGGTGCGTCCGGTTTATCTAGCTCTCGCACTGCTAATGCTTGGCGCAGCGGCCCTATTGCTCACCAGGCCACTGTTGAAAGACCTCAAGGCAATCGAAGGAAAAACATAACAAAAGCGTAAAGGTCGCGTGAAACCGCTTCCTGAAACCGCTTTCTCGGGTAACTTTGAAGTGATACGGGCCATGTTGCTCGTTTGAAACCCTTCGAAAGGCACCTGATGAAGTTCTCACTAAAGCGCGTTCTGGCCACAATTGGCGCAGTAGCCCTAACCTTTGCCGGCCTCGCAGCAGCGGGCAGCCCGGCAACCGCCGCACCGGCTCCATACAAGGGTGCGTACATCACCCTTCTAACCCCAAAGCTAGATGAGACCAACACCAGCGAAGCAGCGATGAACCAGGCCATGGCCAACACTTGGATCGACGCAACTTGGTTCGCCACCGGCCTTAAGTACCAGCGCTCATTCGCACCGGTAGGTTCAACCGTTGTCTTCACCTACCACGTAGCTGACAAAGACGGCAATGCGCTAGCTGGCCAGTCGATCACCCTTCGCATCAACAAGCAGTACTCGACATCACAGGCAGCGATTACCGTTGACGGTCAAAACGCCAAGGCAGGCACCTCTTCGGCTGACGGCCTTCGCGTCGCGCACATCACCGACGCCAACGGAAACGTTTCGTTCACCGTGATCAACAAGGACGCCCCTGGAACCGTAGAGCACGAGCCAGCCAGCTTCACCGACGCTCCTATAATCTCGGTCGACGGTCTAGACGACATTCACTGCCAGGTATTGCCTTACATCACTGGCGCTCAAGAGAAAGACGACCACACCGTAATCTCTGAGATTCACTACTACGACCCAACCTCGAGCGACCCAGCGCCGGTGACCAACCCGACCATTCGCCTAGCACTCCCAGTGCTTAGCGACACCAACTCGATTCACCGCGCAGACCTAGAAAACTTGTTCAGCGTTCAGAACAACTGGTACCCAAGTGGAATCGGCGTTCGTCAGGCCTACCTACCAACCGGTAGCACCAACACTCTGGCCTACCACGTTACCGACGACAACGGCAAGCCACTGCGCAACGCAACCGTCAAGGTGCACGTGAACAAGGCTCACTCGGCCTCGAATGCTCACGTGACCAACGGAACTACGCCAACCGACTCGACCAAAGACAACTCGGCTAACGGAAACTTCGACCAGGCTCTCTGGACCGGCACCACCGACGGCTTCGGTAACGTGTTCTTCGACATGCACAACACCGACACCGTTGGCGAAGCGGCTCCGGCAACCCTAACCACCGCTGTCCCAACCACTGGTGGAGTCTTCAGCCAGCTCTACCCGGAGGTAACCGCTGGTGCAGACCACGCCGACATGACCGAGTTCCACTTCTTCGGAACCTTCAAGGCACCGACTCGTAGCGTCGCAGCTTCGATCACCGGCACCGGCAAGGTAGGCAAGACGCTGACCGCCAAGAATGGCACCTGGACAGGAACCACTCCGATTGCCTACTCATACAAGTGGTACCGCTGCACCGTAGTTGGCAAGACAGTAGCAACCGCAGCACCTGCCGCATCTGCAAAGTGTGTCGTTATCGCGGGTAAGACGCTCTCGACCTACACTCTTGCTGCAGCAGACAAGGGCAAGTTTGTTCGAGTCCTTGTTACCGCTACCAACCCTGCCGGAACCGGTCTGTCGTTGAGCAAGTCAACGGCAGCCAAGATCGGCTAACAAACCAAGTTACTCGAGGGTGGGATTCGAAAGAATCTCACCCTTGAGTGTTTGTAAAGGAAAACATGTTTCGCAAAGTTTTAGCAGCCATTGCAGTTCTCGGTTTTCTAGCTGCCGGGCAGTCGGCAAGCTCCGCTTCGGCCCCTAAGGTTGTCAGCGCACCGAGCATCAACAATTACGCGACAGTCGGGACTACCGTCAAGCTAGTTCACGCCAAGTTCAGCCCCACCGGCAAGATCACAACCGCTTGGTACTACAACGGCAAGGCCATTGCGGGCGCTACTGGCACCAGCTACAAAATCTCTTCGAAGCAGGCCACCGGAACACTCCAGGTTAAAGAGACGGCAACGATTTCGGGCAAGAAACTAACCAGTGCTTCGAACACAATCTTCGTCGGAAAACTGTACGTGGTTGGTGCTCCTACCGTTGCTTACACCGACGGCACCCAGACGACCATGAAAGCCACCCTGCCAACCCAAGTTTTGCCGGCACCGACCGAGTTAAAGTACCAGTGGCTGCGAAATGGATTCGATCTGCCTGGTGAGAACACCGATACTCACACCGTTGCGACTTCAGACAAAGGTGCCTTGATCAGCATCAAGGTCACCTACACGGCCCCTAAGGGCTATTTGTCTAAGGACCTAACCTCAGCCACATTGCAGCCCGCAGAGCTCACACGCGTCTATCAGCAGGTCTGGTCTGACGAATTTAACGGTGCTGCGGGAGCAGCCCCAGACGCAGCAGTGTGGAGCGCTCAAAACGGCGATGGCAGCGCGGAGCGCAACCGCGGTTGGGGTAATAACGAGCTCGAGTACTACAAAGCCAACCTTTCTACCACCGATGGCAACGGCAGCCTCGTGGTTCAAGCCACTTCTGTTGGGGCAGCCGACCAGCAGTGCTACTACGGCCCATGCTCGTGGCTGTCGAGCAAATACACCACCAAAGGCAAGCTAGGGTTCCAATACGGTCGCATTGAGGCTCGGATCCAAGGCGCACCGGGAGCCGGAACATGGAACGCATTCTGGGCTCTAGGAGCCAACGACACAACTACCCTGTGGCCATCATGTGGTGAAATCGACTTCACTGAATTGATCGGTCGCTCGCCTAATGATGTCCTTGGCTATTCTCACGGCCCAGTGTCTCGCGGCGGAGGTCGAGGCAACACAACGACACTCACAACCGACTGGTCTACCGGTTGGCACACCTACGCGGTCGACTGGCTACCAGATCAGCTGGTTTGGTACGTCGATGGCCAGGTTTACGGAGTGGTCGACAAATACGATAACGACTGGAAGTACGACCACGAGTTTTACCTGATCTACAACCTCGCCATGGGCGGAAACCTCGGTGGTGATGTCGCGGCGAACCTAACAACCACGAGCATGAAGATCGATTGGATTCGTTTTTCAACTATCAACGGTGTCGGTTCGGTAATCACTCACTAGCTCGGTGATACGGTTTCCAGAGTGTTCAACATCGACTCAAACTCAGAGAATAGCGACTGGACTAAGCGCACCTGGGACCTTCAGTGTCGCAACCTTCAAGAGTACCTGGACACATTTCACGTCCAGCTTGAAGATGAGGCCAGCGTCATCAAAGCGATCAAACATTTGATGAAGTTACCCGTGTATCGTGCCGCTCCGGAAGAGCTCAAGCGGGACATTGATGCTTACCTTGCTGCGCACCCTGAAATAGAGGGCTCTTAGCAACGCCTTTAGCCCTTTACGGCGCCATCCATAACACCCGAGACCAGGCGTCTACCGACGAACACGAACAGCAAGAGCAACGGCGCGGTAGCCATGAAGGCACCGCCGAGGTTGAGCGAGTAGTCGAGCACGTAGGAGGCCTTGAGCTGCGCAACGGCAACTTGGGCGGTGAAGTGAGCGGGTGTCTGGAGTACGAGGTTTGGCCAGAGGAAGTCGTTCCACGAGGCTAAGAAGCTAAACAGACCAAGCACGAAACCACTTTGGCGGATGATTGGCAAGACGATGCTCCAGTAAATACGCATCACTCCGGCACCATCAATCGAGGCTGCCTCAAGAAGTTCGTTTGGAACCTGTGCGTCAACAACTTGGCGCATCCAGAACACACCGAAAGCTGTGACTAGAGCCGGAACGATAAGCGCAAGCAGGGTGTCTAGCCAACCAGCCTGCGAAACAAGCATGAACAAAGGGATAATGCCGAGCTGGCTCGGAAGCATCATTGTTCCGATAACGAAGAGGATCAATCCCTTTTGGCCTCTGAAATTTAGTTTTGCAAAGGCGAAACCAGCTAGCGCAGAGAAGAACACCTGAGCCACTGCAACGGTCAAACCCACAATTGTGGTGTTTAGCAGTGCCACGTTGAACGGAACAACTTCGTAGACGTGCTTGATGACCGTGAAGAAGCGACCACCCGGAATCAGAACAGGGGTTGGGCTAGAGATCGCGGCGGTGGTCTGCGAGGCGACAACAAACATCCAATAGAACGGGAACACAGACGCAAGAGCAACCAATGACAAGACAATGTATCCGGTGAGCGAGACTCTTTGCCACTTTGGCTTGCGTCGTCTAGTAACTATCGAGGTGGTCATCGTTTGTCCTCGCTTGCTACGCGACGGGTTACCAAGAAGTTGATCGCAGATATGATGAGCACGATTATCGTGATCAAAATACCAATCGCGGCACCGTAGCCGTACTTCATGTTAATGAACGTCTCGTTGTACAGGTACATCGTCAAAGTGCTGAGTTGGTGCGAGGAGCCACCATCTTGCGTACCCGCAAGAGTTAGAGGCTCGGCGTATACCTGGAGGCCACCGATGGTGCCAACGATAAGCACGAAGGTGATCGTGTTCTTGAGCCCCGGAAGGGTCACGTTGGTGAACTGCTTCCAGGCGCCAGCACCGTCAAGCGAGGCCGATTCGTATAGCTCGTCTGGAATTGCCAACATGGACGCCAAGAAGATGAGTGAGTTGTAGCCAACCCAGCGCCAGGTAATCATCACGGCTACGGCGACGTGCGAGGCGAAAGAGTTCTCAACGAAGTCGATGTGCGGGAATCCGAAGAAGCCAATTACGTTGTTGATCATTCCGTAATCTCTACCGAAGAGCTGTCCGAAGATAATTGCAACCGCGATCACCGAGGTGATGTTTGGCACGAGGAGGATGGTTCTCCAGAAGGTCTTGCCACGCAAGAACCGGCTGCGGAGAATGGCGGCGAAACCAATTGCCATCAGCATCTGAGGGAAGGTCGACAGCGCCCAGATCTCGAAGGTGTTACCAAGAGAAATCCAGAAGGTTTCGTCGGCAAGAACGAACTTGAAGTTGTCCCAACCTACCCAGGTCTGCGATAGCGACAGAGGGTCGTATTGGTAAAAGGCGAGGTTTGTCGAGTAGAGAACAGGTAGCAATCCGAAGATTAAGAACATGATCACAAAAGGAGCGATAAATAGGTAAGCCCATTTGCCATTCAGCGAGGGTACGCCGGAGCCACCCTTGCTGGGTTTACGCTTCTTCTGTTTCCAAGGAGAAGGAGCCGCCTTTGGGCGGCTCCTTCCCTTAGTAGCTATATCTGCCATCGGTTACTTGGTGGCCTTGTCTAGGTCAATCATTACCTGAATCTGAGACTGTAGCGATGTTTGCTTCTTAGCTGCCACACGGCCTAGCCCAGCTCCGATTGCCTGGTCGATTGCTCGCTCAAGCTTGCCCTCGAAGATCGGCTGCAGCTTCTGGATACCGGTTAGGTAGATGCTTCCTACCGGTGCGTTGGTGAAGAACGGGTCCTTGAAGCCAGTTAGAGCTGGGTCGTTGTAGATGACCTTGGTCGATGGGAACAAGCCATAAGTCTTGAATACGGTCAACTGTTGCTGAGGTGCAAGGTACCAGTTGATGAAGTCCCATGCTTCCTGAGGATGTGCAGCCCACTTTGGAATCGTTAGCTGGGTTCCGCCCTGGTTACCGCCGCCACCGGGTAGCGAAGCGATGTTCCACTTGCCGCTCGTGGTCGGTGCCTGACCCTTGATGTAGTCCATCATCCAGGCCGGAGCCAAGATTGTCGCGAAGGTTCCCTTGGTCATACCGACGTTCCAGTCGGAAGTGTACTGACCAATTCGGGTTCCGATGCCGGCGTTGTCGGCCTTGATCGTGTAGTCCCAAGCCTTGGTGATGTTTGGGTTTAGAACCCAATCCTTCTTGAACATCGGCTTTTTGGTCTTAGGGTCAATCTTCTGAGCCTTGGTCTTAGGGTCATAAACAGGTGCGTTGCCCTGAACCTTGTATACAAGCTGACCGGCGTCGGTTCCGTTGTTGTTGTAGTACTTGTAGGTTCCCTGGTTCATGCTGGCTGCGTAGATGGTTCCGACGTTGTCGATGAAGCCAACGCCCTTCTTTTTGTCGGCAGCCGAAACCTTGGTCATGTACTGCTTGCCGACAGCGATGAATTTATCCCAGGTTGGCCAAAGAGCGCTCACCTTGGCACGATCGGTTGGCAGACCGGCCTTCTTGAAGAGGTCGGTGCGGTAGGCAACTTCTAGGCCACCGACGTCGGTTGGGATACCGATAACCGAGTCGTTGTAGCCGGTGCCCTGCGCCCAGCGCCAAGCAAGGTAGTTGTTCTTGATGTCGTTTGCGCTAAGTCCCGAGGCAATGTTCGAGGAGCTAGGAACAAGGCTTTGCGCGTTTGCGTTAGCGGCAGAGGTGCTCAGTGTGCGCATGTCGGTGAAGCACTGAGGGTATGCACGCCAATAACCGGAGTAAGAAACCTCTACGGCGGCTATGTCTGGTGGGCTACCTAGGTGGTGGCTCTGCACGTATGCCGAGCACGAAGTGGTGAGGTTGGTCATCGAAGGGTCTAGGTCGGCCTTCTTCAGTGCGATTGTTACCTCGGGGTGAATTACCTTGTAAGCGCGGAGCATTGCCGGCTCGATAACATCGCCGAATGTCCAGATGTTAATTGTCACTGCCGGGGCAGTTGCCTTGGCTGGTGCAGCCACAAGGAGCCCTGCGCCAACAGTAGCTATCATTGCTACACCGGCGAGTGATCGGGTGAATTTGTTTTTTGACATCTTATTCTCCTAGTGCTGGCCTCATTGTTATCAAACTGTGGCTTCCGGTGAAACCGATTTCACAGACTCTCAGTAAACTAAGAAAGCGGTTTCATTGCAACTCCAAACGGGGTTTTGGCAATGTTTGTTACCAAAGTGTGATTTTCGATTCAGGAGAAAAATGAAGGCCAAGAGAGTTCTAGCCATGGCGGTAACCGCCATAACTGCCGCAGTTTGCATCGGTGCTTCTGTTCAGGCACCCGCGTCAGCCGCCACCAAGTACAAGCTTCTATGGAGCCAGGAGTTCAACAACACCAAGGTTGCGAGGCCAGACCCGAAGGTTTGGGACTTCGACCTCACCGACGGCTACGGCTGGGGCAACTCCGAGCAGGAGTACTACACCAACAGCGGAAGCAACGTGCGCATCGACGGCAAGGGCTTTCTTACGATCACAGCTCGTCGCCTTAGCGACACCGACCCAATCCTCAACCACTGCTACGCGTGCACCTACACGAGCTCTCGGCTCAAGACCGCCAAGCTACTCGGTTTTCGCTACGGTCGCATGATCGCCCGAATGAAGCTACCAACCGACACCGGCACTTGGCCCGCCTTCTGGATGCTCGGCGCTTCGCTCGCAAACGGCGGCACTTGGCCAGAATCTGGCGAACTTGACATCGTCGAAACCCGAGGTTCGGCTCCGAACGTTGTGCACGGCACAGTGCACGGACCCGGTTACTCTGGCGGCAACGGCCGTGGCTCGACTTTCTATGCGCCAAATCCGGTTTCGAACGGCTTCCACACCTACGCAGTGGACTGGCTTCCAAACAAAATTGTCTGGACGTTCGACGGCCAGCCTTACTTCACGGTGACCCCTGCAGACACCGGCGGCAACCGCTACGTGTTCAACCAGGAGTTTTTCTTGATTCTCAACCTGGCCATGGGTGGAGAGTTCCCGGGCGACACCGACCCGGCCGTCAAGTCGGCCACACTCAGCGTCGACTGGATCCGCTATTACTCGATTAACGGCCAGGGCAAGGTCTACAAGCACTAATAACGATTAGGTAAAGAAAGCGGTTTCTTGTGGCTTTCCTTAAAATCCTGCCGATAGCATAAAGGTTGTGAAATCGGTTTCACGTTGACGTGCTTACCGGTTTCACAAAGTCGAATCTTTCGAGATGAAGGGTGAAGGGCTTGGGTGTTGTCGCACAACGACACCCAGGCCCCGAATCCGTCGAAGAAGACTTACACAATTTTAGAAAGACGAATCGGTGAGCAACTTTCCTGAAGACTTCAAATGGGGCGCGGCTACGGCTAGCTACCAAATCGAAGGTGGCACCGAACTTGATGGCTGCGGCGTCTCAATCTGGGACACCTTTGCGGCCACCCCTGGCAAAGTCGTAAACCAAGAAAACGGCAGCGTAGCCTGCGACCACTACCACCGCTATGCTGGCGACTTTGCGCTAATGCGCGACCTGGGCATTCAAAACTACCGATTCTCGTTCGCCTGGCCGAGACTGTTCCCAAACGGCGACGCCGTTCGAGAAGACCGCGGCTTCGCGTTCTACGATCGCCTAATCGACTCGATGCTCGAGCATGGCATCAAGCCGATGGCAACTGCCTACCACTGGGATCTCCCGCAGACTCTTCAAGACAAAGACGGTTGGGCAAACCGCGACACCGCTTACCGCCTTGCCGACTACAGCGCAGCTTTGGTTGAGGCCTACGGCGACAGAATCAGTACCTGGTTGACCCTGAACGAGCCTTGGTGCTTTACCTGGCTCGGCTACGGCAATGGCGTTCACGCGCCAGGAGTCCAAAACACCGACCACGCCATAGCAGCCGCCCACTACAGCTCGCTGGCGCACGGCCTAGCCTCGCGTGCAATGAAGACCGTGAACCCAAGCATTCGCACCGGCATCGCTCTGAACATGACCAACTACCGACTCGAAGATCCAACCGACCCCGACCTAGCAGCTCTCGGCGGCCTGCTCGATTCTCACATCAACCGCTGGTGGCTCGACGGCATCACCAAGGGTCAGTACCCGCAGAACCTCGTTGACCTTTACGGCGATCGCCTCGCAAAGCACGTCCACGAGGGCGACATGAGCATCGTGAAGGTGCAGACCGACCTTGTCGGAATCAACTACTACTCAGACTCTTTCGTTGGTTTGCCAAGGCCTGAAGACAAACCGATGAGCGAGGGTGGGCTGTTCCCGTTCCCTCAGCGCTCTAACGGCACCTCACCGGGCCCGCACACCGACATGGGCTGGCCAATCACCCCAGAGGGCCTTCACGACCTACCGTTGAGAATCGCTCGCGACTGGCCCGAAATCAAAGAGTTGGCCGTAACCGAAAACGGTGCCGCCTACCCCGAGGGGCCAGACGAAAACGGCGACGTCGTAGACAACCGTCGAGTCGAATACCTGACCAATCACATCGAGGCGCTCGGTCGAGCAATCGCCGAAGGTGCACCCGTGAAAGGATATTTCGCGTGGTCTTTCATGGACAATTACGAGTGGGCTGAGGGCTACGCCAAGCGATTTGGCATCGTCCACGTCGACTTCGATACCCAGGTGCGAACACCAAAGGATTCCGCCAAGGCTTATGCGTCTATAATCGCTACGCGGGGGGATTTCTCTTCACTCATCAAGTCATAACGCACGGGAGGCTTTAATTGACACCAAAGCCACGCGCAACGTACTCGATGATTGCGAAAGAAGCAGGCGTTTCAGAGGCAACCGTTTCACGAGTTTTGAACGGTGACTCAAGAGTCGACGAAGCCCGCGCAAAGAACGTCTTCGATGTAGTCGAGCGCCTCGGCTACCGAAAAAACCGCGCAGCAACCGCCCTGGCCTCTGGCCGAACGAATCTAATCGCAGTGGTAATCGACAACGACCTTTCGATCTTCTCCGACCCTTTCTGGGGCACGGTCACCTCCGGCATCAGCCGCGTGCTAATGGAGAACGAACTGCAAACCCTCCTGCTCG
>Ga0114964_10001269_pt1 | contig 18556 bp, 18 predicted proteins | sample C_131016_MF_Meta_FD_92638 | JGI IMG/M metagenome (GOLD analysis project Ga0114964, IMG submission 92638) | Freshwater microbial communities from Lake Croche, Canada to study carbon cycling - C_131016_MF_MetaG | ecosystem: Environmental > Aquatic > Freshwater > Lake | place: Lake Croche, Canada... | reverse complement strand
GATGATCATCCGCTACCAAGATCAGCAATTCCGCTTCGGCCACTATATACCCCCCTGATGTTTCGTAGACTTTTGCCTTGCCATCATTCTTTCACTTTTATTGCAAAGCAAGGGGAGACTGTCATAAATTTGATACCAATAGCGATAAGGATACTGCTTTTTGGCAAATTTAGTCCTTCTGGGCCGGATTTAAGGGTTAGATGCTGGGCTTTTGTCGATGAGGTCCCACAGAATCATAAAGCCGTGAAAGGCCAGCCAGGCGAGGCTGACAATATTTCCGAGCACACAGAGCAATAAAAAGGCAATCAGGCCGATCCATGGCCCATCCACCAGCCCGATGACGATCGCAAAGGCGACAAAGCCGCTATAAAGATCAATTAGCGTGACTTTTCCCCAAGGATTGGCCGAAATCAGGTCGAAACTCTCCCAGAAGGGAGCCGCCTTGAAGGCCCAGATGATCGATCCCGACAGCAGGACGAATAAAATGCCACAGATAATCCGCAAGGTCATGATGTCTCCTGCAATTCTTGAACTTTCCTTGTTACGCATGACCGGCCCAACTGGTTTTCGGGCGCAACAGACAGGCCATCTTGGTCATGCAGTGATTGTCCGCTGCGGCATTTCCCGCTAACGCTCACTGTGCCTGCATCCCACCCGAGGTCAACAGCCGATGACTGATCCCGTTCTGCCTCATCCCTCTGCGGTTCCCCCTTCCGGCAATCTCTTGGCGGACCGGCGGTTTACCTATGGCGAGGCCCTCCTGAAAGAAGAGGACGGAGAAGCAGCGGCGGATCTGTTCCGGCAGGTGCTCGAACTGGTGCCCGATTGGGCGCCGGCATGGCTGGCTTTGGGGGATGCGGAATTGTTGTGCCGGCGCGAGGACGGAGCCCTGGCCGCTTGGCAGCGCTGTCTGGCCCTGCATCCGGCCGATCTGCTGGGTGCACAACCGCGATTGGCCCGCTTGGGTGCGGCGGACGCCGGACAAGCGCTTGGTCACGGCTATATTGCGGCCTTGTTCGACGAATATGCCGACCGGTTTGATACGCATCTGACCGAAACCTTGCAGTACCGTGCCCCGCAAATGCTGGCCGATCTGTTGCTCGCCCGCCAGTCGCGGTTCAAGCGGGTCTTCGATGCCGGTTGCGGGACCGGCCTGATGGCCGCCGCCATCCGCCCGCGAGCCGATGTGATCGTCGGCTGTGACCTGTCATCCGCAATGGTCGCGCAGGCGCGCCACAAGGGATTGTATGACCGTCTGTCCTGTCAGGATGTGGTGGCGGCCTTGCAGGCCGAACCGGCCGCATCCTACGATCTGGTGGTCGCCGCCGATGTGTTTGTCTATATCGGTGATTTGCTGCCGGTCTTTGCCGCTTGCCATCATGGCTTGGACAGGGATGGGTATCTGGCTTTCACCACCCAATCCACCACGCAGGAACGCGTGGTGATCGGCGAGGATTTGCGTGCGGCCCATTCGGAGGCCTATCTGCGGACATGCGCGCACACGGCCGGCTTTACCGTTCTCATCCTTGACGCGGTGTCGGTGCGTCAGGACAGGGGCCAGCCGGTGCCGGGCTGGCTGTGCCTGATGCAGAAGGCGTGACGGCAGGGCTCAGCCGTTCAGCGACACGAGCAGGCTGGTTAGCACCACGGCTGTGAGGGCGATCCGCAAGGTGCCGAACCAGCGCGGCGCCAGCGCGCGCAAGACCAGCCGCACATCGATCATCACCAGCCACAGGAACAGACCGACCAGCACCAGATTGTCATAGGGGCGTGGCAGGGCCAAAGCCGCCCAAGCCAGAAGGCTGGGAATGACCGAGACCCATAAGAGGCTGTTGCTGTTCGGCCGAACCAGCGCGAGGCCCCAGCGGATGCCGCCGAGAAACGAGGCAATCAGTGCCGCATAGGTCATCAGCAGGTGGTAGAACAAACGGTCGGGCAGGCCCGCATCCGCTATGAGTCCGCTGTATTGAAGCCCCATGATGCCGGACAGACCGACAAAGGGGATGGCTCCGCCCATGCCGAGCCAGAGGGCCATGGCCGGAATGGTGCGGTCGTCGTGCAAGGAAGTGTCTGGTGTTTGGGTCATGGTGCTTTTCTAGTCCCGACGGAAAATGATTGTGGCCAGCCAGCCGAACAGGCCTGCCATCAGCAAAGCCGCAAAGCCGTATAACCAGCCATGCAGGCGGGCTGCGTCGGCGACATCCTGCTCGAAGCCGATTTTGACCACCTCGAAATGGGTGGATTGCGAGGCAAGCCTTACGCTGTCGGACATCAACGCGACTTCGACATCATAGAGGCCGGTCGGTGCGCGCGCAGGCACCGGAATGACCGCCTTGAAGACATTCGGCGTGATGAATTCGACATGGTGCGGCAAAGTCTCATACAGCCTGTCGCGTTGTTTGAGACGGATCAGGGCTTCGGCAAAACGTCCGTCGCGGCGGTCTTGGGCGATGATCGCACTGCCGAGGCCGAGCTGGTAGCGGCTTTGCATTTCGGGCGAGGTGATCTCGTCCAGCGGACGGTTCGATGCCACCGCCATGGTGGCCGGAACAAAGATAAACTTCTGCTCGCGCTGGTTGACCCAGAACGGTCCGAGCGAAGCCTTTTCTCTGACCACCATATGGTTGCGCGGTCCGCGTGCCGTGACCACGATGTCATAATGCTCGGACCGTGTGGCCGAGGCCTGATCGCGCCCGATCACCCCGAAAACCACCATATCGGTGCCAATATAGGTCGAGGTGATCGCTACATGGCTGGAAGACAGCGATAGGATCAGGCTTTCGGCGAGGACTGGATTTGTGCAAGCCATCATGCCGGCCAGCAAGATGATGATGATATGGCCCGATCTCATTCCGCGGCTCCCGCAATCGGAGTGACCAAGGCCGACAGCGAGAACACATCCTCTGGCTTGAGAGCCAGATCGCCAAGGAAGCGAAAGGCCACCGCCAAGACGATCAGGGCGAGCAACAGGCGGAATTGTTCCCCTTTGAGATGGCGGCCGGCACGCGCGCCGAATTGGGCACCGAAAACACCGCCGACAATCAACAACAGGGCCAGCACGAAATCGACGGAGTGGTTGGTCGTGGCATGCAGCATGGTTGCCCCGCTCATGCTGAACAGGATCTGGAACATCGAGGTCCCCACCACCACCATTGTGGGAACACGGAACAGATAGATCAGCGCCGGCACAATCATGAACCCGCCGCCAATGCCCAGCAGGGCCCCGAAAAATCCGACAATCAGGCCCATCGCCAGCAAAGGAATGACGCTGACATAGAGGCCGGAAGCCGGAAAACGCATTCTGAACGGCAAGCCGAAATACCATGGATGATTGCTGCCACGGGGGCGCTTGGAGGCCAAGCCACGGCGTCTGGCGCGCAGGGCCTTCAGGCTCTCATAAAGCATCAGCAGGCCGATGCCGCCCAGCAGGATGACATAGGAGACACCGATGGTCAGATCGAGCTGGCCGATGCGGCGCAGGGCGTTGAAGGCCATGACCCCGCATATCGTGCCGATCGAACTGCCCGAGAGCAGTAGCAAGCCGAGCCTGATATCCAACGCGCGCCGCTTCCAGTAACTGATCAGCGCGGTGAGGGACGAGGCGGCAATCTGGGTCGAGACGCTCGCGACGGCCACGGCGGGAGAGATGCCGAGAAAAATCAACAGGGGTGTGATGAGAAAGCCGCCACCAACCCCGAACAGGCCCGAAATAAACCCGACCACCGCACTCATTCCCACAATGAGCCAGATATTGACCGGTAATTCGGCAATGGGCAGATAGAACTCCATCAGACTGGCCTTGTGGGAGGGGGCGTGAAGTCGTGTGTAGCGGCAAACAGGTTAAAAATCATTTAGCCGGCCATGTGGAGCTGGCTTGACGAGGGCACATAAAAAAAGCGCAGCCGAAGCTGCGCTTTTCTGTTTCGGAGCGGAGGGCTGGACTTCTTAGAAGTCCATGCCACCCATGCCGCCCATGCCGCCGCCGCCGCCCATTGGCATTGATGGCTTATCCTTCGGCAATTCGGCAACCATTGCTTCGGTGGTGATCAACAGACCGGCAACCGAGGCTGCGTCCTGCAGGGCTGTGCGGACAACCTTGGCAGGATCGACGATGCCGGCTTCGAGCATGTCGACATACTGTTCGGTCTGTGCGTTGAAGCCGAAGGTCTGCGACTTGTTCTCGCCGATCTTGCCGACCACGATAGAGCCTTCGACCCCAGCGTTTTCAACGATCTGGCGGATAGGAGCCTCGAGAGCCTTCAAGACGATGTTGATGCCGGCCTGCACGTCGGGGTTGTCCGACTTCAGCTTGGCCACTGCACCCTTGGCGCGCAGCAGAGCGGTGCCGCCGCCTGGAACGATGCCTTCTTCCACCGCAGCGCGTGTGGCGTTCAGCGCATCATCAACGCGGTCCTTCTTTTCCTTCACTTCGACTTCGGTCGCACCGCCGACGCGGATCACTGCGACACCGCCAGCCAGTTTAGCCAGACGTTCTTGCAGCTTTTCACGATCGTAATCGGATGTCGTTCCTTCGATCTGTGCCTTGATCTGGTTGACGCGGGCTTCGATGTCTTTCTTCTTGCCTGCACCGTCAATGATCGTGGTGTTTTCCTTGTCGATGCGGACGCGCTTGGCGCGGCCCAGCATGTTCAGGGTAACCGACTCGAGCTTGATGCCCAGATCTTCGGCGATCATTTCGCCAGCCGACAGGACGGCAATGTCTTCGAGCATGGCCTTGCGGCGATCGCCGAAGCCAGGTGCCTTGACGGCTGCAATCTTCAGGCCGCCACGCAGCTTGTTGACGACGAGGGTGGCGAGGGCTTCGCCTTCAACGTCTTCGGCAATGATCAGCAAAGGCTTGCCGGTCTGCACGACTGCTTCGAGGATTGGCAGCATGGTCTGCAGCGAGGACAGCTTCTTCTCGTGGATCAGGATGTAGGGGTCATCGAGTTCCACCACCATCTTTTCAGCATTGGTGATGAAATAGGGTGACAGGTAGCCACGGTCGAACTGCATGCCTTCGACGATGGTGACTTCGGTTTCCAGGCTCTTTGCCTCTTCCACCGTGATGACACCTTCATTGCCGACCTTCTGCATCGCCTTGGCGATTTCTTCGCCGATGAAACGATCGCCATTGGCCGAAATGGTGCCGACCTGTGCGATTTCCTGGGTCGACTTCACCTTTTTGGCGCGGGCCTTGATGTCGGCAATCGCTGCGGTCACAGCCAAGTCGACGCCACGCTTCAGATCCATCGGGTTCATGCCGGCAGCCACATATTTGGCGCCTTCACGGACGATGGCCTGGGCCAGAACGGTTGCGGTTGTGGTGCCGTCACCTGCGGTGTCGTTGGTCTTGGAGGCCACTTCGCGCACCATCTGGGCGCCCATGTTCTCGAACTTGTCTTCCAGTTCGATTTCTTTGGCAACGGTGACGCCGTCCTTGGTGATGCGGGGAGCACCGAAGGACTTTTCGATCACGACGTTACGGCCCTTGGGACCGAGTGTGACCTTGACGGCATTGGCGAGGATATCGACACCGCGCAGCATTTTCTCGCGGGCGTCGGACGAAAAGCGGACTTCTTTAGCAGCCATGATGGAGCTCCTGGATTAAAATTGATAATGGGCAGAACAGCCGGGGTATCGGTTATTTGCCGATAATGCCCATGATGTCTGACTCTTTCATGATGATCAGATCGTGGCCATCAATTTTGACTTCGGTGCCGGACCATTTGCCGAACAGAACCTTGTCGCCTTTTTTCACATCGAGCGGCACGAGCTTGCCGCTTTCGTCACGGGCGCCGGAGCCCACAGCGACGATTTCGCCTTCCTGAGGCTTTTCCTTGGCAGCGTCTGGAATGATGATGCCGCCCTTGGTCTTTTCATCGGACTCAAGGCGACGGACGACAACACGGTCGTGCAATGGACGAAACTTCATGGATCTCACCTCTCATATGACAGTGCCTCAACGGCACGCTGTCCAGGTTGGATAATAGTGGTTTAGTGCAAAGATGGTTGTTTTAGCACTCACAGTTGGTGAGTGCCAAACTGCATGTGGCAGATAGGGAGTGCCCCGGCCGGTGTCAAGGACTCGCGGGCCAACAAAAATCCAAAAAAATGGTGCGCGGCGGTCAGGCCCAGTCGGAATCGTCGCCGCCACCCCCGAAGGAGCCGCCGTCATCCGGCGCTGCGTAAGACGTTTCCTGAATGAAACCAGTCTGTTGCGGTGAAGGCTCACTGAACGAGGCCCGTTCGACCGGCGTGGGAACAGTGGTCGTGTCGGAATGGAAGAAACCGGCACCACTCGGCGTGCTATTGCCCAGGATTGACGAGCTATGGTTACTGAAGGCTGACTGCAAACCCTGGAAGAGCAGGGCGCCACCGGCCACACCGGCAGCGGTGGCCAGGGCATTGCCCAAAAATCCCGAACCGGCGGCTTGCTGTGGTTGCATCTGCGGTGCCATGCCCATCGGTTGCTGCTGGAATGGTTGCTGGGGTTGGGCCGCGCCGCCACGGTTCCAGACCGTGCCTGTCGAGGGCGCGGGTGCAGCCGATGGGGCAGGAACGGCCGGCACGCCGCTGGCTGTCCGGCCTCCGCCAAACAGGCCGCCACCAAGGCCACCCAGAAAACTGGTGGATGCAGGTTGTGCGGGCTTGCTTTCAAGCTCCTTGATGCGGGTTTCGAGCTGTTCGAGCCGGTTGGATGCGGCTTTGAGCGCCTCCTCCTGCACGATCACCGCCTGCGCCATGACATAGGCGGCATGGGGGGCGCGTTTGACACCGTCGGCGATCAGGGCTTCGGCCTCGGGATCGCGCGGTGCGCTGGCGGCGGTGTTGATGCGGTCAAACAGACTGCTGATCAATTGGCGTTCTTCAGGGGACATATCCGATCTCCGATCCTCAAGGGCTTGAACCCATCATGTGGGGTGGCACCCGTCTCGTCTACAAGGGGCATATGGCTGTTTTGTGATAGTCCATCGCAAGCCCCAGTATTTATTCGGCAGCAATGGCGGGCGCTGGCGCTTCGGAAAATCCCCGTTCGACCAAAACGGGCGGCATCGGGCCGCCTGTGGCCCAATCCAGCAGTTCGACCGAATGGAGGATCGGCACTGTCTGCTGGGCCTCGCGCAGGCCTTTGCCGATCTGTGTCATGCAGCCCAGATTGCCGGTGGCGATCACTTCGGGAGCCATTTTCATGATGTTGCCGACCTTGCGGGCGCGCAGTTGTCCGGCGATTTCGGGCTGCAGGATATTGTAGGTTCCGGCCGATCCGCAGCAGATGTGGCCTTCGGGCACATCGCGGATCTGGAAACCGGCGGCTTTCAGCAGTTTTTTGGGCTCATCCTTGATCTGCTGGCCATGCTGCATCGAACAGGCCGAATGATAGGCCACCACCAGATCGAGTTTGCGGCCCGGTTCCGGCAGGCCGAAGCGGCTGACCACTTCGGTGACATCCTTGGCCAGCGCCGAGACTTTGGCCGCTTTGTCCGCATAGGCCGGATCATTGCGGAACATGAAGCCGTAATCCTTGATCGAGGTGCCGCAGCCAGACGCAGTGACGACGATGGCATCTAGCCCCTTGCCGTCGATTTCCGCGCACCAGGCATCGATGTTGCGCTTGGCGGCAGCATGGGCCTGGTCTTCCTTACCGATATGGTGCACCAGCGCACCGCAACAGCCTTCGCCTTTGGGCAACACAATTTCCAGCCCCATCCGTGTCAGGAGGCGGACTGTGGCTTCGTTGATGTCGGGGTTGAGCACCGGCTGGGCGCAACCGCTCAGCAGCGCGACGCGCCCGCGCTGGGTGGCCGTGGCGGGAATAGTTTGCGGATGGTCGAGCGTGCTGCGCGGCGGCAGACGCCACGGGGCCAGTTCCAGCATGGCAGCCAGCCGCGTCCCCAATTTGGGGATCGGCCGCAACAGGCCGGCAAAGGGACGGGCAAATCCTGCCAGAGCCAAAGCCCAGCGCAAACGGCCGGGATAGGGCAAAATCGCCGCCAGCATGGCGCGCATCAGCCGGTCGCTCCAGTCGCGCTGGTAGGTCTTTTCGATATGGGCGCGGGCATGATCGACCAGGTGCATGTAATTGACGCCCGAGGGGCAGGTGCTCATGCAGGACAAGCAGGACAGGCAGCGGTCGACATGGCGGACTACTTCCTTGGTGGCAGGACGGCCATTCTCGAACATGTCCTTGATCAGATAGATGCGTCCGCGCGGCGAATCGAGCTCGTCGCCCAGCAGCAGATAGGTCGGACAGGTCGCGGTGCAAAAGCCGCAATGGACACAGGAGCGGAGAATTTTCTCCGAGGCCTGCATGGCGGGGTCCTGCAACCCTTCCGGGGTGAACAATGTTTGCATCAGCTTAAACCCCCGAATACATCCGGCCCGGATTGAGGACATGGTCCGGATCGAAACTTTTCTTCAACCCTGTCGACAGGGTCAGCATGGCAGGAGCCAGCGGCTCGAACGTCCCGTCGGTGCCGCGCGCGCCCTCGGACGCCCGCACCAGCAGGGCATGGCCCTTGGCCTGCCTTACAGCCTGCCGGATGAGGTCCGAACCCGCCAGATCGGTCGGCGCGGTCGAAATCCAGACCAGTCCGCCGCCCCAATCGAGCAGATGGCGGATGCGCCGTCCCGCCGCAATCTGCGCCAACAGAGCCGGTGCTTTGGAGGGTGGCACCGAAATGCGCCAGATCGCTTCGCTGCGCGGTTCGCAGAACCAGCGGACATCGCGGATTTGTGCCCACAGGCTGGTCGAAGCCGCCTGGTCAATCACATCGCACCGCCCGAACGGGGCAAGCAGAGCCCGCAGGCGTTCGGCCCGATAGGCGAGTGATTCGGCAAAGCCTTCGAGCCGCAGCAGGGTCATGGCAATCCGGTCGATGCCGACCGGCAGATGTGCTGCACCGCTGACCTCGAAAGGCGAGCCGACAGCTGCTGCCATCAAGGCAACGGCATGCTGGTCGTCCAGCCCGTGGAACACCACCGACAGCGTGGTTTCGGGGCGGGGCAGTAATTTGAAGGTGACTTCCGTCAGCACGCCGAGCGTGCCCCACGATCCCGCCATGGCGCGGGCCAGATCGAGGCCAGTTACATTTTTCATGACCCGTCCGCCGGATTTGACCACTTCGCCATGGCCATTGACGAAGCGGGTGCCGATCAGGCTGTCGCGGCAGGCTCCCGCCATGATACGCCGCGGACCCGAGAGGTTGGTGGCCGTCAATCCGCCGATGGTCGGTTCGCCCGACGAGCCGAGCAGGGGGCGATAATCCATCGGCTCGAACGGCAGCATCTGCCCCCGTGCAGCCAGAGTGGCTTCGACCTCGGCCACCGGCGTGCCGGACTTGGCCGACAGCACCAGTTCGGCCGGTTCATACAGCGTGATTCCGGTCATGGCACGGGTCGTCAGCACCCGCTTGGCCTGCATGGGCCGCCCCATCAGCTGTTTGGTGCCCTGGCCTTCGACCGCAATAGAAGACCGTTCGCTGCGGGCCAGTTTGATCGCCTCGATGATCTCTTCGTCACAGGTAGGGGGCAGCGCCGTCATATCGGATCTTTCATGTCACGTCTTTCAAGTCGCACGGGCTTGATGGGCTGGTTCAACCGGTGATTCTGCCATCGAGCGGGAAGACCTTGGCGGGGTTGAGCAGCCATTGCCGGTCAAACACCGCCCTGACGCGCATCTGTTGGGCCAGATCGGCCTCGTTGAACTGGAACCGCATCAGATCGCGTTTTTCAATCCCCACACCATGCTCGCCGGTCAGGCAACCGCCCACTTCCACGCAGAGCTTGAGAATGTCGTTGCAGGCCTCCTCGGCCTTGTGGGCCTCTTCGGGGTCGTTGACATTATACAGGATCAACGGATGCAGATTGCCGTCTCCGGCGTGGAAGACATTGGCGACCCGCAATCCGTAATGCTTGGTGATTTCATCCATGCGGCGCAGAACCAGCGGCAATTGTCCGGTTGGGATGGTGCCGTCCATGCAGATATAGTCGGCAATCCGCCCTGTGGCGCCGAAGGCCGATTTGCGGCCCTTCCAGATCGCGGCTGTCTCCATCGCGGATTTGGATTCGCGAACGGTGGCCACGCCATGCTGTTTGGCGATCTCGACAATGCGCGCCAGCGTGGCATCCATTTCGGCATCCGAGCCTTCGACCTCGATGATCAGCAGGGCTTCGACATCGAGCGGATAGCCGGCCTTGGCATAAGCCTCGCAGATTTCGATGGCCAGCTTGTCCATGAATTCCATCGCGACCGGAATGATCCCTGCCCCGATAATGGCCGCCACGCAGGCCCCCGCTTCCTCCGACGTCGCAAAGCCGAACAGCACCGGACGCGCCCCTTCGGCCAGCCGCAAAATCCGCACCGTCGCCTCGGTGACAATGCCGAGTTGCCCTTCGGAGCCGACAATCAGCGCCAGAAAATCATAGCCTGCCGCATCCATCACCTCGCCGCCGATCTCGACAATGGTGCCGTCGACCAGCACCATGCGGACCCCGAGGATGTTGTTGGTGGTCACGCCATATTTCAGGCAATGCGCGCCGCCCGAATTCATGCCGATATTGCCGCCGATCGTGCAGGCCAGCTGCGAGGAGGGATCGGGGGCATAGAAGAATTGCTGCGGCATGACATGGTCGGAAATGGCCAGATTGGTGATGCCCGATTGGACCCGCATGGTCCGGTCGGCAAAGTTCACATCAAGCACCTTGCTCATTTTCGACAGGCCGAGAATGATCGCGTCTTCCTGGCCGATCGCGCCACCCGCCAGCGAGGTGCCGGCACCGCGCGCCACCACTTTGACGCCGTTTGTGTGGCAATAGGCCATGATGGCTGCGACCTGCTCGGTGGTGGAGGGCAAGGCAACAGCCAGCGGCATTTTGCGATAGGCGGTCAGCGCATCGGTCTCGAAAGCGCGCCGCTCATCGTCCGAAGTCACCAGCCCGTCGGCCGGCAGCAGGCGGGCCAGACCGGCGATAATGTCGTCACGTCGCGCCACAATGGCCTGATCGGGAACAGGAAAAGCAATACCCATGGTCAAACGTCCTCGCCTTGTGACGGACAGGGCGGCTTGGCCGCTGCAAAATCCGTCTTGTCGGTGCACCATAACCCAATCACGTATTTTGTCATCTGGCAGATCACCGGCGGGAGGAAGGTTCGATATTGATATGTCTTGCCGCCGAGCAGCTATGCAAAACTGGTTCGCGCCCTATCTGTCTGTTATGCTAAAAAGAAACGTGCATGCAGCTTGGTCTGCCGTCAGACACATCAGAACTTCCATAGAGGTTTATCATGATCCGTTTTGTTTCGTTGCTGGTTTTGTCCATGGTGCTGGCGCAATCCCTGCCTGCTTCCGCACAAGATGCCGCTTTGGGTGAAAAGACCTTCCTCAAATGCAAGGCCTGCCACCAGATCGGCGAAGGGGCGCGCAATGGCGTCGGGCCCAATCTGAACGGTTTGATCGGCCGCAAATCCGGCTCGGTCGAGGGCTACAGCTATTCCGAGGCCAACAAGGGTTCGGGCCTGACATGGGATGAGGATACTTTCCGCGACTATATCAAGAACCCCAAGGCCAAGATTCCCGGCACCAAGATGGTTTTCGCCGGTATTGCGAAGGACGAGGACATCGACAATCTCATCGCCTATTTCAAGACCTTTGCCGCCGACGGCAAAAAGCTCTGATTGCGGCTCCGGTCCGTCTCTCCGGCAACAGGCGCGGATGCTTGAAAGTACGGGGGGCTTGTTCCACACTACCCAAGGAGATCCGCTGCGATTATGCTATCGCGGAGCAGGCCGCAGTGGATTTTGACGGCTTCGGGGCACAGACCCCGAAGCATACCAGGTTGAGGAGATGAGATTGGTTCAGGATAAATCGGGTTCGCGTGCGCCACGGGTCGGGCTGTTTGTTACATGTCTGGTCGATCTGATGCGCCCCTCCATTGGTTTTGCGGCTCTGAAATTGCTTGAGCAGGCCGGTTGCAAGGTCGAAGTGCCGAGCCAGACCTGTTGTGGCCAGCCCGGTTATAATTCCGGCGACCGCGCCACCGCCCGCGATCTGGCCGAGCAGGTGATCCGTTCCTTCTCCCATTGCGATTATGTGGTTGCGCCGTCTGGTTCCTGCGCGGGCATGATCAAGGCGCATTATCCCGAATTGTTTGCCGATGATCCCAACCTGGCCCCCAAGGCCCAGGCTCTGGCGGCCAAAACCCATGAATTGATCAGCTTTCTGGTCGATGTCATGAAGGTCAAATCGGTCGATGCCTCGTTTGACGGCGCTGTGACCTATCATGACAGCTGCTCGGGCCTGCGCGAATTGAAGATCAAGACCCAGCCGCGCCAACTGCTTGGCACCGTCAAGGGCCTGACCATGGTCGAGATGAACGAGAGCGAGGTCTGCTGCGGTTTCGGTGGCACTTTCGCGGTCAAATATGGCGAGATTTCCAACTCCATCGTCGAGAAAAAGACCGGCAATATCACCGAATCCGGGGCTCCGACGCTACTGGCCGGTGATCTGGGCTGCCTGATGAACATGTCGGGCAAGCTGGCCCGAGAGGGCAAGGCGATCGAGGTGCGGCATGTGGCCGAGGTGCTGGCCGGTATGACCGACGATCCGCCGATTGGCGCACCGCGCGTCAGCGCACAATCGTAAGGAGCGCAGCATGAGTGCCCATCCCACCACCAGCCGTTTTATCGACAATGCCACCGAGGCCCTGGCCGATCCGCAACTGCAACGCGCGATGACCAATGTCCGCTCCGGCTTTATCGACAAGCGCGCTGCCGTTGCGGCCAAATTGCCGGAATTCGAAGCCTTGCGCGATTCCGCCCGCGACATCAAAAACCATGCTCTGGCGCATCTCGATCTCTATCTCGAGCGTTACGAGGCCAATGTCACCGCATCTGGCGGGCACGTGCACTGGGCGCGCACCGCCGAGGAGGCCCGCAAGATCATTCTGGGCATCTGCCATGACGTCGGTGCCAAAACGGTGACCAAGGGCAAGTCGATGATCTCGGAAGAGATCGCGCTCAATGCCGCGCTGGATGCAGCGAACATTGTGCCGGTGGAAACCGATCTGGGCGAATATATCATCCAGCTGCGTGACGAGGCTCCCTCTCACATCATCGCCCCTGCGGTGCATCTCAATGCGACACAGGTTGAAAGCGATTTCCGCCGTGTCCACACCCATCTCGATGCCGACCGTGACCTGTCCGAGCCGGTGCAGCTGTTGACCGAAGCGCGGCAGGTGCTGCGTTCGAAATTTCTGGCTGCCGATGTCGGCATAACCGGTGCGAATTTTCTGGTGGCCGAAACCGGCAGCTCGATCATCGTCACCAATGAGGGCAATGGCGATCTGACGCAGACATTGCCCAAGACCCATATCGTGATTGCCTCGCTCGAAAAGATCGTGCCGACGCTGGAAGATGTCAGCCAGATTTTGCGCGTGCTGGCCCGCTCGGCCACCGGACAGGAAATGTCGGTCTACACCACGTTCTCGACCGGACCACGGCGTGCCGCCGACCTCGATGGGCCCGAAAACTATCATGTGGTGATTTTGGACAATGGCCGCTCGTCGATGCTCGGCACGGCGTTCCAGGACATGTTGCGCTGTATCCGCTGCGGCGCCTGCATGAACCATTGCCCCGTCTATCATGCGGTTGGCGGCCATGCCTATGGCTGGGTCTATCCCGGTCCGATGGGTGCGGTGCTGACACCGACTTTGCTGGGCGTCGATAAGGCGGGACACCTGCCCAATGCCTCGACCTTCTGCGGACGCTGCGAGAGCGTGTGTCCGGTACGGATCCCTCTGCCCAAGATGATGCGGCATTGGCGCGAGGCCGAGTTCGAGCGGCATCTGTCGCCTGCAACCATGCGGTCGGGCATCAAATTCTGGGCGTTTTTTGCCAAGCGTCCGGCACTCTATCGTTTCGCAACCAGCCTGATGATGAATGTCATGGGCTGGATGGGCCGTGACAAGGGCCGGTTCAGCTCGCTGCCGCTGGCGTCGGGCTGGACGGATTACCGCGATTTTCCGGCCCCGCAGGGCGGCACATTCCAGAGCCGTTATGAGGCCCGACGCAAATCGACCCCGAACAACGGGAGGGCCGCATGAGCGCGCGCGAGGAAATTCTGTCTACCATCCGCCGCTCTCTGGGCGTCACAGGCCAAGAGAAGCCTCGGCTTGATACGATCAACGAGCGGATCGCCAGCGCCCCGCGCGGTCTGACCGTAGCACGCGGCCAGTTGCCGCATGCGGGACAGGTCGCGCTGTTCAAGGAACAGGCCGAGGCGACTTTGGCCTCGGTCGTCGATGTCGACAGCTATCAGGATGTGCCGGCGGCGGTGGCTGATTATCTGCGCCAGAATAACCTGCCCGCGCAACTGCGCATCGGCAGTGATCCGCGCATGGCGGGTCTGGACTGGGGCAAGACGGCCATCGAACTGTCGCACGGGCCCAGTGACGGCCATGATCTGGCCGGTCTCAACCACGCTTTTGCAGGTGTCGCGGAAACCGGCACGCTGGTGATGACCGCGAGTGCGGACAATCCCACCACCATCAATTTCCTGCCCGATCATGCGCTTGTCGTGGTCAGTGCCAAGGATATTACCGGCGATTACGAAACCATGTGGTCCAATCTGCGCGCCCAATACGGCAAGGGCCAGATGCCGCGCGTGGTCAACTGGGTCACAGGTCCGTCGCGCTCGGGCGACATCGAACAGGTGATCCTGCTCGGCGCCCATGGTCCGCGCCGCGTGCATATCATGGTGGTGAAAGACTGAGCCTGCCGGCTTGACACTTTACACTGCCCGGCCATGGCCGGGTTTGTCCCGGGCATTCGCGTTTTTGGAACCGACAACATGTCTTGGATGACCGCCAGAAGGATGGTCATGACAGGGTTTATTTGTTGGGGAATTTGTCACAAGGCTGGCGCGTATCCTTGTTACCCGAGCAGATCGCGGGTGCGGTTGAGCGGCGAGGGCAGGGTGTCGGACTCCGGGGGCGCGACGAGATCGCCGAGCGGGGCGGGTTGGCCGGCGGTGAGGGCGATAGCGGGCGCCTCGAAATCCATTGCCTCGATCCGTTCGCCGCGTTTGAGGACCTTGTCGGCCGAGGTGGTGATCTGGATCACATCTTCCTGGGATTGCCGGAAATGCGTATCGAGCTTGCCGACACGGTCGCGCAGGCGGCCGACATCCTCGAGCAGGCGGCGGACCTCGTCCTGGATCTGGTGGGCCTGTTCGCGCATCTTGCTGTCGCGCACAATCGCCTGCATGACCTGAATGGCCATCATCAGCAGCGAGGGCGAGACAATCAGAATGCGGGCGCGATGGGCGCGCTGCACCATATCCTCGAAATGTTCCTGCAAATCGGCATAGAGCGACTCGGCCGGCACAAACAGGATGGCAATGTCCTGCGTCACGCCGGGGGTCAGGTATTTTTCGGCTATATCGCGGATATGTGCGCCGATGTCGGTTTTGACGCGGGCGATGGCGGCTTTTTTGGCCTCGTCCGTCTGTGCCTCCCTGAAGGCGGTGAAGCCCTCGAGCGGGAATTTGGCGTCGATGATCAGCGGACGCGGATCGCCGGGCAGGCGGATAATGCAATCGGGCCGCTTGCCATTGGCCAGTGTTGACTGGAATTCATAGGCAGAGGGCGGCAGGCTGTCGCGCACGATCGCCTCCATCCGGCCCTGTCCGAATGCGCCACGGCTTTGCTTGTTGGACAGAATATCCTTGAGCGACAGCATCTCGCTGGTCAAAAGACCCATGCGCTTTTGCGCCTCGTCGATCACCGCCAGCCGCTCGTTGAGCTTGGACAGATTGTCATGGGTGTTGGTCAGCTGGGCCGTCATGCCTTCGCCCAGGCGGGCCTGCAAGCCTTCAAGCCTTTCGCTGAGCATGCGGGTCAGATGCCCGTGCTTGCTGTCGACCGCCTCGCCCATTTGCGCCATGCGGCCGTTGAGTTCGGCCTGCACGCGCAGCAAAGCCGAGAGTTTTTCTTCCATGTCGCGCTGGCGTTCGAGGGCCAGCGCATCGGCCAATTCGTCCTTGAGGGGCGATTGCGGCCGCCGGATCACCAGCGACAGACCCAGCATCAGCACCACGATAGCCAGAAGCGAGGGCGTCACCGCAATGCCACCGAGATTGAACAAGACCTGATCCATATGCGATCCGCAACAATGAGGGGAAGAGACTCAAACGGTCTGAACCCTAGCATATCCGGCTTGTCTGTCGAGAACGAAAACAGAACAATTTATGCAACAGAACAATTTGACGCCAAGCCCTCGGTTGATTATGTCACTGACATGATGACCATCAGACCAATTATCATCCTGCCCGATCCCTTGCTGAGACTGGTTTCAAAACCGGTCACGGCCTTCGACGCGCGCGTGCAGGCGCTTGTCGACGACATGTTCGCCACCATGTATGACGCCCCCGGCATCGGCCTTGCCGCGATCCAGATCGGGGTAACGGAGCGTGTTGTGACGGTCGATGTCTCGCCCAAAGAGGATGAGAAGCATCCGATGGCCTTTATCAATCCCGAAATCATCGCGGTGTCGGACGAGTTGAACATCCATCAGGAAGGCTGCCTGTCGATCCCCGACTATTACGAGGAGGTCGAGCGTCCCGCCGCCGTGCGCATCCGCTATCATGATGCCAACGGACAGGATCACGAGATGGATTGCGAGGGGCTGTTGGCCACCTGTATCCAGCACGAGATCGACCATCTCAACGGTGTGCTGTTCATTGACCACCTGTCGCGGCTGAAGCGCGAGCGGGTCATCAAAAAATTCATCAAAGCCGCCAAACGCGACGGCGAGTTCTGAAAGGGGCGCAATGAGCCCGACAATCCCGTGCGCCTTGCCCGAGCATGACACGCCGCCCGTCTCCAGACCCTTGCGGCTGATTGTCATGGGTACGCCGGATTTTGCGGTTCATACCCTGCAGGCAGTGCATGGAGCTGGCCACGAGATTGTGGCGGTCTACAGCCGCGCCCCCGCACCGGCCGGTCGCGGCATGGCCTTGCGCCTGTCGCCCGTCCACAAGGCCGCCGAGGCCCTGGGCCTGACAGTGCTGACACCCCCGACCCTGCGCACGCCCGATGAAGCCGAACGCTTTGCGGCCTTCAAGGCCGATGTCGCGGTTGTGGTGGCTTACGGGATGATTCTGCCCAAGGCGATCCTCGACGCGCCGCGGCTGGCCTGTCTGAATTTGCATGCATCCCTGTTGCCGCGCTGGCGCGGAGCCGCACCGATCCAGCGGGCGATCATGAGCGGGGATCGTGAAACCGGCATTGCGGTGATGCGGATGGCCGAGGGGCTCGATACCGGCCCCGTCGGCATGGTCGAGCATGTGGCGATCGGGCCGGACATGACAGCGGGCGAGTTGCACGACACCTTGGCAGTGCGCGGAGCCGCGCTGATGGTCAAGGCGCTGGCGGCTCTGGCCAGTGGCAGTCTGGCCTTTGCCGAACAGTCCGCGGAAGGCGTTCTCTATGCCAGAAAGATCGGCAACGAGGACAGCCGGATCGACTGGTCGCTGCCTGCCGCGCAGGTCCATGATCTGGTCAGGGGCCTGTCGCCCTTCCCCGGTGCCTATGCGATGGTCGATTTCGGCAAGGGACCTGAGCGGGTCAAAATCCTGCAATCGGCCTGCACCGGCGCATCTGGCGAGGCGGGAGCCTTGCTGGATACGCAGTTGACAGTGGCCTGCGGACAGGGCGCGGTGCGATTGTTGACACTCCAGCGGGCCGGATCGAAGCCGTTATCCGCGGCAGATTTTCTGCGCGGCATGCCGCTGGCCCCTCCGCAACGGTTTATGTGATGCCGCGATATAAACTCATCGTCGAATATGACGGCACACCCTATGCCGGTTGGCAGCACCAGAAGGGCCATCGCAGTGTCCAGCAGGCCATCGAGGAAGCCATTCTGGGGTTTTCCGGCCAGACCTTGCGCATCCATGCAGCGGGCCGCACCGACTCCGGTGTCCATGCCACCCACCAGGTGATCGATTTCGATCTGGAGCGCGACTGGAAACCCGATACGGTGCGTGATGCCATCAATGCCTATCTCAAGCCCGAGCCGGTGACGATCCTGTCGGCCGAAAAAGTAGACGAGACGTTCAGCGCGCGGATGTCGGCGCGCAAACGCCACTATCTCTACCGGATTCTCAACCGCCGCCCGCATCCGAGTCTGGAGCGCAACCGCATCTGGCATGTGCCTTGGCCCCTGGACGCCGCTCTGATGCATGAAGGCGCACAACGCCTGCTCGGCAAGCATGATTTCACCACCTTCCGCGCCGCCGAATGTCAGGCCAACAGCCCGTTGCGGACGCTGGACGTGCTGGATGTGGTGCGGGCGGGCGAGGAAATCCACATCCGGGCCTCTGCCCGCTCGTTCCTGCATCATCAGGTGCGGTCGATCGTCGGCTCTTTGGTCTTGGTGGGATCAAGCCGCTGGTCGGTGCAGGATCTCGAAGATGCGCTCAAGGCGTGCGAGCGGGCGCGGTGCGGCCCGATGGCTCCCTCAGCCGGGCTTTATCTGGTCGGGGTCGATTATGACGGG
>Ga0114964_10001267_pt1 | contig 18567 bp, 20 predicted proteins | sample C_131016_MF_Meta_FD_92638 | JGI IMG/M metagenome (GOLD analysis project Ga0114964, IMG submission 92638) | Freshwater microbial communities from Lake Croche, Canada to study carbon cycling - C_131016_MF_MetaG | ecosystem: Environmental > Aquatic > Freshwater > Lake | place: Lake Croche, Canada... | reverse complement strand
TAAGGCAAACCAAAACTCAAACTCACCAAATACTTTGACAGCAATTAAATTAATCAAACCCATCGACACAATCGATGCTAGCGCCCAAGTCCATTGCGGAATATCGGGAAACCAAATGCCCATTAAGTTTTTTTGTAACCAATTCTAAATTTGCCTATTATTTAGGCAGGAATGGCTCACAAGCCATACAGAATATAGGTTTAGTGCACTCTTACAGGCTAATTAGCTCACCTATTGTGGCTAAAACCCAAACTAATTAGGGCTAATCAGGCAGCCGGGGTGTCTTTTAAACATCGACCAGACCTAAAACAAATTGACCCTTACCTCCTGCTGGGTGCCTCATTGAAAGCAAGCTGGTTCATTTTTCTATCAAATGCGTTAACCGCTCCACCAGTCAAAAAGTCGAAACAAAAGATGATTCAATCCCATGGCTGAATTTATCTATAAAAAAGATCTTATCTCTGGAGCTATAAAAGCCTCACTTCTTGCTGTATTTTTTTTAAAATTCTGGAAAACGACCTTTGGTATGCTGTGACTATGGCCCTAAACCTCACCAAAATCGATTACACCAAGCTAAACGCCAAGCAACAGGAAAATCACAACTTCTCCAAACTGGCCGCCCTATTGGCCGATTATGGCTATAACTGCATCCGTTTATCAGACGATCATCAGGGCGCGGATTTGATTGCGCGCCATACAGACGGCTCGCATGTTGATATTCAACTTAAAGGCAGGTTTACGGTAGATAAGAAATACTTGGGCAAGCAGCTATACGTCGCGTTCCCCTATGAAGACACTTTCTACGTGTTTGAACACGATCTCATAGTCAAGCAGCTTGAACACATGGGTATTTATTTAGATACTGCGTCTTGGATTGATGGCGGGTCTTACAGCGTGAACAAACTAGCTAACAAAGAAGTTCTGGAAATGCTAGCGCCCTACAAACTCTGAATCAACGGGGTCAAATCAAGTCTTAGGTCGACCTTTTTCCCTCGACCAAGACCATCCAATTAAAGACTCAAGTCTACCTTTTCGATCATTACTCAGTTTATCAACACCTTGGCGCTGAATCTTTGCCCAACTTCCTAACTTAAATCCGCTTGGGGAAACATAATTGTTAGTAACTGCTGCGGTACCATTTCCGATAGCAAACTGCCTTAGCTCAGTAAAACCCTTTTCCCATTTCTCGTCTAGAACACTCCAAGACCATCCTGATAACGACTCTAAAAGATGAGCTTTTTCTTTCGAAAGATTTTCTTTGCTTGCTCTTTGCTTCGATACCCAAGCACCAAGAGCAAACCCGGTTGAGGTGATGTACCTAACTGGAATAAAGCAATTCTTATACTCTTCAGAATATTTTTTTAGCTCTTGATACTTTTGATGCCAATCATCTTCCTTGGTATTCCACGACCAACCCGGCAAAGATTCCAATAGCGCTATTTGCTCCTCGGTCAACCTTGATTTTATTGATCGTTTATTAGCAATCCAGTTGATGGCTTTTAAATTATTTTCACTCCTATCTTGCTCCACTAATCGACAGGAGCCGTACTCTTTTACGAGCTGAAGTAACGAATCGTAACCATTCTGCCATACCTCATCAAATGAGTTCCAAGTCCAATCATGCAATGATTCAAGCTTTAATTTCTTTTCGAGGGGTAGACTGTCTCTGGCTTTTCTTTGGGTGCTAATCCAAGCTCCTAAATTTAACCCATCTGATGTTTTGTACCTTGCAGGGACTTTTGAAGTACCAAAATGTTCAATATATTGTCTTAGCTTTGTAAAATTTCTCTCCCATTGCCAGTCAAGTAAGTTCCAACTCCATCCCGGAATGCTATTTAATCTACTACGTCTAGATGGGATTAATTTTTCGCCCCTTTGTCTTTGATCTTTGACCCAAATACCAAGTCTTGTTCCGTCACTGCAGGTATATTCTCGGTCTACGTCAGAGTTGCCATGTTCCTCAACGTGTTTTTCCAATAATCCAAAATAGAATTCCCAACTTGCGGTTGTGCTCTCTACTAACCTAGTCTGTAATGCGTCACCAAAGGATTTGTCTACAGTAGCTGGCAAGTCAATCTCAATCTTGCTAAACCCACCCTGTACCTTGGATGAGCCACGTTTACCCATGCCAACACGCATCTGATCCAACTCATCGGCCAACACATCATCGTGTGACTTGAGCGCATTTAAAACATCCCAGATTGGCTTGAAGTTTCCGTCTTCCAGTGCCTGCTCTGGGTTATCACCATGACCAATAAATACTGGTAACACAATGGTCCCAGCTTTCTTATTTGGGCTTAAACGAATGGCACGACCCACGGCCTGAATGATATCTACTTGACTACCCTTTGGATCAACAAACGCAACACCATCCAATGAAGGCACATCAACACCCTCTGACAAACAACGGGCATTGGTTAACAGGGTGCGCTCGTTCTGTTTAGCATTCTTTAGCATCGCCAACTTCTGGCGGCGTGCAAAGGTTGGCATATCGCCCGATACAAAGTCAGCCTTTATCTCACCGCTTGGCCTATGTTTTGCATCAACCCACTGTGCAACTTCATTTAGGTCACTTGCAAATTCATCAGCTCTCTTAACCTTACTATGAAAACTGATCATACGGTGAAGATCAAAGTCTTTCATGGCTTTTAATAAAGCTACTTGAGCAGCCAGCGTCTCTGCATCCTTTTCTAGCCCGGTCTCAGTCTTAACAAATTCGCGATTCTCAATGTACAAGGCAATCATTGGGCTATCAACACCCACAATCACAACGCGGTAGTCAGTTAGCAGCTCATCTTTAATAGCTTGGCCAAAATTCAGTGTGTAAAGCTGCTTCCCAAACACATCCTCATTGTCCATGCCAACGATTTCTATGCCGCGCCCTTCAGCGCCTTTCTTAAGTGCCGTTGAATAGGTTCTTGGTGTCGCTGTTGTAAAGAGTCTCTTCTCTACACGGATACGCTGACCATCAAGAATGGTTGCAAAGTTACCAGCCTTATCACCAGCGCAACGATGCGCTTCATCAGCGATTGCTAGATTAAATGCTGGAACAGTAGCATCAACCTGTGCATCAGCAATCAGGTTTGATGACTGGTATGTAGAAAAGACTACTTTGGGACCTAACTCTTTGAGAAAGGCAGCAATCTGGGCTGGATCAGACGTTACTGGGAATGCTAGATCAGCAATATCGTGAACAGCCTCATCACCACCCTTCTTACCAACCGATTCATCTGAGCAAACGCATAGCACTGCAAAATCTTGGTTCTTTGCAGCAGTCCATTCGTGTAGCGTTTGAGACAGCAGCCCCAATGAAGGCAACAAGATCAATGTAGATTCAGAGTTAAGAGACTCTTTGATCCATAACGTTGTAAATGTCTTACCAGTACCACAGGCCATGATTAACTGGCCGCGATCTGTGTCAGCAAAGCCTTTAGTGATCGCCTCTATAGCTTTAACTTGGTGAGGCTTTGGTACCGGCTTATCTTTTGGCTTGACTTTACTTAACTCAGCCAAACTATTTGGATACTCAATATCTGCATCCTCAAAATGAGAAAGCAGGTAACGAACCACCTCTTTATCTTGTGCGTCACATACTTGTTTGGCATTGGCACCCAAGCCGTCTGTTGTGGCAATTAGAAGGCGCTTATCAATACCAGCTCGGTTGGATTCAGAAAGAAACTTATCTACGTCGTGTTTAGTAATGTTGTACTTGGAGTCGTAACACTTAGACTGAACCGCCCATGTTTGGCCGTCTTTATGTTTAAAGACTAAATCAATACCGCAGTCAGGACCCCAACGCAACGGCCACTCTTCCCATAGCCAAACTTCATCGACTTGCGTTGACCACTGTGGGTCATTCTTTAAGAACCACTTTACAAAATGCTCAAACTGCTTCCCGCGCCTGCCTGCGTCGGCATCAAGACTAGCTAGGAATTCCGAGAAACCTGCCATTTAGTTTAGTGAGAGTAATATTGAATTATGAAACATCTACTTATTCTACTTTTTGTTAGTACCAATGTGATGGCCCAAGCTATTTACGGCCCACAGGGACAATATCAGGGCTATAGCCAGACATCGCCAACAGGTGTAACCAACGTATATAACGCTGCCGGTCAGAATACCCAGTCATTCCAAACCGATAATGGACAGACCAACTTCTACAGCCCTCAAGGTATACCTCAGGTAACTTCGACCGCTCCAGTCTATATGGCGCCCAATACATCACTCGGTTTTCCAAGGCAAGCCCCACAAGCTCCTAGCGTTAAGGGCTGGTAAATCTTGAAAAACAAAGTTGACTGCAAAATAGAAAGATAAAAATACGATTGGGACTAAGATGAAAAAAATCATTTTGATTGCAGGACTGCTTACATCACATATTATTTTTGCGCAGAACTTAATATCTTTTAATACCAAAGATTTGCCGAAGGCAAACGGAGTAGATTTAACTGTCCAATATCCCAAGGGATGGACTGCACAAGATGGAATTAGACCGCTTGTGATTCAGAATTTTATTAAAGAAATCCCAGCTACAGATGGAACTACTTTAGGTACCATGTCTATATCAATAGAAGCAAATGCTAAAAATCAAATCAGTTACATAGAAAATTCTAACTTAGCCGAGATAAAAAAAGGAATGGAAGAAATAGGTAAAGTACAAAAAATATCAATGACAAAGTTAGAGCAAGAAAAAGCAGCGCTTGTAGATGTATTTACCCTTCAAGAGCGAGCTGGACAAAAATTTGGGCTGAAACTGAGGTTTTTATTTTTGGGATTTAGAGATAATCTCATAAGCCTCCAATGTGGCATATTTACTGATACCACCGCCTCGGAAGAAAAAATAAACACCCTCTTCCAGAAGGTTGAAGGAGATTGCATGCAATTTTTTAACAGCTTAGTTTTAAACCAGAAATATAAAAAAAATAACTAGGCCATATAGATGTTAAAAGATAGCCTTATCAAAATTAAAAACAACAAAATCTTAATGATTGTGTTGTTTATTGTTGTAATTATTATTGGTAGGTTTGTTGGAGAAAGCCTTGGTAGAAAAGCAGGAGAGGAAAGAGCTATAGCTGAATTGCAACAAAACCCTTCCAAAGAAATGTCCAAAATAGTAGATGATGCTGTTGAAAAATCTAAAACCAACAGCTCAGCGCTTGAGGATCTAAGAAAGCAAGCTAAAAAAAAGGGTGAAGATGCCGTTAACAGCCAGCAGGATGAGGCCAAGAAAAAAGCGGTAATGGCCTCTGCGCTTCTGGGCGGCTATCAAGCAAACATGATTGCCAGGTACGAGTATTGTGAAAAACTTGGCGTTAAGCTAGATAAATTCAAGCAAGATTACGCTGCCAGAAATAAAGTCGTCTTTGAGGCAGTTATAAAAATTCTAGTAGCAGAGCTCGCTAAGGTATCCTCGTTCAATGCAAGTAAGGCCTATCTCGAGAATCGAGAGGCAATTGATAAGGCAGTAAAGTTAGGCATGGAAACTCAAGCTAAAAATTGGAATGTAGACGCTAAAACAGCTTGTCTGAATTTCAACGCCCAATCGAAGGTTATTAGTAATGAATTAGCGTTAGACAAAATGAAACCCGAATACTCAAAAGCTGTAATAGACTACGCAAAGAATTTATGATCGTCGCGATCTTCACAATGCTCATTTCGGAAATTTTGATTCCAGCATTAATAAATTCGGCAATTTTTTTTGCCGTTATTAGAGGATTTCAGATGTTATTTAGATTAATTACTAAAGCCGAAAATGATGATAGTAAATTAAAAAAATATACGTTGTTTATAAGTTTATTTTTAGGTTTAATTGCCGCTATTTTGGCTTTATATTTTAGATAAAGAATGAAAGAATATTGGTGATTACTTTCATATTGCACGTAGATTGGTCTTCACTGAGGGATTTATTCACAATGACAGCGCTCTCAATCATCTCAATAATTCTAGGCTTTTGGATGTTTATAATAGTAGTTCAAGATAACTTAAGAGTTATTGATGAAAAGAAAGTTTGAATGTGAATGTAATATTAATATTCCTAAGTCTTTTAATATATTCAGCACTAAGCTTTTCAGCAAACTCTCTGTCAGATATTTCTTTATCTGATGCGTTAGGGCAAGCGGTAACCACAATCTTAGCAAGAAGCATTGTTGCCCTTCTATTATTCAAGCTAATCACCTACAAGCTTACAAAAAAAACTACCTTTAAGCCACTTGATAATGGAAGATGGGTTGGTGGATGGTTAATGGGTATATCAGTAATAACTTTTCAATCATTTAATAAAAGTGATGCAGATTTTTATTTTGGAATTATTTTGGTATCCATTTCATGGTTCTTACTAGGGTTAATGCTTGGTTATATATGGCGTAAATTAAAACCCCTAAAAGTAAGCGATTCCAATACCATTAAGTCTAAAGATATATCTTCAACTAGCCCACAAAAACTAAATAATCAAATAGATTATTGGGAACAAGTCTCTAAAGAATTCAATTCTGGCCAAAGGAAAGAGGGGCTTTGGGCAAAATGTTTTGCAGATGTTGAAGGGGATGAAAATAAAGCTAAAGCTCTATACCTCAAGTATAGATTTGAGCAATTAGTTAATGATAGTGAAAATAATTCAAAAATAAAAGAGCAACCTAACTCGACCAAAGAAAAGGAACTTAAAAAATCAGCAAATGGCGATAGCATATTTAAAGCAATTATTCCAATAGCAGTTATTTTCTTAGTTTTTACTATAGCGCTATTTTTATTTTTTAATTCTTACATAAAACCTAAAGGATTTTTATTTGAAGAAGCAGCCAAGCCTGTATCTAATTTAAACAACGGTAATTTTTCTTTTGAAGAGGCTTCTAAACCGCAAGCCAATGCTCTGAATAATAATAAATTGGATGGGGAGATTGTTAAGATTGGTCATGCTGCTCCTTTAACTGGGCCTATAGCTCATTTAGGAAAAGATAATGAAAACGGCGCACGCTTAGCAATAGAAGAAATTAATAAGTCTGGGCTAGTTATTAATGGTAAAAAGGTGCAGCTAGTATTAAGTACTGCTGACGATAAAGAAGATCCAATAACTGCTGTTCAAGTTGCCCAAAAACTAGTTAACGATGGAGTGATTGGAGTAGTTGGCCACCTTAACTCCGGCACAAGTATTCCTGCGTCCAAAGTATATAGCGATGCCGGTATCACGCAGATTTCTCCCTCAGCTACAGATCCTGAATATACGAAACAAGGCTATAAAACTACTTTTAGATTAACTGGTGGAGATGATTTGCAAGCCCCAGCATTAGCCAAATACGCTTTTTCAACTTTACACAACAAAACTGTCTTTATTATTGAAGATGGGACACAGTATGGAGTAAGTACCGCTCAAGAATTTGAGAAATCTGCAAAGCGACTAGGAATGACGGTTTTAGGAAATAGAAGGGTTAGCAATCGCTCCACTGAATTTGGCACATTATTATTGGATATTAGAAAATTAAACCCTGACTTAATAATGTTTGGAGGCATGGATTCAGTTGCAGGGCCTTTAGCAAAACAGGCTAAAGAAATAAGTATTTCTGCCAAGATTATCGGGCCGGATGGAATATGCACTGAAAATATTTCTGTTTTGGCAGGCTCAGCAGCTGAAAATATTATCTGTTCTGAGTCTGGAACGCCTTTATCGAAAATGGCTCACGGGCGTGAGTTTCAAAAAAGATATAAAGAACGTTTTAATACAGATGTTCAAATTTATTCGCCCTTTACCTATGATGCAGTTTATGTGCTAGTAGATTCAATGAAACGAGCAAACTCTACAAGTACAAAAGATATATTAGCGTCAATGAGAAATTCAAACATTAATGGATTAACTGGGCCAATTTCATTCGATTTACATGGCAATCTAAGGAAATCTACTATTTCTATTTATAACTATCCAAACGGCCAAAAAACTCCTACTGGCTTAATATCAATGTAGAGGTTGGAGTAACGCCCCAGTCAGCGCCAAATGCATTAAGCAAATGAAGAGCTAAAAAGATGAAAATAATAAGTATCTTCTTCATCACGTTACCTCAGGTTCAATAACCTTCTTATCACGATATTCGCTTTCTTTTGCTCTGTTCTTGATGATTAAGTCTTCTAACCCATCCGAAAACTGTCTCCATGTGATTTTTTTATTCATCAGCTGAATTCTTAAGTCTTTTCTTTTGTTGTTGTAGTCTGCCATCATTTGAACGTATTGAGGCGGTTGAAATTTTTTGTATACATCTATTGTTTCTGCATCCCTAACGACTTGAAGTTCTTCAAAGTCTTTTAGACCTTGTATTTCATCCTTAGTGGCAAATTCTTTCTTGCCCAACTTGAGATCAAGTCTATATTCCATCGTCTTATCCATAATCTGCTTAATCAATGGATTCTTATCATATTGTGATTGATAGACAGCATTGATAACTCTGAGTTCCTTGCTCATTAATCCATAGTTACTTGATTGCCCAAAACAGATGGATGAGAAAAAAAGAATTGGAAGAAGTAAATAAGTCATCCTACTATCTAATTAGAGTGTAAGCTAAAAGTTTTCTTAAAGGCCATTGGCTAGCAAAGTAAAGTGATTCATTTAATTGCAGATGGTTTGACCATTGGGGTATGACTGACAACTCTTACCATTACTCATATAGGTAGAGCTGACACTATTGGGTCCACGTATTGTATTGCCGGTCAGCCCATTAGAAAAGGTTGTAGAGGAGTTGCCATTTGGACCATTGATCGTATTGGCCGATTGTCCATTACTAAATTGGGTAGTTGAGCCGTAGGGACCACGTATCGTTTGACCTTGCACCCCATTACTGCAATTAGTTATATTGCCATTGTTAAAACAGTTTACTTGGGCACGAGCTGAGGTAACTAACATCGCTGAGCAAATTAATATTGTTGTACTGATTTTCATTTTGGCCTTATCACTGGCAATTTTGCATGTATTGATTTGTTAAATTGCTAAGTATTTGGGATTGCCGCATCCCAAGCTGAGTACATTTATTTCCAGCCGAACAATTCATATCGTCCATGTTTATTTGGAATGCTAGCCATTTGTTTTGCTGGGGATCATTTTCTTTAATATTAGCCTCTAGATTGCGGCACATTTGAAGTTTTTGTGGGGATGTTGGTGGCGCTGATGGAGTAACCTGCGGCGGTGGAGAATACCTATATTCTGGCTGTGGAACTGGTTGAGCCGGAGCCTTTGAAGATATAGGGCTCACCATAATATTATCGACAAAATTACCCTCGTACTGCTTACCATCAAAAGTAGTCCATACGCCATGACCATTGATTCTGTCATTAGCAAACTGTCCTACATAGGTTGATGGAGCATCAGAGGCGATACTATTGCTTGTTGATTTACCCTTGGCAACAATTCTAATTTTTCCATTACCTTGGCGCATACCATTTTGCCATTCACCTGTATAGGTATTTCCATTTGGAAAAGTAAAGGTTCCTACGCAATTATTCCATTGCCTAGGGTTGCTACCCTGACAGCGAGGTCCCGAAGGATCCGCGTTTGTGGTTGGCTGGGCGTACGCACAAGTAATAAATAATGCAGAGCAAAAAAAAGCCATTAATCTCATAAAGCACCCCATTACATAGTTATTAAGAGTATCTTACGCCTATGTGTGGGCTAATCATCCAACCCCTGCTGTCTCGCTATGATTATGAAGGTAGCATCTTTTGAATGGTAAGCCGATACCCCTTAATTTGAACAAAAATGGCTAGACATTAAAATTTATTTGCTTTTCTTGGACCACATTCAGCCTCTATCACGGAGGTACCTTCAGCACCCATTGCACTAGCTATTCCGCCGCGCATTTTTATGGTTTGAACGCTATGACCACTTGTGCGATTAATTATTCTCTCTACCTCACTTATACCCGCAGGATAAGGGGAACCCCTCAATGTACCCGGCTCTTCGTAGTAGAAAATCTTCCACGAAATTGTAGACGGTGTAATCACTACATCAGCCACATTTTGTCGGCTATCTTTATGTAAGCTATCTAAATCTTTATCGTTTGCATAAACCTTGCCTTTGGAGTTTGGTCCTGCAGAAACAATTGTGAAGTTACTAAGTGACTCAGTCCCCGCGTGCCTAGATACGCAGGTGATATTTATGGTCTCTCCGATTGCGAAATTGGCAGCGATTAAGAAGAATAGGCCCAACAGAAACCTCATGCTACTTCCCCATTTTTTGATTAATTCTATAAGTAGTCTACTACCTCCAATGACTACTTGAACCAAATCTTCTTTTTATTAACCTCAGACATGTTTTGTGTGAGTTTTTTGGTAAGGTTTTGTTTGTGCCATGATGATGCCTTTTCGTGCTCGATAGCCGTCAGGGCTTCTGTTTTAAAGGCATCGTTTGATGGCACATTTAGATGAAGTGATAGGCCAGTAGCAGTCTTTTGGATCCGCTGAATGAGCAGTGTCAATGTAACCATAAAGTCGTAGTGCAGCTGTAAGTCGGCTTGCAGTAACTTCTCTTGCAGGTACCCTGCTGCCCCATGGAGCGCATGTGCCGCAGCAATCACATCAAAGTCGGTTGTTGTGGCCCTTCTGACCTTCTTGGTCCGCATGGACGATTTGCGGCGTTTCTCTTTGCGGGGCCTGCCCCGACCGCGTTTAGGCGGTAATTGAGCTGCAATTTCGGCAATTAAATCGTCATTTGATGACATATTGGTTCTTTCTAATTTAGTTAGGTTTCTGACCTTGGAGACCAATAGATGATTAGCTTTGAGCTTATTTAAATCGGTTCTCTAAGACAAAAAATGCAATAAATCAAGATGCCCGAGGAAGCATGTTTTTGATTTGCCGTTTTGGTCTGTTTGGTGTGCTGCAGGACTATTTATTAGACGGCAAAGTAGCACAAAGGCTTGTTAATACAATGGTTTGGAGGTGATTACCTACAAATAACGGAAAACACGAAAAGTGGCAAAACTTATGTCCACTCGAGACCTCTCGTCTTTTAGGGGAGGGCTACCCATACCACCTTCTCGCCTCATCTAAACGATGGCGCTTTAGGAGTTCATCCAGCGTGAGAGATTGCAATTCGCGTTCTTGCTTTTCACAACGACATACTTCATCTTCGTGCTCTAGGATGGCAATGGCTCTATCAATTGCTGATGGAGTATGCGGCAATACTTCACTGCGGATTTTTGGCAAATGTTTCTGTTTAGCCTCAGATACTCCAGCGAAGTTTGAGCACATCTGAACGATTGATACGTATTCATTTATGGTAAGCGTAAACCACTCACCCCTAATTCGCAAATGATCATATCTAAAGTGCAACCATTCTTCCAAGTAGATAACGTTGGTCACAGGTTCAGATTGGAAGTGCGCCTTTAATTCCATCCACGAGGCCGTTTGTAGGGTCGCTAGGCGGTCGTTTGTGTTGATGGATATGCCAATCTTCACAGGTAGATTAAAAACATCACCAGCGCCGATTAGGTAAAGGTAGCCAAGGTTATTAGATCGCGTTACCATCTTGGTTCCCTCCTTCAACATTAAACTGCGCCATATACTCATCGGCGGCTTGGTGCCATTCTTCTTCGGTAAAGTGAGTTTCCCAATCTAGCGCATCGTATTCAGGTACGGTGATGATCTTGATTGGATTACCGGGCTTGAATGGATGTAAATGGACTAGGTATTCACCACGGTATAGACTTTCAATTTCACCTTTGTGTTTAAAATTCCCGTTGTGGTCAAACGAGATGAAGTATTTTGCTCCAATCATTACTGACCCCTTTTATCTGTGTAATTAGCGCCGTCTGGGCCGTTGGTCTTGGTCGACAAATAATCAAAAATCCAATCAGGCAAGACTTCTTTTGTCTTGGCCAACACCTTTGAAATTACATAAAGTTGTCTGAAGCTAAGCCGGATATGTTTGGCCGCCATGATCAAGGTCAGGTGCTCTGCCCTGTTAGCGTCAAAAATAGCTTGATGCTTAAGGAATAACCCTCTCAACTCAGTCGATTCAGGTTCGGTTAACTTGAAATATGGGTTGTCTAGATTTTTAGTCATTTATTGTGAATCCTTATTTTGTTTAGCTTGTATGGTCGAAACTGATAGCAAAGCCCTATAGGTAAATTGCTGTACTACTGTTTTGTAGGTAGAGGCTGGCTTAGAAGCCGATGGCATCAGTAGGAGGATTACCGGATTACCTCGGATTACCTTAGCCGGGTTCCTGCAAGATACATACTTATTTCTCTTTAGATTTGATAAGTAAGGAAGTGTCCGTATGCCATGAACTGATCTAAGGTAATCCTTGGTAATCCGGTAATCCTTTTTTAGGATTTCTGCGACTTGGGATTGGCTTTCAGTGAACTTTTTCATTTCAAATCTCCCAAGTCATCAAAACTGCGGTAGTTACTAACGTCCACACCTAAGGCTCTGGACTTCTCGCCAGCAGTAACTTTTTGGAGTTCTTGCCGAATGGAGTCATTGGATTTGCGCGACCATACATCGGCATTGCGGATTGCAAATACTTGAAGTAATCGACCATTGACCTTGAGTTGCCTCTTCTTACCCCGCCCCAAGTTAGTAAAGCCCCGTTCTGACAACTTATTGCGGTGTGGCTTTTCATCAAAGTCGAGCAGAATACGTAAAGCGGTACTCATTTCTCTGGATGTGATCAGGTCTGATGGCCAACATTCTTTAAGACTCTCCAAGGCGTTATCCAGATCAGATCGAAGCTCTTCCATAACCTGCGACTTAGCTTCATTCATTGGTGGGCGCTCACCCGGGTTGAAGTTACTAATGTCCCTAACACGTAGGAAGTAGGTCACGCTGTCAATGAAGTCTGGATTCTTGAGCAGTTGGTAGAGCTTTTGATATTCCTCTGGCAACTTGGCTGTCTTTGTGGTGTAGTGAACGTACCAGCGTCGATCTGTTTCATCTAATGGCAATGCATCAAGGTGGTTAGACAGAACTAAAAAGCGACCTGCATTACGTTCCCAGTACTCGTTGGCATTCTTACCATTGATCTCCCTTACTTCAGCAGTAACGATGGACTTGAGCTTTTCTGAATACTTCCAACGTTCACCCGCGGTAGCAGCCTTGATCTCATCCACAATAATAAGAACCTTACTTGCCAGAACACGATTGAACTGACCTGTAAGCAACCGAACTAAATCAATCCCCGGCGCACAGTAACCTCTAAAGACTTGAGTAAGCACACTTGATACCCAGTTACGACCCAATCCCGTGTTCTTGGAGATGTGCAAAAAGCCGTAATGAGGCAACACACCCGGTTCTTGCTCAACGTGCGCCAGCCAGTCTAAAAATGGCTCTGTTGCATCTTCAAACAACCAAGTGATGTGGTCGATAAATGGTTGAGCTAGTTCTTGCCAGTTATCAGGAGGATTAAAGTCTGGTCGATCTTTCCACAAGTTCAATGCTTTGGCATTCATTGTTTCACCGCCCAAAGTGATTGGCGGTTCACCAGCGGCAAAGGTGATTTCATGGACTGTCTTACGAGCTGGGCTCTCAAGCCACATGTCAGCGATTTGTTTCTTTGCCCGACCCAATAACACAACACTGGACTTAAAGGCAACTTTGAACAGGCTTAGATCCCAAACCTTTCTTGGATTTCGTATATCTCTTATCTCGCCGTGTTTATCTACATAGATAAAGCGATCAAGCATCTGATCAATCGTGTGTTGTTCTGGATCTAACTCAACGTCCAACAAGCCCTCACCGACTTTGCGATTCTCTTCGCGCTGTTTCTTACGGCGTTCTGTTGCAAAGTCTTGGCCAGCTAACCAATAAGTAACACCCGGGTCGCCACTATCGTTGTATCGAACAGAGCCATTAGGCTCGATAGCTATAAAACCAGCCATTGAATTACTGGCCCGTAAGATTGACTGGCAACGCATCCTATTTTTGCCTTGATCTCGTAGAGTATCAATCCACTCACCCAGCGTTTTAACTACCTCTTGTGATCCTGCGTATTTCTGAACGGCTATCTCAGTATTAAATGAAAGTGTGTTGTTGTCATCAATCTGCACACTGTTAGCACGTCGCTTCATGTCTACACCATGACCTGATAATGTGGCGTAACGATCCATGTCAAACATATCAGGCAAAACTATCTTGGAGTTGTCAAAGGCGCCACTTCCAGCATTAACTACGTGGGCGCCCAACTTTCCGAGGTGATAACCAGCACTCTCAATCTGTGTAATGTTTGGTTTGGCGTTAAAGATAAGGCGACCTAATGACAGTGTGGCCAAGTCAAAGACACTGAGGTCCATACCCTGTTTAGTCGTTCCGTCTTTGAGGTGAATCACGCCTTTAAAGGACAAATCCTTGAGCACCATGGCGATCTTGATGTAAGAACGCATCACATCAAGGCGCTGTGGATGGGTTAAGCGAATCCAAGCATGTGAGTGGTTTGTAGAGCTGTCATCTTGCCCACGAACTAATACTCTGGCGCTGCTTGACTTCACCTCGACACGCTCACACTGCTTTAAGCCGGGAAGAATTTGATCCCAAGCCTCTAGCCGCTGTGTAATATTTAGGCTTGCCATCTCTGGTGGCATTCCTTCCGGTGAGTCAGCATCAAGCAACACCCAGTCAGTTGAAAGCATGCTTTCTTGCAATCTGGCAGCATAGTACTGACCATCTTTCTCAACAACACCATGCTTAATCTCGCCAAATAGCTCAACCATGCGCTTTTCAGTAATGATCTGGAATGGAACACCGGGATCATTCTTAAAGATCCCATTGCATAGGACGAGGTCATTACTTGAGCCGACATGCTCAAGCAGCTCAATTAGTTCTTCTGTGGTCTGTGCAGATACGGTTTGCGCTACGCCTTCCGATATGTGGGCATTGGCAACCTTTTGCAATTTGTTGTCCGTCAAGGAATATGTTTTACATACTTCCGATGGCTTAATAGTTTTGATTAGGGTAAGTTGGCTCATAGCAGTCTTTCCCTTGTGAACGAGCGAAAGCCGTCCAGCGTTTGTAGTAAACGTAACATTTGATTTCCTAAAATATGATTTACGTTGCTGAAAAACGTGGATACCTTGGTAACACTGGTTTGGGTCGCCTGCTCCACTGGCGCCGCCGGGTCCTATGCCCTAGAACAAACTTGCTCCTCGTTGCAACTTGATGTCGAGGCATGCTCTCAATTTAGTACTGCTCTTTTTAGCTTTTTTGATACTACGGCACTACTTAACTTCTACAGGTATACGGACCCAACTTTAAACTTACCGCTAACAAGCCTGTCTTGAAAATCCTTCATATCAGCTAAGTACGTTTCAATCGAACCACCAGCAGCAAAATGACTCTTTGCACTGTCATAAAAAATCCCATGCAAACCCGTAAAAAATTCCTGCATCTCCTTAGCACTTTGCTTTGGGTCGTGCTCAACAGAACCGCGACTGCTAGATACCTTGTTTTCTACCGCATAGATAGACGGCCAGTGAGCCTTAAGAAAACTGAGCGTCAACTGACTCTGTGAACCCGGCGGTGGATTGATTAAGCGCTCTGTATGAAAGCCAAGAGCTAAGCTCATTGCGAGCTCAATAGCAGCGCTTAGATCCTTCTTGCTCCTTGCCAGTGCCTCTAACTCTGCAACGGTCATATTCAAACTGCTGGCGTAGTTACTTAGTACCAAGCCGTCTCTGCCCATATCCTCGATTTGTTCACACCACACTGGGTCAAACTTCAACGTTGGTTTCTTACTTGCCATTTTTCTTTCCATTTGGATTTGGTGAATAAAGTTCGCCGTTTAATACAGCTATGCGTCGAGCTAAAAGCATCTCGTGTTCTGTGAAATATCCCAGTGACCATCATCTTCTGGGTCATCAATCGAGCGTTCGACGTATTGATCCTCAGCGCCCATGTGATAGCGCTGATACAACGAGTCAATCTTTAGCGTTGTGCTTTGCTTAGCTTTATGTGGGTCAAAATCATCACATTCAGATCCATTGAGCATTGCCTCCGTTGCGATGTGATCTTGATGCAACGAATAGCGTGGTTGCCACGTTGGTCCAATATGCTTGGCGTTAGACATGGAGTTGCCTTTCCACTCATCCCAGCCTCCTACATCAATGCCAGACTGAATGGATCCAAAGGCTTCCCACAAAATCTCTTCTGCGTATGCAATATCCTCCTTGGGTTCATTGGTAATTATGCGTAGTTCAGCAACCTTTTTTAAGATCAGCTGAAGAGCATTGCCCCGAGGCACCTGAGATAAGTTCTTTTTACTGGCAATATCCATGCACCGTAAAGCGATGGTGGCCGATTGACTGCCCGCAGCCTTGTTGGCTTTTAGGTAGGCGAGCTGCGACTCAAACTCATCTTTTGTAAATTTCTTCTTGTGCCTCTTGCGTAGTTGAGACTGAGTTTGCGTAAACTCTTTATTGGTTAACTTCCTTTGCTTCTTGGGTAAACCCAATACAGCATTTACTTGCGTATTCATGTGCCACTCCAAATTTAAAATTGAACAAAACTGCAAGCTCGAGACGAGCGAAGACGGCGTTTAGATTTGGAATTTCCAAACAACGCACATCGTTTTTGTTCAATTTCTAGGGATGAAGCTGCCCTTTTAGCGGAATGCTCATTGGCACCGGCTTACTGCTCTTCGTCGAGATTATTTATATACCGCTACTCGTTCACGGTACAGCTCGCTGTAACTGATTTTTAGGCTCTGATTTTGTGCAGCCCATGCGCTATGAATGAATCAGGGAGCGCGCTGGCACTGCTTGGCGAACAGGAAACTAGCCTCAGGTTATTGTAATGCTTTTACCAGTATTTTGTTGACAAAAACACATCATTAAATAGCATTAAAGCAACAATTTCTGGATCAACAAATCACTTATCCACACTTCGATCATTTTTTTGTTGTTGACCGCTTTTTAGCCCGCAGTTTTGGTTTCGTTTTGACCTTTTTATCTGCCAAAACCTTCTTTTTCTCGGTGTGGATGTCGGTCCAGCCAGCTGGGTCATCAAAACCCTCCGCAAAATCATCCAAACCAACCTTTGCACTACCGTTGTCATTGAAGTGAACTACCAGATTACGTTTGGCAAAGTCCAGATCTACCCGGCTGACAAGTTGGCGTAATAGTTGATTTGTTACAGCTCCTCTATTTGACATAATTGCGTCTTGTGTTGACTTAAAGAGTCTGGCGCTTAATGGAGACCGGCTTTCTTTAAGCTCTTTAACCTTCTTCTGGGCCTCATCTAATTGGGATAACGCCTCTGAATACTGCTTCTTACCTGAGGCACTCTTAAAGTCATCATGGAAGTCTATGCGACCATTAAACCAAGTAATGCGATCCTCGAGTTCTTTGAGCTGCGTCAAAGTATCACCTTTAGCGTCACTATATTGGTGGTCCTCCACTGCTCTAACTACACACTGAACGACTCCGTCATAAGGCATTGACCGGTACTTACAGCCTTCTTCTGATTCCATGGACTGCGCACACACAGCATATCGCCAAGTTGTCTTAGTTCCATCAGCTTTAAGTCTGCCCTGTTTAGATACATGATGGGCAGCACCTCCACAACGGGCGCAGAACATTAGGCCTGCTAATGGATGAACGCCACGTGGACTGGATTTAGAGCTACGTATAGTCTTGTTGGTCTTAACTAGATTGTTTACCTTCTTAAATACCGCCTCAGGTATCGCCGCAGGGAAGTAATTTGGATGCTCAACACCATCGCCAGTAACTAACGTACCAATGACAGATGGGCTTCGTAATAACTTCTTAATTGTTCCCGCGCTCCAATAAGGAACGCGCCCAGTTGGTGTTTTAATACCCTCTGCATTTAACTGCTTTGTAATAGTATTTGCTCCGTGACCCTTTACAGCCATGCTGAATATCTTCTTGATAGTAGGCAGGCGCTTACGGTTTAACTTCTTGTAGTTCTCTGTATCAATCCAGAAAGGAAGACGGCGAGTCAACATAACACCTTCATCCACCTTCTTCATTTTTTGACTCCAAGCCTGCTTGACACGAATACCCTTTGAGCGCGACTCATCATGGCTCTTAATCATCTGCATCAGACTCATCATCAGACTCATGCCCCCGTCAGCCAATATGCTTTCTTTACTGTATTCCTTCCCATCATTCAAAGTCACAATTATTATGTCTTCTTGCAATAGCGAATTGAACTGAGTCAAAGCCTTCATTGGCTCTTGCCGCGATAACCTATCGAACTGCTCAACCAATAAATAACTTCCGGGCTCTATGTGCCCTGTCATAACAAGACCTAAGAACCTAGAAAATGCTCCGCTCTTAACATGCTTGCCGGTAAACGCACTAACCCCTTGGTCCGAAAATTGGAATGCAGGATCGGTGCTCAATTCTAGCTCTGGATGTTGGAGTAAATACTTCTCAACCATGTCATTCTGGCGGCGAATAGAGTCACCCTTACCTTGAGGTTCGGATGAATATCTGGAATAAGCGTAGGCGATTGGCATGGCATCAGTATATCAAATCATTGGTGTCAATGCAACTTAATCCCCATATAAATTCCCACTGCAGTGACTTCAGCGATACCGACCAAAATCCAATAGGTCCAATATCCCCAGCCGACCATATACCC
>Ga0114964_10001266_pt1 | contig 18573 bp, 18 predicted proteins | sample C_131016_MF_Meta_FD_92638 | JGI IMG/M metagenome (GOLD analysis project Ga0114964, IMG submission 92638) | Freshwater microbial communities from Lake Croche, Canada to study carbon cycling - C_131016_MF_MetaG | ecosystem: Environmental > Aquatic > Freshwater > Lake | place: Lake Croche, Canada... | reverse complement strand
TTATATTGTAACAGGAAAAAATAACATCATATCACTTAACACCAATAAAGTTATGAATTGGGGTGACGAGAATGGTGATAGAAAAGCTATTTTGAGTTTAGTTAAAACACAAAAAAGTGGAAGCGAATTAAACCAAAAATCTACAGTTGAAATTAAAAATACAGACAAAATAATATTTGGCCATCCAACTTTAGGTAAAACATTTTTAAGAACACAAGGAGGGAATATAATAGATTTTGACACAGATTATAAAGAAAAAATTAATCAAGCTTTTAATTTAGCACCTGGAAGAGAAGCTAGAGATGCATGGAGAAAAACTCATGAAAAAGAGTGGAATGAAAAAGTTAGAGAGTTGTGGAAAGAAGCTAAAGAAGAATCTAAAAAAACTAATAAAATTTTATTAGCTTCTGATATGATTCTTTTAAGAGAGTTTGCATCTGATTTTGATAAAGTAATCACTATGCCAACAGATTTATTTTTACAAAGATCTCTTCAAAGAAATGACTTAGATGAAGAATATAATAAGAGATGGAAAGAAAGACTTGATATAGAAATATCTAAGATACCTAGTAACAAAGTTATTAATACTACAAAATATCTTTCTGACTTATTTTTTACAAAACAAGCTACAGCTACTCAAAAACAAGAGATTACTGAAAAGATGGCTGATGTGATTAATGATAGTGCTAAACATCATTTACCAAAAGAACAGTTTAAAACTAAACAAGCCACTCAATATATTGGCCAGGGTTCTCCTAAAAGTTCAACTGACAACTATAGAATGTTATATAATCAATATGGTTTAGCTAACACTGGCACCTATACATCAACTGATTTAGTATACGTAAGTAGCAATGGTGCAAGAGGTGGTAGGGTTAATCCTGTTATTGATGGTATACTACAAGGTGAATACAAAAATATTGATAAGGCCATAGCTGCAAACGCTAGATTCATAATGGATACTAAACAACACATTGATAAAACTAGTAAATATAATATTGGTGAAGTTGCTTTAGCACAATATCTAGCAAGTAAAGGTTATACAAGAGAAGATGCTACAGGAATATGGAGTAGACAAAATCCTACTCAAGCAAATGTAGCTAGTAGCAATAGAGAGTTCACTTCAGATACAATAAACAACTTAGGATCTAACGAAGTATTTGTATTTGGTTCTAACACTGAAGGTAGACATGGGCTTGGTGCAGCTAAATATGCTAAAGATAAATTTGGTGCAGTGCAAGGTCAACCACAAGGTATACAAGGTAAATCTTATGCTATTGTAACTAAGAATCTTACTCCTGGAGCAGTGTTAAATAGTGTCATGTTTGATAAAGCAGGTGTTCGCTCTGTACCACTTAACTTTATAGGTAAAGGTATCCAAGATATGCTGCTATTTGCAAAAGCCAATCCTAATCTTAAATTCTATGTAACTAAGCTTGGTACTAATAACGCAGGATATAGCACCACTGAAATTAAAAGTTTATTTGAAAAGTTAAAAACTTTAATACCAGATAATGTAATTTTGCCTGAAGAGTTTGAAGTTAGACCTGACATTGATGTAAAATCTGATGCTCAAGTGATTACAAGAAGCGAGGTGGATAAAATATACCAAGATAAAGTGGAGCTTTATAAGCAACTTAATAAGGAAGTAGTAGCTAGAGAACAATGGATGCTTGATGCAAAAAATCTTACAGAACTACTAAAAAACGCAGGTAAAACAAAAGAAGAAATTTTAGAACAACTTAAATGTTTATAATATGGCAGTTTGTCCAAATAAAGAAAGTGCTCAGTGGAAAGAATTATCAAAAGCAGTGGGTGGCGATGGCGCTGCCCTTGCTGCATTTGTACTTAATGATTATGAGTTTCCAACAATTGATGTTGCTAAAACACTGTTAGATGCCAATAAAGGTGGCAAGGTAAAATTTAGTGAGGAAGCTGCTCAAGCTCTTAAAGATAAAAAACTTGCAAGAGTTGATGAACAATTAGAAAGTATGGATAGGATAATAAAGTCTTCACCTAAAGATGCAAGACAACCTGCTTTACAACTGTTAAAAAACAACCTGGAAGAATATAAAAAAGCAATTGAAAATGATGAGTATACAGTTTCAGTTAGTAATTTTTTAGGTGGAGGTCAGCTTGATAGTATTCATGATTATAGAAACTACCAAGAGTTTGGAACATTTGTGCACCATATACTTGAAGTGATGCAAAAGGAAAACTTAGGCAATACTAAAAGTATGTCAAGTGTATATACTAAAGAAAAACTTCAAGAAATCTTTGATAATTACGATAAAGAATTTACTATTAATGGTTTAGTAGAAAATGGAAAGATTGTAAAAATGGATGAGCTTTACAATATGACAAACGATATTGTAGCAAGTGTTCAACATTATGTTAGTTTAGGCCACACTATACTACCTGAGATTAGCGTAATAAGCAAAGACAGGCAAGGACGTAATATTGTAGGTAGACTGGATATTGTTACAATTAGTAGAACTGGTAAAGTTAATATACTGGATATTAAAACTAAAATGATAGATGCTTCAAAAGGTTTTGATTCATTGACAAAGGCCTACCCTGTAAACTCAAGCAATAAAACTGATGGTCTTTTTAAAGGAGGTGTAAGAAACACTTACCAAAATTGGGATTTACAACTTGGGGTGTATGCAAGAATGCTTGAAAGGCTAGGTTTAAAAGTGGATGAGAAAGTAATTTTAAAACTACTTTATGCTGGGGACTACCTGAGCGACAATGGACAACAGTTTGATCAATTAGGTAATGACACTTATCAATATTCTTTCTTTAAAGTGGAAACTTACAAATCATCTGAACATAATATGCCTTCAGAGTTTGATGAGCAAGTGTATAAAAAGAATATGGATAATATACGCCAGGCTATTCCAATTGAAGGTGAAACTAAACAAGCTAAAAAAGAAGAAGATAAATCTAGTTTTATATATAATTTAAGTGCAGAAGATGCAACATTGATGTTAGATAAACTTAAAGACATCACAGAAAGTCATTTACAAAATTCACTTAAAGAACTAAAGAAACATGAAAAAGAAGGCAATCAAAGTTTAGTGGATTATTTCACTCATAGAATTAGAGCTCTCACTAATATTAAGAGTTCTCTAACTACCAACAACAAAGAATGGCAGGCAGCTCATAAAATTGGATTTATACTAAATAGTCTCCAGATAGATATGGAAGGCCTTGCTAAAGCAGCTGTAGGGATTAAAATCAATGCTAAAACAAATGAAGAGTTTCTTGCTCAGGCAAAAATTCTAGAACGTTTGAACAATATGGCAAATGGTTATAATTTCTTTCTGGAAGATATAAAAAAGATGCTCATTGATCACGTAGAAATTAGTGATAAAAACGATGAGATGAATAAGATTGTAAATAACATCCAGGATAATATTAGACAAGTGGCCCAGGTGTATACTAAATTAGGGTTCAACTTCACTATAGGTATGCTTAAAGATGTAATTAGCGATTCACAACAAGAAAGAATAACTGAACAACGTAAAGAAGCTATTGAACCTATATTAAAGTTTTTAAAAGGTAAAAGAGATAAATTAGCTTCAGGTGAAAAAGGTATTGGATTATGGAATCGTCTTACGAATTCTGCATTTAAAGGATCAGTTACTCCACAAAATCAAATAGAAAAGTTAGATTTCGAAATAGCTAAACTTGAAGCTGAATTAAGTGGAATTAAGTTTGATGACAAAGGTCTAGAAACTTACATCTATTCTATATTAGATCCCAAATCACAGCTGTATATTGGAGATGGAACTACATTCTTTACTAAGTATATTGCATCTACAAGTAGTGCTGATTTACTATTAAGTTCATTTGCCAATCATCTTAAGATTGCTTTATCTGAAGGTACTTCTGAATTTGTAAACTTTGTTGAAAGAGAAGGATTGGAAGAAGAATTTAATGAGTTTAAACAATTTGAGACTAATACCACTGAATTAAATGAACGTCTAAGTGAAGTGCGTAAAACGCTTAGCTATGATGAAAATGGTAATGAAAAAATTACTGAGACAAGAGCATTTGCTGATCCTATAGCTGAAAAGTACCATAATATTTTTGTAAGTCATTATCAAGTGTTGCATGAAATTAATCAAAAAATATTAAAAGCTACTGACGCAGCTGAAATTGATGCATTACGAAAAGAAAAAGCTGATGAAATTAATAGACATTTAGAGTGGCGTTTAGCTAACAGTCAAATGAAGCTTGTCGATGAACTATACGAGCTTGATAAAATGTTACCTGCAGACTATAAAGAAAAACGTGATGAACTTTATAGAGAGAAGAATGATCTTGAACAATCAGCTGGGTTTAATAATTCAGAACAACTAGATGAGTCAGTTCAATTTAGAGTGGCTCAAATAGAAGTGGAGCTGAATAAGCTACGTAAAGAGTATGCTGAGAAAAATGGAAACTACCAGAAGTACATGGATCTTATAGACAAGTATTATGATTATGATATTAATTATAACTACTTCGAAAGACTTAAGTCTCAAAAGATGGCTGAGCTTAGAGATGCTAATGGTCTTCTTGATCAGGAAGCATTTGATAAGTGGATGACACAAAACACTATAAAGCGTGCCAATCAAGATTGGTATGACGCTGTAGGTGATATATGGGATAGAATATTTTCTATAATTGGAAAACAAAATCCTAATGTTGAAGAGTTAAATCAAAAGTATAAAGAAATACTATCTCAATATAAACGTAAAGGTATTGTCGATAGTAGATTTTTCAGTGTTGAAGATAAAGCCACTTTGAATGAGATAGAAGATCTTATAATTAAGTATAAAACAGAAGGAGCTGGTGGCACTAAACTTAGTAGTGAAGAAAGAAGAGATCTTAAAAATTTATTTCAAGAGCTGGAAGCGCTACAAACTAAAGTGAACAATCCATACTATGTTAAAGAGTTTAACATAAGAATTGATAGTTTAGATCAAAAGTGGAATCGTTACCAACAAGAAACTGACACTGAAGAAAAAGATAGAGCACTAGAGCAGTTTCTGCTTGAAGAAATGGAATTCAAAACATGGTTTGATGACAATCATGAAAACACTTATGAGTCTAGAATGATGTCAGATGAGGGTATTACACCATTACCAAAGAAGTATAATATACTCACTGTACCTTCATCAGAAGATATGTATGATGTTAAGCCAGATCACAAGTTTACAATTCGTAAATTAAAAGAAGAGGCTTATAATAAAGACTACCAGGAAGATATCCATGGCTATCCTATGCCTAAAGGTCTTACAAGAGAAGGTGCTCGTGTAATGGGAAATAGTGAGTGGTTAAATCCTAAGTATGTTCAAATTAGAAATAATGCGAGAGACGCTAAATTCTATAATAGTTTTGTCACTAGATATTTAGAATTCCAGGAAAAAACTACGGGTAGAGGTTTGGGTTATAACTTTCCAGGTTATGAGCAAACATCTATAGATCAGTATATGAATGAAGGAATACTCACTGGTGTAAGAAATAGACTTAAGTTATTTAAAGATAAGCATATAGCAATAGGAAGTGAGTATGACTGGGGTGTTAATAACTATAGAGGAAGCACTGAAGATAGAGTGCAGTTTAAGCATAACACTACACTACCTTTAGAAGAACAAACTCGTGATGGTATAGGCGCTGTTATTCGCTGGTATGAAGATGCTCATGTAAACAAAGCAATGTCAGATGTTCAACCAATGGCCAAGTCAGTAATAAACTTTGCTGAAAACCTATATAAGATATTATCTGACTCAGATCTTAAAGATAAAGAAGCTAGAAAGAAAGCATTGAGAGATGTAATCGATCAAATGATCTTTGAATATGATAAGTTTGTAAGAGGTAAAGTTAAAGTGGGGGAAAATGCTTACACTAAATTTGGTGATTTGTGTTTGCGTGGTATTGGTTTTACACGTCTTGGATTGGATCTACCTAACCAAATTGGTAACTTATTATCTGGAAACGTACAAGCATTCTTAGGATCACATAGATCTGGCTTATACAGCAGTAAAAACTACTTATGGGCCAAGACTAAGATTGAATCTAAAGATGGTCTTGTTGGAAGTCTTTTGAGGGATTATGCCAAGATTGGTAATAAGAGCTTCATGACAAAGATGTTGTTGTATTTTAACCCACAACAAAAATCATTAGAGCATTATTACAATAGAACAAGAAGCACAGGTCAAAGACTGGCTCAAGGATTTATTGAAATGAATCCTGCATTTTTCTTGCAAGACAAAGGTGAACTTGAAATTTCATCCACTATATGGCTTTCAATAATGGATAATATTAAAGTGAAAGTTGTTGAAAGTAGAAATGAAGATGGATCAGTTAAAGAATATGCTAAAGACGCAAATGGTAATATCAAAACTGTTAATGCATTTGAAGCTTACAAAGAAAATGATAGAGGTGAGATTGTTGTAAGAGATGATGTGGAGTGGAGTAAGAAAGATGAAGCAGCAGCTAAAAAAGCTGTGTGGTCTGAAATAAGAAGAACCAATGGTAGATACGCTGAGTGGGATAAAGCTAAAATTGAATCTGGCTTTACTGGTAGACTATTATTATACTATCGTAAGTATCTTGAGCCTTCTATTCGTAATCGTATTGGTAGAAGAGAATCTAACTGGGAGGCAGGTGAAATAGCTTATGGTTTCTACTCTGCTTTAATCAAAGCTATACAAACTGAAGGTGCCTGGAATGTTGCTAAATCAATATTTGGTGCATCAGAAAAAAATACTGGTGTAAATGAATACTATCAGCGTAAATCGCAAATGGCTGCGCGAGAACTTCTTGTTGCTACATGTTTGTATATACTAGGCCTCACTATAAAAGGAGCTGTACCAAAAGGCAAGAAAGATGATGACTTAATAGTTGGCCATAATATATTAATGAACTTAATTGCTATATATGGTAAAGTGGATAATGAAACCAGGTCTCTGGTACCAGTATCTATTATTGGAGGACTAGATGGATATATACAATCAATGGGAGAGTTTACTAATGCTAATAGAGACTTTTTGAAAGTGGCTACAGCATTAAAACATAGCTTATTCTTAATTGCTTCTATATTCACTGATAGCAAATATGTAGATCAACAAGCTAGATATCAAGTGACTAGTGGTAATTTTAAGAAAGGTGATACTAAGCTGATGAAAGATTTGATGGATCTCACTGGATATATGAACGTTTATGAAATGTTCTACCCAACAGCAAGAGTGAAGAATAGTTTCTTAACTAAACGATAAAAGAAAGGATAGCACGTTAAATGCTACCCTTTTTATATATTTCAATTGAAATAAAGATTAATCCAATTTCTAATATATACATCTTTGGATACTTTTTGTCTTTGGTATATGTAGTGATGTCTTCTACCATTTTAGTTATTGAAAATTTCAATCCTAAAAAAATCTCTGACGAACTTAAAATTTTAAGTTGTATTTTCATATTTATTCTATAATTTTAAAAGGTTGTTTGCCAAGATAGCAATCTGCATCCCAGCCCATATGTTTCTTAAATCCATTAAGAAAACTTTGTATATTAGTGGCACCCACTGGATTATGACTATGCACTGCACAATAGTTAAGCTTTACGTTCATCTTTTGACAATATTCAGCTACGAATTTTGCACAATCTAATCCAGTCTTTTCTTTAAACTGACCATAGTTAGGATGTTGAAATCCATTTTCTATGAGTTGCTTGTAGTAGTCATTCATGTGTTCTTCTGCTAAATCGTGATCAAACGATATAAAGTCTGGTACTCCATGTTTGGTTATATAATCTACAAATTCATCATAGTTTTTTACTACGTTCCATGGCTCATAGCCAGGTAGTTGCTGCGTTGGCACTCTTACATCATCAAGATAGAGGCAGGTTTTAAGTTTCTTTTCCATTATTGTAAAGGTATTCTATAGTGACCAATTATTGTGTATTTAAACAAAAAATCTTTATCTATTTTAGCCATAGGCCCAATGTTGTGATAAACGTCCCCATTCTTATTAAGTAAGATGCCTATGTGAGTGGATCCACCTCCCAGTATCCAACATACTATATCGCCTGGCTCATAGAAGTTCATGTTCTTTTTAGTTGGCTCACCATATCCCTTTCTTTCGAAATACTTCATGATATTAGGCACCCTTCTATGATCAATGTTAGGGTCAGGTGCAGTGGCTCCCCATTTATTAGGGTAGAGATTAAAGTGGGCCACCATGTCTTCGTGGATTAACTTTTGTAAGTCCATACCTATAGCAGCGCGTAATACGCGTATAGGCACATCTACACAAGCTCCTCCACTTGGTACATCCCCTCCAGGGTAGCTTATCTTATAGTATGTTGCGTCATACCACCAAGTCTTTTCACTATTCAATCTCATGGCTACACTGCAAATAGGATTCTGCGCATTAGTTTCTACAGGTTTAGAACAAGATAGCATTGTAAATACTAACACTATCGCAATTAATAACTTTTTCATTATGCTATATTTGCTTTTATTAAATTACCAAATGATGTTAAGCCTCTACTAAATTGACCATCAGTTACACATGCTCCATTAGAGAATGTTGTGTGTAATCCACTTATACTACATGTGCCTACATTCTCGCAGTCATTGTTATTGTGGATGTGACCAAAACAAACTAAACTTGGTTGCAGTTTCTTGATAGCTTTTAGTAAAGCCCCATCACCACAAAACTCTAGCTGATGATCTCTATCATAAGCTAAATCTCTTACACCTTTTGGTGGGCCATGAATGATTAATATATCAGTGTCTTCTGGTATTGTATCCCATACACGATTGATAGTTTCTCTAGACTTCATAAAAGCCCATTCTCCAAACCTTGGTGTATGAGGACTACCCCAAAACTTAACGCTTTGTATAGTGGTTTCACTATTCTCAAGATATATAATACCTGCTTCTGCAAAATCAGCTGGAGTAATTAATCTTCTTTCTATGGATGTATCATGATTACCTGCTACATAAATCTTATGTTTCACTGGTACATTTTTATACCATTCAATAAAACTTCTCACTTCATCTTCATTTAGTGTAGGATTCATATGGTTGGAGCAGTCACCACTATGTATAACTACATCTACACCTTCAAATCTGCTTTCAGGTATTTCATTAGCCATACCATGGGTATCACTGATATGTAAAATTATCATGTCTTTTCAAATTTGTATGTGTTATTTAAATGCTCAAGAAGATATTTAGCATATTCTGTTAGCACTTCAGTCTCTTGAAATATAAATATTTCAGCATTTGCTGCTACAGCTTCTTTATATAGTTTTTTTAGATCATCATATTGATCTCTCATATTAAATGATGGTTCTTCAATATTCATTATTTGGCATTAATTAATGTTTAATAATTTACAAATAGTTCTAAATTCATTAATAGATTTACATTCACCATAGTACAATCTACCATGTGAAGTATTTTCTAAGTATTTATCTTTTATAACATCAGCCATATGAATATCTAACTTACCAGTTTTTAAACGTACACCAAAGTAGTTTTCTTTTTTAAAGGCAAAATCAAAAGCTTTATGAATATCATATGTTTTAATTTCCCATCCTTCACTTTCTATTTGTTCTTTAGTTAGATAGGGAGTTCTAATATTTCCCTCACCTAAATATTGTTCAACTTCATATGTTCCACACCCATCTCTATCTGTATATAAATCTAGTATTTTAGCTGTATTCCAAGCATAGTTTTTTCCAACTCTATACTCATACTCATATCCAACATGTAGATCTTCTATAGCTGGGGTATAATACTTATTTTCCATCTTGTTTCTTTTTTAATAATCTGTCACACTTTTGTTTCCAGCCACCAGACTGTACTTGAATCATTGGTACACTACATCCATATAGTCTTGCATTAGATAGTTCTAATTCATCATCATCAAGATGCCACACAAAGTGTGTTCTATCTAAATAGGTCCACTTACACTCCATGTTTGTAAATCTAACATGCCATCTTGGGATACTAAGTCTATCCACCACTTCCCAAAGATCTTCTTGTCCTGCATCAGTCCAGTCTGCTCTATTGTAGAGATGCATGTGTGCTTCATCATATCTGGATGTAGTAACCCACACCTCATGGCCTTGCGTAATCAGCTCTTTAGCATATTCTTGGACATGTTCCTTTGACATAGTCCTATCAAAATCAAAGCTCACTCTACTCATTATTTTAGTATTTTAGCATGTTTTAATACATTTTCCACTGCATTCTTAAGGTCAAAAATGTCTGAGTTATTTACTATACGATAGTCAAAATCCCATGCGTCCAGTCCCACTTCACTTGGATGAGCATTAATTGGTGCATAGCCTGGACGATTTACACGAATAATAATACCACCTTTAGCTTTAATAGCTTCAGCCTCATTAGGAAACCTAGTATCAGTGATGATCCAGTTAGGACTATTAGGACGTAGTGTTGATCTAATATCTATTGACGCGCAATCAGTACAAAAGTCACCTGGCTCTAACGTAGCCCATTCATGACCACAAGTGATACACTTATTATCTGTGATTGGTTTGTAGTTAGCGAATAATGCATTCACCCAAGTGTTTGTATGTAATCCCATTCTCATAGCATCAGTACCAAGCTTTTGCAGCAAGTCTCGAACAGTCATTACATTAGTAACTTCTATATTCTCAGTATCTTTTAACCATATGCTGTCTTTAGAGTGTGGATTTGCTGTTATGTCTAACTGACGATGACCACCTTTACGAACTATGCCATAACTTTCCCACTCAAGGCCCAGGTTAGTTTTCTTAAACTCTTGGTCTTCAAACTTATCCATGTCTATGCCAGTGAGAATCTCTGCTATTAGCTTTAACTTATACGCAAACTTTTCTATGCTCCATCCTGAAGATTCTTCCAACCACCATTGATTTGTACTAGGTGATGCTATGACATCTTCTATAGCTGGTTTACCTTCTTTAGCAAGTAGGTATTGAATTATGGTACCTATAGTGTCTTTACCAGAATTTGCGTACCCTGAAATTCCAATTAATGCCATGTTTTTAATTTTTAAATTTAAAAAATGGAGATAGAGATTTACCCTCTACCCCCTGTTTTGGTTATACAAAATTCACACCATACAACGAACTACTATGAGCTTTAAAAACTGTAGAGTCTTTGATAGGTTCAATTGGTTGATCCTTTACATCAAGTGGGGTTGGTTGCACCACTTCTGAAGCAATTGGACTACCATATTGTTTTACAAAGAAACTATGAACTTTTTGATGGTCATCTATATAAGTCATAGGATGTGATTCTTTTAGAGCCAGCGTAATGTGGTTATACATTGTCCACGCTGAGTCAACATCAGAATTATAATTGAAAGAGGGCTTGTCTATTTCACGTTTAACTATACCCACTTGAGTGAGCGTTAGAATTTCATCATGAGCAAATAGCTCACCAAGAATTCTACCCTTATCTTTTGTGGTTAAAGTGACGTTTTTAAGCATTTCTTTATCAGTTACTAGCTGATCATAATGCTCCTTAGCTTTAGATATTTGTGTGTTGATAGTAGTGAATACATCAGTTAGAGCATTAGCTCCAATATGTTTTCTATTATAGTTACCTAAGTCACCATGTACTACACCATTCATGCATATAAATACCTGTGCGCCTACAGCACATTTAAATCTCATCATTTTGTTATAAGAGTTGCTCCAGGCAAACATTAAACCCATGTCGCTGTCATCTCCATAATGCAATTGATAAGACCCTTGTGCTATTTGTCCATCAAGTGAAGCTCTATATAGCTCACTTATCACTCCAAAACCAGCAGCTGATAACTCTTCTCTAGTTTTATCTATTATTGTACCATGAGGTACTACAGCATACCTCTTACCATGTGTTGGTAGAGGCAGCTGCCTTAAATGTTCTTCATTCAAGAAGCTTGTTTTAATTGGCATATATGCATTTTTTTTTAAAATAATGATAGTTGATAACTACTGTTTGGTCTGTTTATAACAGCTTGTAGTTGTTCTATTTGTTTATATATCTCTTCTAAGTAGTATTTAGTATTAATATCATAACTACTAAATGGTTTAGAAGTATCAATAGTGTTGAGTGTTTGTTGTTGCCATACACCTGCTTCTACCTGGATCTCTCTTCCATCTGTATGACACTTGATAAGCTTTGGTCCATTATTAGTTATGAAATATCTAATAATTTTCTGAAGTTTTTTTGTAACTTGAATACCATTCATCATACTTCTTTCTTCATAATGCCATCCTCCTTTAGCTTTCACTGCACCACAATAATCAAAGATGTTTTGATTAGATGCTAGAAAGTCTTCTGGTGTAGTGCCATTTACGAAATAAGCATATATAGCTTTAGGGATAATCAAGAAAGACTTATTCTTATGGAATACTGCTACCTTTTTCTTGTCTAAATCTTCCCACTCAAAAGCTCCCTTACACTTTACTTTCCCATTCTTTGATGCTGCTATATAGTTATTGACGTCTCTAATAATCATCTTAGAGTATTCATCATGTTCTAGACTAAGCTGCGTCAGCTTTTCCCACTCACTACATATCTTCATGTAATCATCCACTCTATTATTTGGTATCATCATCTCTAAACCATCTGTATTCTGCATTAAAGGCATACATTCTGGTATAGCAAGACATAACATTTCATAGAGCATGCTCAACTGCAGCTGGCCATTGATAGTAATCTGCATGGTCATTCTTGGATCATATAGAAAACTATTCTCATCACCTGACAAACCATACGTACTATTTAGAATAATCTTATATACATAGTTCTTAGGATCACTCTTAGGAATTTTCTTTCTTTCTTCAAAGAACCATTCGTACAACTGACAGAATTCTTTTTGTGGTAAATGTTCTGGATGAAATCCATTCTTAATAGCTAAGTTGGGATAGAAACTAGTAACATCTGAAGTCATAATTGTCCACCCTGGTTTAGCTTCATACACACCTGCGCTAATCGCACCATGGATACCACCCAACCCATAATCAGTTTTAACATTTTTGTAGTTGAGTGTAAATTTAAATCCATCTTTAGTGGAAGTGATCACTTTAGTTCTAAAATAATCAAGTACTTTTTGAAACTCTAAAGTCTTAAAACTTATATTAGGTAGTATACAATCAGCTAAAACTATATAAGGTCTTGGTGTACGAAGTGATTTGATATAACTTTTCTCCATACCAGTTCTTTGCTCAAGAAAATGCAGGAAAAGTTCCTTTGAGATTCTTGGTTCAGAAGCTGAATATAAATCTATACCATATTCTTTTGTGAGGGTTTGCCTTAATGCAATTTGTTCTTTAGATGCATCTAGTACAGCTTTAGTACTTCTGACATCATTGATACAGTAGTTGATAACCATTTCGAGCTGTTGCTCATTATGGATGGGTTCAAAGTGAGGATGAGGCATCTCTTCTACATTTTCCCAGTCCATGGAAAACTGAATCCATTTGAGACTGCTCATTTTTGCTTTATTGTCCCAGTGATTTAACTTAAATAAATCTATTTGTTTTATCTTAAGTTTATAGGGAGCATAATCAGCAAAATCACCTTTGTTGCTTTTCTCAATAACTGATTGTGCATAATTGTAAATATAGTTTACAAGTTGTTCACTATTCATTTTCAAAAGCTTGTTTTGTTCATCCATTAGCTTTTGAGTGATCTGGGCATCAAAGCTAATACCATTAAAGCTGATATGCCATTGATTATCAGTCTTACATTCATTAAGAAAATTAATAAATGCTGGAAAGTCATTTCGCGACTCATGCACTACAAATATTTTTCTTTCATCTGTCTTGTAATGCTCGAACACTGCAATAAAACAATTGGTTATTGTTTCATAATCCATTACCCAATGACGACCTATTTTTACTTCTTCGCTCATATATATTGTATTCAGTTAAGCTGTTTCCCCTTAAGACAAAAAAAGCTGCCTTTCGACAGCTTATCTTGCGTATTTGGACAAAGAACTAGACGGTTATAATACTACTTGGAGCTGATACTTCAGCAGGTGTATTTACATATTGTAAATAATCAAAGATGTCTGCGTTAACAGCAAACTTCTTAATAAAATCAATTATTTCAGAAGTTTCTTCGATATAATATTCATAGAATGTACGAAGCGTTTTACGCTCTTCAGCATAGTCTTTACCATTATTTCTTTTACCAATCTTCATTGGTATAACATCACCCCATTCATTAAGCTTAGCTAACATATGTAAAGATTCTTTTGAGTCTTTACCAATAACTGCTAATGCTTTACTGTCAGCGTCAAATATAACTTCGTTATATGGTGATTGTACGCTTACTGGAATCATTTTAAAAGTTTTCTTACTTCCCCAGCTAGAAGTAATTAACAACATTGAATTGTCCATACTTAATTATTTTTTACAAATTTATGTAGTTTTGTTGATACCATCCAAAATTTCTTGTGGTAATCTCAAACTTTCTTTTTCTAAATTAGGTTCATCGCATAGCTCACCTGAATGACTAACTATTTCTACATCAGTATTTAATAGTTTAGCATATAAGTAAAAGTGTTCTTTAGGATTGAGGTATATGTTTAGATGTTTATATTCTACGCTGCTTTCGCCAAAATACACTCTAATAGCTTTCTTTAAAACTATTGATAACTTAGAGTATTTACCAGCAATAAAATTAAACCAGTCATCCATATAAATATCATAGTTGAAAACATACACTATGTTATTTTCAGTATCTATTTTATTAAGGAATAGTGGATGACTTAGTATATTTTTCTCTTCGAAAGCATTATATTTTTCATCATCCACTGGTTTATCATACGTACATATAAGTCTAACATCTTCAACCCCATATAGACCAGGTATAGCTAAGTATGTTCCAGATGGTGTATACACACTGTTTTTCTTTATACCCAAAGCAGGATACAAAAAAGACTTTGACTTCTGAAAATACTTGTTATATATACTTTTAATCATTATGATTGGTTTACAAACTCACTGCTCCTGTAGCAAAATCATAAGGTAGAGTGAAGTTCTTATTTTTATAATGCCACTCAGCTTTATCCATTGCTTGTATAAGTTTATCAAACCAAACATTCATAGTTTTTTGAGTCACTTTAAATGGATACACCTGGTAGTTTCTATCTATAACTACAAAGTTAAAATTAAAAATATATCCTTGATCAACTAGATGCGTATATTTCATTCCTACAATCGATGCGTAAATAGCAGCTTGCATCCAGTAGTTATAAAAATCTATTGATTCAGGAAAGTCTTTTAACTCTTTGCTTGTTGTTTTGATATCATTGACATTGATAGTTTTTTTATCGTGGTCGATTACTAAATTATCAATTATACCCTTGATACCAAAAGGTTTATTATTTAAGTCTGCTTCAAGATATAGCTCATTAAACACTTCAATATTACTAAACTCATTTGTTTTACACGCAATAAGTTCGCATATGTCTTTGTTTAGTTTAATCATATCTACACCTGTTTTGCAGAAATCGTATGATTCTTTATCTATTATAGTTTTGCCATTGCTACTAGATAGAAAATTCCAATAATTAATAGCTTCCACTGTAAATATTTTATCAAGTCTTTGTTGATCAGTCTTCAAACTTTGATGAAGATTCATATCAACTAATACATCTAACACTGCATCGCTAAAATCTACGAATTCAGTTCTGGTATCGCCAGATGCTTGTAGTTCTTTAGCATGAGCATATATTCTATCTACCAGCACTCTAGTGTTACCTGTTGGTAAATTAGTAGGGCTTACACTAAACTGGTCATTAAATTTCTCTTCTTCTAACAAAAGAGCATGCACTATCTTACCATTTACTAAGTAAGACTCTGTCTTTTCTTCTCTATTACCAAGCACATACATTTGATAAAAAGCTTGTGGATTCCACATAAGCTTATTCAAACTACTATAAGAAAACCTAAATGGTTTGGTATAAAACGCATTCTCCATATTGAGAATATCATCCAATGTTATTTCTTCCATACGCCTAAATTTGTTAAAAGTGAACTGATTCTTTTTGCTGTCTCTTTATCTTTTGTTAGAGCCTCTTCATACTCTATAAATGCTATTAGCTTGTGGGCACTAATAGGATCATTGCTAGTTTCGTTACTAACCTTATCTGATCTATTTTCTATCTGATCTTTCATCTTATATGGGCAATTTATACAACCATTATCACAACAATATCCTCTACTTAGAAGAAATATTCTGCTTAGTGGTTGTGGTTTTTCTACTTGATTTTTCATCTTTTGTCTTCTTGTCATGGCAGGTGGTACAGAGCACTTGCAGCTTATCCACTTCACAAAATAATCTCTCGACAAACCCTGGTAAATCTTCTGCTGTTCTTAATGTGCCAGCAGGTACTATATGATCTACATTGATTTTCTTATCAGGAAACCAGTTAGAACATTCAGCACATTGATATTCATACTTTTGTCTCTTTAGTGGCCCCTTATAAATACGCTTCACCTTAGCTTTAGCTAAAGCAATAGGTTTCCACCATCTAGATTTTTGTCTTAGTGCGCTTCTAATAAAGCTCCAGAATGAGGCTTCTGTCATTGTCCCTGCATTTCTTGTCTTCACTACCCTGGACTTTGCTGAAGATGCTCTTTTTTTCTTTAACATTGATTAATTTTTTATCTAAGATAGGAACTATTCTGTTACGAACAACTTTAGCTCCAAAATCTTTTATAGAATCAGATGGATCCTTACTCATAGGTAACACTGTCACTTCTACAAATGGATACTTTTCTTTATAATGTCGCATGGCTTTTTCACCTGCGTCATCATAATCAAACATAACTATAATGTTTGCATAACTCTTGCGTAACTTCTTCATCAATTCAGGCTTAAGCATAGAATTCTCACTATCTGGTGCCAGAATATCAATTTGAAGTTTGAGAGATTTGATGGCCATTGCATCTTTAAGACTTGAAGTTATCAATAAATTGTCATGATTCTTCAGTTGATCAAACCCCTGAACATAATCAGCAACTTTAATAAACTTTTTGTCTAGTGCTTTTGGTTGATACACTTTATAGAGTGTGCCATCTTCTTTAAAATAACCATAGAGATATAGTCCTTTTATACAAAGAGTGCTATCATCTTTAGTCATGCAATAGTTTTCCAGTGGTTTTACATTATGTTCTTCCAGTAACTTAGATCCAATATTAAACTGTGTCCAGAAATACTGATCTTGTGTGGTCCATTGTCTCACTGTAAATGCTGTAACTGTATATCGACTTGCTTCTTTAAAACACTGCACATCATATCCACCATTGTTATGGAGAACATAATCGTTGTATGATTCAACTATTAGTTTTGAAGCTTGATGAAATGATAAGTGATGTAGTTCTTTAACCAGTTCTATAGCATCGCCAGCTTTGCCTGTAGAAAAATCTTTATACTTATAAACATTCTTCTTATCTAAATAGATACACATACTTGGCGTGCGATCTTTGCTATTAAAAAGACTTTTGATCTTTACATCATTACCATCTAATTTGTTTTGTAGTTTACAAAAGTGTTCAAATATCCATGGAACTGGTACATCTCTTACATCATGTACTAGGTTTTTAGTATTAAACATAACCTTTATAGTTTTGCACAAATAAAGAAGGGATGTCGCGTTATACGACACCCCTGTTTATTTGCAGTTAGAATGATAGATTACATTGAAAAGTCATCACCACCTTCAAATTTATCTACTGGTTTTGAAGTTTCTAAAGCTTTGTAATGATACTTGTTTGTTTTATCAAACACATCAAGTTTAGTCTCATTAATACTACAGAATTTGTACTTTGGTAAAGACAACTTGATAATTGTTTTGCCATTATACTCTTCTTCAGTACCTTTCAAGAAGAAATACAAATCATTACTTGCGATAAGATCAATAGCGTGTTTTGCCCAATCTTCGATAGAGTTGATTGTATGCTCTGAAGAAATGTTGTCTAAACTAGCTCTTAAGCCTAGTTCTTTACCAATAACAAATAATTTGTTTAAGATGTCATTCTTATTCACATCATTTGTGTTAAACTCATCAGTCCATATAGTTGCTGTAACTCTTGATGACTGACCTTTGAATTTTGGACCTTCAGGATTATTCTTATCAATAGCCCAACCTTCAAAATTAGGTAGTGCTGGGCCTTCCAATACAAACTCCAAAGATTTTTTATCCCCTTTGTTTGAAGTTCTAATTTGGCCACTTACAATGTGTGCTTTTACCACACCTGGTTGAAGAGATTTTCCCAATCCTCCATCTTTTACATCTTGTCCTTTTGTACTAAACATGTTGTTTTAATTTAAAATGTTAATTAATATTCATAAGCAATTACTGCTTTTTTTACTAGTGCTAAATCATTTGCAATTTCGACAGTGTCAAACATACCACGTGGTGATTTACAAGTATTCTCACCATTAGTCTGTGTTTCGAACACATATCTAATCTCACCTTCTTTGTTTTTCTTCACTTTACCAAACAAAACTATGGAAAATAATCCTTCGAGCGTTAATTTTTCGTCAACCATTTT
>Ga0114964_10001264_pt1 | contig 18582 bp, 20 predicted proteins | sample C_131016_MF_Meta_FD_92638 | JGI IMG/M metagenome (GOLD analysis project Ga0114964, IMG submission 92638) | Freshwater microbial communities from Lake Croche, Canada to study carbon cycling - C_131016_MF_MetaG | ecosystem: Environmental > Aquatic > Freshwater > Lake | place: Lake Croche, Canada... | reverse complement strand
GGTCTAGACCAGATTCTTGAACAGCGATGTCGATCATATTGGCTCGTGCTACCCGGGAAAGTTCGTCGCGCAGTTGTTGCTTGTTGACGCCTCCGACCTCGAATTCAATTGCGGTAACGGGGTAGCTAGCTACTTGTCGAATGCGATCAATGTTTCCGCCATTGGCTGCCACAGTAGATGTGATTGCAGCAACTGAACTAGGTACCAATGGGCTACCCAAAACGGTGACCAGGAGTCTGTCTTTCCAGCCGGCAAGGTCGTCTTCGTCGACTAAGCGTGAAGTGACTTGCATGAACCGAGCGCTGGCGAACTCCATTGCCAACACTGTGGCTCGATCGAATGTGCTGTCGTCAGCCACTTTGTCGTGCATCAGGGCTAAACCCAAAACGAGGTGGCCTTGCAGGACAATTTGCTCAAGTTGACGGATTGTGAGGTTCAGCGGGCTGAGCGCACCGGTGATTCCCGCGGTGACACCTGGCTGGTCTTGTCCGCTGATTGTGAGGACTAAGACATTTGCCATGTTCCAAGCCTAAGGCATGGTTCACATTGTGAAACTGTGACCCGCCACGGCAATCATCACATCTCGCGATGTGCGATCTAGTTCGCGCAAAACGATTTCCTTTTTCGCGTTTGTGCTTGGTGAAGCAAAGGCGATGGACTGTTGATGTGCGAGATATGCCACGAGGCGAACACGTTCGGCGTTAGACAGTGCTTGACTCAACTTGGCGGGTAGCTGTGGTGGAACATGCGCGGGGACGTGGGCCTGGAGAGCCGCATCAATCTGGCTACGATCACCAGCAAGTTCAGCAGATGTCAAAAACTGACTGGCTTGTTCAATATGGGTATTGAACTCCGAACGGGCGTGCGCGATTCCGATATGTGCAACAGCATGTGGAGCACGGACGACCATCCAGTGCCCCTGGTGGCTTTGAACGAGGAGGTCGTTGCGACTCAGGGCCACTGCTCCCGTCGGCAGATCCATAGTTTTGAGGACCTCTGGCGGCAGCCCTTGTGGGTCACCGGACTGGGGAAGCGCCACGGTAAACGGCTCGTCGTCAACTCCCAAAGATTCGATTAGAGCCTGCCAAGTGATGGCCTCGCCATGCTTGATGACTTCATTGGTGTCAGTGATGGTTTCACATGCATTGATGGAGTCGTGCAAAGTCAGATTTCCAACTCGCCACGCATTCAGCCACAACGCCAACGAAATGGCGCGAGGGCGAACGTGAATGGGCATGTAGTTACTCTAAGCGACGTTCGGCGTAGGTGACGGGGTAGATTACATGCGTGAGCGATGTCTTATCCCTGCGTAGCGTGACAGTCGTGCGCGGCGACAAGGCTATCTTGGACGATGTCTCGTGGTCGGTGTCTGTTGGTCAGCGTTGGGTCATCATGGGTCCAAATGGCGCGGGCAAAACGACACTGATGCAGATTTTGTCGGGTTACATTCACCCGACTCGAGGAAGTGCCGAAGTTCTGGGACAGCGACTCGGACGCACTGACGTACGTGAATTGCGCATGAGTGTTGGTATTTCAAGCGCCGCAACCGCTGCACTGTTGCCTCCTTCTGAAACGGTGCTTAATACCGTCATCACTGGTGCATACGGCATCACTGGACGCTGGCACGAGACGTATGACGAACCTGACTACGAACGTGCTGAAGAACTTATTGATGCATGGGGTCTGCGTGGATTGGCGCTTCGTACGCTAGGCACATTGTCCGAGGGCGAACGCAAGCGAGTACAAATCGCGCGTGCTTTGATGTCTGACCCCGAGTTGTTATTGCTTGATGAACCTGCAGCAGGACTCGATGTTGCTGGGCGTGAAGATCTTGTCCGACGTCTCAGTGCGCTGGCTGCTGATGTGAATGCGCCAGTTCTTATTTTGGTGACCCACCACGTTGAAGAAATTCCACCTAATTTTACGGATGCGCTGTTGTTGGCTGACGGGAAAATTTCGGCTATCGGTTCGGTTTACGACATCATTTCCTCTGAGCCGATGTCGCACGCCTTCAGCGCACCGCTGGCCGTTGAGTTCGTCGAGGATCGCTGGTACGCACGTGGGCGGACTCCCAGCAAAGCGCGACGAGCACGTAATTAGCCGCAGCAAATGCTGGCGTCCGTTCAGCGTCGTCACACTGTTATGTGTCCGATAAATGGCACAATAGAGACGTGACTGACATGACTGACGTTCAAACCAGGTGGCTGGCTTCTGATGACTTGGAATCAGCACGTCAACGACTTCCGATTGTTTACGTTGATTGCATTCCAGTGCGGGTTGATGATCGGGGCGCAGTCACGCATGTCGGACTTTTGCTTCGCGGTCGCCCAGACGGTTCCATCAGTCGCGCGGTAGTTTCGGGTCGAGTACTTTACGGTGAACTTATTCGGGACGCCATCTTGCGGCACATCGAAAAAGATTTAGGTCCCGTGGCATTGCCAGAAGTACCGACTAGTCCGACACCGTTCACCATCGCAGAATATTTCCCAGATCCTGCGGTGACCGGTTTTCATGATCCTCGGCAGCATGCAGTTTCACTTGTGTACGTAGTGCCAGTGAAGGGTGATTGTTCACCGTCACAGAACGCCCTTGATCTAGCGTGGCTGACGCCGCAAGAAGTCGTTTCAGGCGATGTACGTGCTGAGATGACAGGTGGTCAGGATCTTCTTGTGCGCCTGGCACTGGCGCACGCGGGTCAGTTGCCTTAATGCCAACTTCTGATGGTGATGGCTGGGTTGAATGTGCCTGCGGTGCCAAGCATTGGGGTCTGCATGGCGCAGCAGGAGTAGTGATTGTGGATGTGGGCATTCCTGCAGTGTTAATGCAACATCGCGCTGAGTGGACACATGGTGGTGCTACCTGGGGGATACCTGGCGGTGCACGTGACTCACACGAGACTGCAGTTGAGGCTGCTCTGCGCGAACTCTCCGAGGAATGGGGCGTTAATGCCGCAGAGCTGGATGTGCTGCATGATCAGGTATGGACCGATCATGGCGACTGGAGCTATCACACCGTGATCGCTCAGGCGCTCGGTCCAATAGCCGTTGTGCACAACGCCGAATCCCAAGAAGCACGATGGGTGCCATTGAGTGAAGTCCACGAATTGGATTTGCATCCCGGTTTTGCTTCAAGTTGGAGCGACGTTGCTTCTCAGATTGACACGTTGGTCAAACTTTCGTCAGAGTAAACGTATTAATTGTGTGCCCGAGTCGAAGTGCGCGTTCGTGATACGAAGTCATGACTGCCGAAAAATCATTGTGCGTTAACCGGAAATCTTGCCTGGTTGAGACAACTGACTGAATGTGTGCGGCATACGAATCGATGTCAGTGGCAATGCGAAGTGTGCCTTGCGGTTTGAGAACACTATGAACAAGGTCCAAAAAGTACGGTTGAATAACACGACGTTTTTGGTGTCGAGCCTTGGGCCAAGGATCTGGAAAATACACGTACACCGAATCAATCGATGCATCAGCAATGCGGTTTTTCAGAACATCGATGCCGTCACCTCTGTGTAGAGCAAGGCGAACTTCTGGGGTGTCGACTGCCAGTTGAGCCAGGTCGGCAATTCCAGGGGTATGCACGTCGATGGCAAGAACAGCAGTGGCTTGGTCATTGAGCAACTCACGGGTGAGCGCGCCCATGCCACAGCCGAAATCTATAACTGCGGTGGTTCCGCCAAGCACCTTATTGAGCACGACAGGTGCTTTCAGCAGGGCAATGTCCCTTGCGGGCAAAACAGCATCCACGGCTGCAGTCCGTGTTTTTGACACGCGACCATGCCGGGCATGAAACGTGCGAATGTGACGATGCTGAACCTCTGGGGAGGCGTCAAGGTAGATTGGTTCAGGCACGTTGGACAGGTTACCGCCCGTTCGCCATCTAATGCACCGTAGGTCAGGAGTCACTTGTGAATCTCGCAGGCGTTTATGTTCCACTCATCACTCGTTTCGATGAAGCAGGTCACGTCGATAAGAAAGCAAACCAGGAGTTCATTGAAGTGATGCTGGCAAATGGGGTCACAGGTGTTGTGGTCGGCGGAACGACCGGTGAAGGTTACGCGCTCACGCTCGACGAACGTCACCACGTGTTGGCGACTGCGATCAAGCAAGTAAATGGGCGCATACCTGTGATGGCAGGTGTAGGTGGTGTGTCCACAAACGAGGCACTTGACCATGCTGCGATGGCTCGGCGCCTAGAAGCCGATGGACTCATGATTGCCGCACCAGCGTATGTATTGCCAACTCCAAGCGAGCTTGTTACACACGTTGAAGCGATTTTGAAAGCAACTGGGTTGGAAGCAGTTCTCTATGACTACCCAGCACGCACTGGTGTTTCTTTCAGCGCAGAAGTCTTGGACATGTTGGCACCTCATGACCAGGTGATTGGTATTAAGGAAGCTTCTGGAGACCTAGCGCGGATCGACATGATTCAGCAACGTAACTACAACTCGTTTGAAGTTGTTTGTGGAAACGATTCTGACAGCCGTGTGTTCTTCGACAAGGGTGTCACTAGTTGGATTGGTGGCATTGCTAATGCGTTACCAAAGGCTCACGAGGGAATTATGAATCCGACTACGCGCGACGAGGCATTCGCTGCCGTTCTGCCGCTGTTGTCCTACATCGAAGCCGGTCAGTACAACGCGAAGGTGAAAGCTTTGGCTGGAATCTTGGGTTTGCCCAGTGGTTACATTCGTGGCCCGTTAAAGCCCGCGACAGCCGAGCAAACATCGAAGTTGCGTGAACTCGTTGACATTGCTGGTGAATGGGCTCCTGTTTTAGCTGGTTAGTCGACTTGGGTTCAACGCTGTGAAACTATTTGCGTCGCTGCCACCCGAATGGCAACTAGGGCTTGCCGACCAGGCGCCGATCATCAATGACATTGAGGAACGCCTCAATGATTTCGCAATCGATGGTGTCCAGATTGTGCCGGGACACTTTCAAATTTTTGAAGCCTTGCAATTGTCGCCTGCCAAAGTGCGGGTTGTCATCGTCGGTCAAGATCCTTATCCAAATACTTCGCATGCATGCGGTTTAAGTTTTAGTGTTCCCACTGGAACGGTTCCGTTGCCTGCGTCTCTGCGTAACATTGTTGCCGAACTCAAATCGGACGTCGGTGACATAAATGTTGAGGACGGCGACCTCTCTTCATGGGTTGCGCAGGGCGTCTTACTTCTGAACAGAGTGCTCACTACTGAAGCCGGTAAACCTGGTGCGCATCGCCACCTCGGCTGGCAATCTGTCTCGACTGCGATTGTTCGGGCTGTTCGCCAGGCAAATCCCGACGTCGTTGGCATTTTGTGGGGCAAAGACGCACTTGAACTGCGTGATGAGTTCGCATCGGACATGGTGGTGAGTAGCGTTCATCCCAGCCCGCTGAGTTCATATCGAGGTTTTCTTGGTTCAAAACCGTTTTCCCGAACAAACCAACTTTTGGTGGAGTCAGGTCAATTACCGATTGCTTGGTAGCAGGCAATCACCGACCACATCTGGCATGCTTGAGCCGTGGCGATTACCAACTCCGTGCTCCTCGTCGAGCTTGTAATGTCAGCAGACCGGATGATTCAGTCCGCACAAAAGGCAACAAGTACCACTGGCGAATGGGCACCAGCAGTTGTGGTGGGTCACTTATCCCAAGTTGACCGTGAAGTGTGGATTCCACGTCTGGGTCAGATGGTGGATGCCCAGCGCAATGGTCAGCCGATACCCGAGTTCGACTGGTGGGAACCAGATGGGCACATCACCGAGGCAACATTTGGCGCAATGACCGTGGACGACAGTGGAGCCCAGTTACTGGCTTCGCGAACGGATATGGTGATGTTTCTTAAGGATCTGACTACCGAGGAGTGGCTCGCCAAGGCTGTGCATCAGACCTTTGGTGAAGTGACAATCGGAGAGATTCTTTTTCAAATCCTGAAGCATGATGAAGAACATCGAGGTTCGCTCATCGCGTAAGCGAATATCGCTGCTTCTTGAGGTTTATCGGCTGATTAAGTGGGTAATCTGATGCTATGAATACTTCCACTTGGATCGTCCTTGGCGTAGTAGTACTCGCCGTCCTCTTTATTGTTGGGCAATACAACTCACTCGTTCGCCTGAATGTTGGCGTAGACGAGGCTTTCGCTCAGATTGAAGTGCAGTTGCAGCGTCGTTCTGACCTCGTTCCCAATTTGGTTGAAACCGTTAAGGGTTATGCAGCTCATGAATCTGCAACTTTTGAAAAAGTTGTAGCGGCCCGAGCAAAGGCCACAGCCGCTCAAGGTGTTGAGGCAGTTGCCGAAGCCGATGGGTCAATGACCCAGGCACTTCGTGGATTGCTCGCGGTAAGCGAGGCTTATCCGGACTTGAAGGCATCTGAAAACTTCCGCGCGCTCCAAGAAGAACTGTCATCGACAGAAAACAAGATCGGTTTTGCCCGTCAGTACTACAACGACAATGTGCGCAGTCTCAATGCCAAGATCGTGGCAATTCCGGGGCGATTCTTCGCAGGTATGGCAAAGGTTGTTGCGCGTCCGTTTTACGAGGTCACCGACCCCGGTAAGCGCGACGTTCCTGCAGTGTCTTTTAGTTAGCCCGAATCGATGGCAGATTTCCGCGCAGCTCAGCAACAGAACCGCACTAAAACGTGGGTGATGCTTGGGTTGATGGGTAGCGTCACGGCAATCGCGTTTTATGCGGCTGCGGTATTCATGGGCTCGTCAAGTGTAGGAATCGTTCCAATCGCGGTTGGTATTGCGCTGGCTGGAGTGTGGGGTTCCTATTACGGATCTGACAAATTGGTGCTGGCGATGACGGGAGCACGCGTCATAAGTCATGATGATGCACCACAGCTGTTCAACTTGGTTGAGGAATTGACTCTGGCTGCTGGACTTCCTATGCCAAAGGTCGCCATCGTCGAAGACAATGCACCGAATGCTTTTGCTACCGGGCGCGACCCAGAACATGCTGTTATCGCCTTTACATCGGGAATATTGCGTTCCATGGACCGTGAGCAACTCCAAGGGGTTGCAGCCCATGAGTTGGCGCACGTAGCCAACCGAGACACATTAGTTATGGCTGTGGCCGCGACGACTGCCGGTGCAATTGCGATTTTGAGTGACATGGTTCTACGGGTCACTTTCTGGACTGGTGGAAATCGTGACAATAACAATGGTGGCGGGGGAAATCCGGTTGCCGTCATTGCTGCGCTGATTGCCTTGATCCTGGCTCCGATTGCAGCGTTGTTACTGAAATCGGCGGTCTCCCGAAAGCGCGAGTCACTCGCTGATGCCACAGCAGTTGCCTTCACTCGAAATCCAGCAGGATTGCGAAAGGCATTGGAAGTTTTGGCTTCAGATTCAACTGTCGTGCACCAGAAATCGAATTCAGTGGCACATGTGTGGATTGAATCGCCGCTGGATAACAGCACAACATCGAACTTGTTTTCAACACATCCACCACTATCCGAGCGAATTGCAATCTTGAAACAGATGGAGCAAGGCGGCTAGTGGGCCACGCCTAAGTGTGTGCAATTATCAGCCAGATTCTTCGGCGCGCAATCATCGCAATACAAGGTGAGTTCGCGACAATCTAGGTTTGCGCAGTTGTAGAACTGGCTCGTTGGTCCATCGCATTCAACACAGGTTCCTAACGTCTGGGTGTCTGGACTGAACTCAATGTGCATGCGCTTATCAAAAACATATAGCGATCCTTCCCATAGAGCAGAATCACCAAATCTTTCGCCGTAGCGCACGATGCCACCGTCAATTTGATACACCTCATTGAAACCGCGGTTCTTCATCAAGGATGACAACACTTCACAGCGAATCCCGCCCGTGCAATACGTCACGATGGGCTTGTCTTTGAGGTGGTCGTACTTTCCGCTTTCCAGCTCGCGCACAAAATCGTGTGTTGTGTCGATATCGGGCACGATTGCGTTTTTGAATTTGCCGATTTTGGCCTCGAATGCGTTTCGTCCATCGAAGAATGCCACGTCATCGCCACGGGCACGGACCAGCTCATTTACCTGCTCAGGGGTCAGGTGCTCGCCACCCCCGATGACGCCATTCTGGTTAACTTTCAACTCTCCAGGAGCCCCAAAAGAAACGATTTCATCACGGACCCGCACCACCAGGCGCGGAAAGTCATCGCCGTGTCCGTCAGACCATTTCCAGTCAATTCGTTTGAAGCCTTGAAATTCTTTGGTTGCACGAATGTAAGCCGTGAGATCTTCGGTGTTGCCGCCAAGTGTGCCATTGATTCCATGTTCGGAAATGATGATGCGACCTTTAAGGTTCAACTTTTCGCAGAGAGTTTGTTGCCAAAGGCGAATAGCGTGTGGGTCAGGTATCGGTGTGAAGGCATAGTACAAAACGATTTTTTGTAGACCCATGGTATCGATTCTATCTTCTGTTCAAGTGTGCTGAGGCAATTGTCGGGGTCTGTTGTCAATCTGCCTTTGAGTGTCACAGTCCGGCGATAGCGTAAGCCTCAATACATCTGAGTGTGATTTGGGAGTGTGCATGTTAGAGAGAATCTTTGCTTCGTCGTTGATTGCGGTGTTTGTCGCAACCGGCATGCACACGCCGTCACAGGCTTCGACTGTTGCAAAACCATCGGTCCTACTTACCAAGCTCAAGGTGCAAGCCGAAACTGGTTCGAACACGTACAAGCGCAGCTACTTCAAGCTGTGGATCGATGCGGACCACAATGGTTGTAATACCCGCGAAGAAGTTCTTATCGCTGAGGGAATTACTACGGTTCCGATCGGCGCTGGGTGTGCCATACGTACGGGTCGGTGGACATCCGCATATGATGTTCAATCGATAACCGTTGCCAGAAGTCTTGACATTGATCACATGGTTCCACTACATGAGGCTTGGGTATCCGGCGCACGCTATTGGAATGCAAGCACCCGTCAAAGTTATGCCAATGATCTGGGCTATCCGCATTCGCTTATTGCGGTGAGCGCATCCACAAATCGTTCTAAGGGCGATAAGGATCCAAACAACTGGATGCCACCATCGGCTGCGTTTGCATGTCAGTATGTTGGCCGTTGGGTTGCTGTGAAATACCGATGGTCACTTTCGGTAGATCCAGCAGAAAAATCTTTTTTGACCACAAAACTTAAGGCCTGCGGATCAAAGGCCAACGTAGCAATGCCAGTAAAAATGAAGATTGGTTAGGCGCCACGGTTCATCAACACCAACCAATTTCGACCTCAGTCCCAAGCGCGATAACAGCAGGTTGGCCCTCATTTATGGTCACTCAACACAGATATATTGGGATTTGAAATGGGAAATACAGCAAACAATGGGTTTTCATCGTTTAAACATGTATGCAAAAAAGTATACAAAATCCAACTTTTGACACTTTGTTGCCCTAGTGTTTTATAAATGTCACCACTTGAGGGTGAAAGGCTGCACCAGGGCAGCGTGTGGCGCAGGAAAGGGAAGGATTTAAATGTCAAACCAAGAAACAAGTCCCCATGGAACGGGTGACAATCAGTTAAAGAGAAATGAGTTAGGCCTTCCAAGCGCCATGGCTATGTCGCTGGCATTCATTTCTCCAACAATCGGTGTAATTTTTATTTCAGCTTTGATCGCAACAAAGGCTGGAATTTCTTCACCATTCACCTTCTTACTTGGCACCCTTGGCATTGCCCTTATGGCATCGACATTGGCCCAATTTTCCAAGCGCATGACGTCGGCTGGCACTTTCTACAAATTTGTAACTCTGTCGCTAGGTCGTTCCACTGGGTTCTTCGTTGCTGTGCTTTTACTTTTTGCATATACGTTGCAAAGTCCGTTGAACTCTAATCTCTTTGGTGGGTTTGTACACGACACCCTCAAAGCTGATTTTGGCATTGACATACCGTGGTACGTGCTGATGATTGTTGTTGTACTTTTTGTTGGAGTGCTTGCATGGTATTCGGTTCACACTTCGATGCGCTTTGACATTGCATTTCTTATCGCTGAAGTGAGTATCGCGGCAATTCTCCTGATTCTCATCGTGATCAAGGGTGGCGCAGCGGGACAAGTACCACAAGCATTCACGCCTAGCCATTCACCGACAGGTGCCTCGGGTCTGGGTCAAGCATTTGTATTTATTGTTCTGGCGTTCTTTGGTTTTGAATCCTGCACAACGGTGGGCGAGGAAACAAAGAATGCGAAACGCAATTTGCCAATTGCTCTGATTGGGTCTGTCACCATTACTGGTCTATGGTTCACGTTTGCAATGTATTCAGAAATAGTTGGCTACGGTGCAAACAACATTGACAAATTGTCTAAGGCTTCAGCACCTCTGCATGATCTTGCCGGAATGTACATAAATGGTGCATACGCAAATCTCGTGGATGTCGCTGCAATTTCGGCAATTATTGCTGTCCTGCTTGCGATTCATACGGCTAATTTCCGTGTGCTCTATTCATTAGGACGCGATGGCCTTTTGCCGAAAGCTCTGGGACGGACCCACCCGAAGCACAAGACACCGCACATCGCGATCATCGTGTACTCAATCGGAACCCTCGTCATTGGACTTCTTGCAGGTAAAGCCTGGGGACCGATGGCAGCCTTCGGAAATCTTGGATACTTGTCTTCATTAGGCATTCTGCCAATCTTCATTTTGACGAATGTTGGGTTGACGTTATTCATGCGTAAACGTTACGCATCAGAGTTCTCGCTTCTGCTGCATGGAATATTCCCTGCGCTTTCAAGCATTACTTTCTTAGCCGCCATTTATCTCAATGTGCATCCTTATCCGTCTTCTGCACCTCTGAAGTACATGCCAGGAATCATCATTGGCGTTTCAGTGATCGCAATTATTTGGGGTCAAGTATTGAAGGCGCGCCAGTCACCTGTTTTGGATCGACTGGGTGACGTTTTGTTCGTACAGAGCGAATCGAACTAATAGGAAGATCACTTTAGCTCTGCCCAGAAGAAGCTTTCTGGGCAGAGCGATAGTGTGTTAATTGAGAAATAGAAGTTATAGAAAAGGGAATTCATGAAACTCGCAGGTAAAAATGCGATCGTTACCGGAGGCGCTTCGGGAATTGGTAAAGCAATCGCAACATTGTTTCTTCAAAATGGAGCTAACGTCATGATCGTTGACGTTGCGAATCTCGAGAGTGCCCAAAGAGATTTGGCCCAGTTTGGTCATGTGGAAACGTGCCACGCAGATGTACGAAGCATGGACGATGCCAAAAATGCGATTGCATCTACTATCGCGGCCTTCGGATCACTTGATGTGCTGGTATGTAATGCAGGTATCACCAGCGTCATGTCTATCGAAAATCTTGAAGAAGCGGAATGGGATGCCGTTCTCGAAACCAACGTCAAGGGCATGTTCACCATGATTAAGTCGGCGATTCCTGAACTTAAAAAGAATGACTCATCCACAATCGTGACTTTGGGTTCCGAGATGGGCATCGTTGCCGTTCCAGAGTCTCCTGCATATAACGCTAGTAAAGGTGCAGTAATCATGTTCACTAAATCGATTGCTATTGACTTAATTCAATACGGAATTCGTGTCAATTCCCTGTGCCCCGGCATTACGCGCACCCCACTTTTGCAAGCAGAAGTAGATAACAGCATTGATCCGGCAAAGACCGCCGCCGCACAAGCCTCATGGGCGCCAATTTTGAGAGTTGCCGATCCAATGGAGATTGCTCAAGGGGCACTCTTTCTAGCCAGTGATGACAGTTCATTTGCCGTGGGAAGTTGTCTTGTTCTCGACGGCGGATTTACTGCCCAATAGTAGGGAGATACGCGATGTATGACTATCAGGTCACTAGTTTTATCAATGGACAGGACGTTGATTCCACCAACCACTTCGATCTACGAGAACCATCGACCGGTGACATCTACTTGCGCAGCGCAGATGCATCAGCGGACGAGGTTAGCGCTGCAGTGAATGCGGCATCAATGGCGCAGCAAACTTGGCGAAAAGTTGCCGTTCATGAACGGTCGGTGGCATTACGTCGCCTTGCTGAACTGATTTTGGAGCATCACCAAGAACTTGGTCGTTTGGAATCCGTACAGACTGGAAAGCCACTTACTCAAGGACTTAAGGATGCCGAACTCGCTGCTAGGTATTTTGACTTTTACGCTTCAGCTGTAGAAAGTTTGCATGGAGCCACAATTCCGCTTAGCGAAAATCATCATGTATTCACAACTTGGGAACCGCACGGTGTAACAGCACACATTATTCCTTGGAATTATCCATTGCAGATTCTCGCCCGCTCAGTTGCTCCTGCTTTGGCAATGGGAAATTGCTGTGTACTAAAACCAGCAGAACAAACTCCACTTACCGCGATTCGATTGGCGCAGCTTGCTCTCGAGGCCGGTATCCCATCAGGCGCATTCAATGTTGTCGTTGGAATGGGCGAAACAACAGGTGCTGCGCTGACTAATCATCCAGGAATTGGCCACATTTCGTTCACGGGTTCAGTTGAGGTTGGTCGCATTATTGCCCGAGGTGCTGCAACGAATTTGATACCTGTCACGTTAGAACTTGGAGGGAAGTCACCGAACATAGTTTTCGCCGATGCAGATCTTGAACGTGCTGTCCCGGCACTAGTAAACGCAATTTTGCAAAATGCGGGGCAAACATGTTCCGCTGGCTCTCGGCTTATTGTTCAAGCGGGTATTAAAGATGTGTTGCTTGCAAAACTAGTTGAGCGATTCGAAGGCATAACAATTGGACCCGCGCTGGACGATTGCGCTATGGGTCCATTAATTTCTCGGGAGCAACTTGATCGCGTGATGAGCTTCATGGAAATTGCCAAGGATGAGGCAAAAATTCTCACCGGTGGCGAGCAGCCTGCAGGGGCCGAATTAGGTCAAGGTTATTTCGTACAACCTACGATAATTGACGATGTGGAACCCCAAAGCCGACTTGGTCAAGAGGAAATTTTTGGACCAGTTTTGGTAATTCACACCTTCGAAACTATTGACGATGCAATTCGAATTGCAAATGGCACGGAGTATGGATTAGTCGCTGGAGTCTGGACAAAAGATATTGGTGTCGCACACCGGATGATCAAGGAAATAGTTTCGGGACAGGTTTTTGTTAATACTTACGGTGCGTCCGGTGGTGTTGAACTGCCATTTGGAGGGTTTAAGAAATCTGGATTTGGTCGCGAAAAGGGGTTTGAAGGGCTTCGGGGATTCGCTGCGCTCAAGACCGCTGTTGTGGCTTTATGAGTAATTTAGCTCTCGTGGAAATACCTCTTCCTCTTGATGCCGGCATCCCTCTTCCAATGAGCGTCACTGATCATCAACTTGATACTCCCGCGATTCTCGTTGATCTTGATATTGCTCAGGGAAACATCGATCGGATGGCTGCATATGCAAAAAAATCTGGTGTTCAACTTCGCCCACACACGAAGACTCATAAGAGTGCAGTTATGGCCAAGCGCCAGATTGAGGCGGGAGCAGTTGGGCTCACTGTCGCAACGGCATCCGAAGCACAGATACTGGGAAAAAATACGAGCGCCGAGATTCTTGTGGCTTACCCGCTTATCGGACGACCAAAATTGGCTCGAATTCAAGAATTAGTTAGCCAGGATCGTGTCGTACTCACCGCAGATTCCATGTTATGTGTTGATGATTACGAACAGTTCGCTGCTTCGATCAAAAGGTCGATACCCGTCGTGGTGGAAGTTGATACTGGCACTAATCGATCTGGAGTGGCACCCGCAGCGGTGGTTGAATTGTGCAACTACATTTCTGCTCAGCCACACTTGTCCCTTCACGGCCTCTTGACCCACGCAAATCATGCGCATCAGGCTGCAGATGCCAAAAAAATGCGGGATGTTGCGTTATCTGAAGCCGCCGTCATGGGAGCGCTGCGTGCTGATTTAGAAGCTCTGGGCTACTCAGACTTTATTGTTTCAGCGGGGTCATCACTGACTACAAAGTTCCTTAATGAGTCTCAAGGGATTACGGAAGTGCGACCCGGCACCTACATTTACAACGATTTGCGCACGCTTGAACGCTGGTCGTGTGAGCTCGACCAAATTGCAGTGACGTGCCTTTCAACGGTTGCTTCTTCTAACTTCAATAGGGTGACATTAGACGCTGGTAGTAAATCTCTCACCATGTCAAAATTGAGCAATAGCAGTTTCGGACGGTTGAAGGACTATCCCGACTATTTGATTAGCAGGTTGTCCGAAGAGCACGGCATTATTGATGCGCCGGGAATTGGACAAGCGCTATCGTTAGGCCAAAAAGTAGAGGTGCTTCCAGTACATGTGTGCGTCTGGATGGATTTGCAGCCTCAGGTCTATGGGATCAGAGACGGCGTAATCGTCGAGCGGATTGACATACAGGGAATGCGACACAGTCTCTAGTGAGGAGATATACATGAAGCACATTATTAGTGAACGGGTGCCATTCCGAGGTGGGCCATACTCGCACGCAACCCAATGCGGCGAAATGCTTTACCTGTCAGGCCAGCGTCCCGTTGATAGCCATACTGGCGTAATTATTGGGGATGAGTTTGAAGCGCAAGCACATCAAGTGTTCGGCAACATTAAGGAACTACTTGACGAGTGTGATTCGTCTTTAGATCTTGTTGCAAAAGTGAACGTTTATCTTTCAGACATTGCGCATTTTGCACAGATGAATGATATCTATTTGCGATACTTCAGCGAACCATACCCAGCGCGCACAACTATTGCATGTAACTTGCGTGGCGTACTAATCGAAGTGGATGTCGTAGCTGCCACTCGCGGCGCTTAGTACGGTAGGGAATTGGGCTAATGGTTAGATTTGCACTAGGGACAGCTCGCGACAGTGAGCCTCGCGATAAAGGCGTTTTGTACGACCGACTCCGAACAGACATTTTGCAGGGTCGGTTTCGCCCAAATGAGCGTCTTGTCGAAATAGATCTTGCAAAGATCTACGAAGTGAGTCGGACACCTGTTCGTGAGGCGTTGCAACGACTCAGTGAGAGCGGTCTCGTAAGTCGTATTAGAAGCGGTTACATAGTTCGTGAGCATTCTGATGCTGAAATTTTGGAAATATATGAGGTGCGTGCTGCGCTGGAAGGTTTCGCTGCACGATTGGCCGCTTCTCGCGCAACTGATCAAGAATTGCACGAAATCAGGGCCACACATGATGATTATTTACGATGGATCGCTGAGGAAAGTCGCGAACCCCAAATCGCACACAATGATTTATTCCATGATCTCGTTATAAAGGCGGCGCGAAATCAGCGACTTGCAGATTTGATCATCGCGAATCAAAATTTTTCGTTTGTTCACCGAATGTCACTATTCAATGATGATGATGATATTCGGATTTCCATAGAGGGGCATCAAGAGCTAGTTGACGCACTTACAGATCGGGATGAGCAGGCGGCCGAACAGGCTGCAATCAACGGTGTCATGAGTGGTCTTGGTCGAATCATGCGTGCGCGCCTGGCTTAGTGAGAGAATGGGGTCTTTGCTCAACACCTCAGATGCGCCGACGTGGCCAAATCTTAGAGATTTGGGCTGCCCAAAAATTGATCAGCGAACATAATTGCGTCAATCCTGTGATGGTAGGCGCGGCATTCCTTTACAGTTATACCCATCGCTGTGCTTCTTTTGAGAGCCGCGATGCATCTGATGGAGGGTGAATCAATTGACAGTCCAACTCGATTCTGAAGCGGTAGCTGCGCTTATTCGCCGGCTCAAAGGCGTCAGTAGCACGTCACTAGCCGACGCAAGCAAGTCAACAACCCCGCTGCGGGAACTCCCATGTGAGATTTCTGCGGTTCGTCCAGAATTGAAGCTTGTGGGTCGAGCCATCACAGTGGATGCAAGTGAAGGCTTGTTGTCGATGGTGGCGGCGTTGAAAATCGCAGTCGCTGGAGATGTCCTCGTCGTTCGTGGGAGTAAATCGGGTGCCGTTTCAGGCGAGCTTTTTGCAACGGAGGCCAACCGAATTGGCGTTGCAGGAATTGTCATCGATGGTTATTGCCGAGATCGCGCAATTTTGCTGACTATCGATACACCTGTTTTTGCGCGTGGTTCAAAGCCGAGCGCGCCAGGTACTTCTGCGTTGCCTGCGATTCAGATGCCACTTGTTATCGAAAATGTCACTGTTCAGCCAGGGGACTATCTGGTTGGTGACATAGATGGCATTGTTGTTGGAAGTATCGAAGAATTCGCAGCCATCATTGACCGTGCTGAAGACATCGAGAAATTTGAAGCAGACCTCCGAATGAAAATCGTCAATGGTGCGTCAATTTTGGAACACATGAATTACGACGAGCATTTATCTGCTTTGCAAGCCGGCAATGAAAGCAAGTTGAATTTCTCATGACAACTGACATTCAATTTTCTGAGCGGATGGAAGGTGTGCAGCCTTCGGCTATCCGAGATCTATTGAAACTGGGAGATGATCCCGGCCTCATCTCTTTCGGTGGGGGTTACCCGGACCCGAGTCTGTTTCCCGTCAAAGAATTGAACGAGATCTATTCGAGCCTGCTTGTTCCAGAGCGTTCGGATGTTCTGCAATACACGGCATCAAATGGGTTGCCAGGGTTGCGCGCTGAAGTTGCAAAGCGACTCACTCGTGATGGCATGCCATGCACAGAAGACGACGTATTGATCATTCAGGGCGCCCAGCAAGGTTTGGACATGGCCGCCAAGTTGGTGGTCAACCCGGGTGACACCATCGTGACTGAAAATCCAACGTTCCTTGGGGCACTGATTGCATTTGCACCGACACAACCAACGTATGCGCCAGTGCGCACGGATGAATTTGGTATGGATACCGATCACTTAGCTGAGGTGCTCGCAGCGAATCCAAACATCGTCATGATCTATACGATTCCGGAGTTCCAAAACCCCACCGGGGCAACAATGAATCTTGAACGACGTAAACGCTTGATCGAACTTGCGAACCAATACAACGTGCTTGTTGTTGAAGATACGGCCTATCGTGAGTTGCGGTATGCCGGAGAGCAACTGCCTACAATCAAGAGTCTGGATACCGAAGGCAGAGTTATTCACCTTGGTAGTTTTTCCAAGATACTTGCGCCGTCGATGCGACTTGGGTGGGCGCTGGCTAGTCCTGAGATTTTGGACAAGCTCTCATTGCTCAAAGTTGCTTCGGATACCCAGAACAGCACGCTGAACATGAATGCAACTCTTGAATATTTGCGACGCCACAACATTGACGATCACATTGGCAAGATACGCCCTGCTTACCTGCGCAAACGTGACTTGATGATTGCGACAATGCGAGGGACTTTTCCAGACGAAGTGAGTTTCACGGAACCTGAAGGTGGATTGTTTACTTGGTTGACGTTTCCAGTCGGTTTCGATGCGACAACTTTCATGAAAGAAACTCTGCTGCCTCAGGGGAAAGTAGCTTATGTTCCAGGTGCAACTTTCTTCCCGGTCATCCAAGAGGCGAATCATGCTCGAGTGAATTTTTCTGGTGTCGAAGATGATCGCATTGTTGAAGGTATGACTCGTTTAGGAAAATTGCTGAAACAAACCATTTAGCGAGCGTTTGGTGATTAATTCCGTAGTGAGACAACAAAACCCCCTGCAATGCAAGGGGCTTTGAGTGTCCGAGGGGGGACTTGAACCCCCATCCCCGTGAAGGGACTAGCACCTCAAGCTAGCGCGTCTGCCTATTCCGCCACCCGGACGAGGTGACTGGTTTACCCAGCCCCGCAAGAATACCCGCGAATACGCCTACGCTCAAATGCAGGCAAGTGAGTGGCATATGCGGTGCAATACGTCAGACTTAACTCATGACCGTTGAACCCCTTGCAGACATTTCCAGTGAAGTCGTCGAGATCGTTCGTGACTTGATCAAAATTGATACCTCAAACTATGGAGATGGTTCAGGTCCAGGTGAAGCGCTTGCTGCTGAATACGTTGAAGCAAAGCTGAAAGAAGTTGGCATTGCTTGCGAGCGATACGAAACGTCCAACGCAAAACGTCAAGGCGTTAATGCTCGGATTGAAGGAACTGACCCCACCCGACCCGCTTTGCTGATTCACGGTCACCTTGATGTTGTCCCCGCACAAGCCGCCGACTGGACTTACGATCCGTTTGCTGCCGAAATTCACGATGGCATGATTTGGGGCCGTGGTGCTGTCGACATGAAGGACGGCGACGGAATGATTCTTGCGCTCGTTCGAGCATGGGCGCGCGCTGGAATCAAGCCACCACGCGACATCGTGATCGACTTCTTGCCAGATGAAGAGGCCGGCAGCATTCATGGGTCGCACTGGTTAGTTGATAACCGCCCCGAGCTCTACCAAGGTGTTACCGAAGCCGTAGGAGAGGTAGGCGGCTTCTCGTTAACCCTGCAAGAAAACGTTCGTCTCTACCTCGTACAGACAGCCGAAAAGGGTATTCGGTGGATGAAACTGCGAGCCGAGGGAACTGCGGGGCATGGATCTTTTCTGAACAATGACAATGCGGTCACGAAATTGGCTCAGGCAGTGGCGGCAATCGGTGAACACAAATTTGATTTAGCACTCACGCCCACCGTGCGCGACTTCATAAAGGCCGTTAGCGACGCAACTGGTGTGGAACTCTCAGCCGAAGATCCAGAGGCGCTGCTGGCCAAACTAGGACCGATCGCCCGCATCATCG
>Ga0114964_10001261_pt1 | contig 18589 bp, 19 predicted proteins | sample C_131016_MF_Meta_FD_92638 | JGI IMG/M metagenome (GOLD analysis project Ga0114964, IMG submission 92638) | Freshwater microbial communities from Lake Croche, Canada to study carbon cycling - C_131016_MF_MetaG | ecosystem: Environmental > Aquatic > Freshwater > Lake | place: Lake Croche, Canada... | reverse complement strand
GGTGCTACATTACAACCACCCCAAGAGCCACAAGCTCCAACAGGGGCAATAGGGGCACCGCAACCAACACCATCAACAGGTGCTCCTGTGGGCGTAAATAGCCAAGGGGCTACCGTGATTCAAACAAAAAAGCCATTATCTGTTACCAATGCCAAAGAGGCAGCACAATCGCTTGTTGATTATGGTAACAAAGCCGACCATTTAACCAAGATACAGCACGTAATGGGCGATGTGGTATCTGACCCCAATGTAGCAGAGTACATGAGCCTGCTTGACCATTTGAACGATTTGCAATCAAAAGGCGACACACAAGGCGTTCAAGAGGCATTGCCATACCTACATGAGCTATCACAAAGAAAAGCTCAAAATGGCTCTACGGTGGAGCAAAACATGCGTTTCCTAAAAGACACCCATGCTCAATCGCAAGAGATAGCTAATGACCTGCAACAGCACCAAGAAGAAATGAAACAGGTTGGGGATGCTTTGCAAAAAAACGATTTTGAAAGCAAATTGACTTTTGGTCAAGGAGCTAAAAAATTGGCTATTGATATAGCAAAAGCACCATTGGATGTTCTTAGTGGCATAGCCCCCGCAGGCGGTGATTTAGAATATGCTACCCAAGGGCTAAGAAAAGGATTGGAAGCACACGAGCCTGAGCCTGAAACGGATTATGTGCAAGGAGCTTTTGGTGCCATTGCAAAAGTACATGAAGATTTCTTTAAAACCATTGCCTCTACTGAAAAATTATTGGGCGGCACGAATGAAAATTCATGGGCTAAAAAAGCTGCCGATTATTACACAACGGTAGGCAAAGAAACAAAACAAGCCCCAAACACCCTTGGTGGCAAAATAGCCACAGGGCTAGGAGCATCAATACCGTTCCTTACCAAAATAATGGCACTTCCCGAAGCGTTGCCGGCTAAATTTATAGCATTGTCGGCTGCATCTGCCGCAGGGGATAAGCTGAATGAGATAGAAGAAAAAACACCGGAACAAAGCAACCTAAGCAAAATAGGCGAAATTGCAAAAGAAGCGTTAATTGGCGGAGTAAAAGCCGTTCCTTACGAGGTGTTTACGCACCTGCCCCTAAATGGCTTTTGGAAGCCAGGAGCAGCCGTTGGATTGACAGGTGTGTGGGATATAGCCAAAGACCCCGAAAAAGCCTCTGATGCCGTTGCAAACATGATTATCATGGGTGCTATGTCATTGGGTGATACCAATAATAAAGCAGGGGTAATAGATGGTGAAAAAATCCAAAAAATAAAGGATAAAATCTCGTCTATCACCTCATCAAAGCTAAATGCTGACGATGCCGGTGCCATCCTTGCATCCGTGGAGCAAAACATCAAAAATATCCATGGAGCAACATTTACCAACGCAGGCGAAGAATATGGCACAGAAACTTATCTCAAGCTATTAAAAGCTAAGATTAAAAGCGGCACTAGCATTTTTGATGCAGTGAAATCACTTACCCCTGAGCAAAGGGAAGGATTGTTGAAAGATGAAAAATTGCCCCAATCTTTACGTGAGAAGCTATCGCAAAACATTGTTGCTGAGAAAGTGGGTAAAAAGATTGGCGAAAATGGGCAAGTAATTACTCCCGAAGGCACATTTTATTCAGCTCCCGATGATGTAATTGGTGGCGCAATCAACACACCCGGCACAGTTGAGGAGCTAAGGGCAAAAGCCCAACAAGCCACAGCCAATGCTGAAATTGGTGATGACAAAGCAAAGTGGATTACCGTTGCCGAAACAACCAATAAAATTGCTGACATCAAAGAAGTGTCCCAAAACATAGCTAGGAATTGGGAAAAACACATTGAAAATATTGATGCTGACGAAACATTGTCCCCTGAGCAAAAGCAGGCAATGAAAGACAAGGTTTATAGCGCAAGAAACCAAGCAGACCCAAGGCTAAGTGGTATCACTAGGCTCAAAGCCGAAATTGAGCAAATGAAAGCCGATATGGCTAAAACGGATGGATTGCCACCAGAGGTAATCCAAGCCCGTAACGCTAAGATACAAGAGCAAATTGATACCAATATTAAGCACATAGGGGAACTTAGCAACAATGTTGTTGAACAACCCGTACCCACCTATGATCAGCTCAATCCACCAATGGAAAAGATTGCTGATTTGGCGGCACGTATTGCCAAGGGAGAAAAAATAACTAGCCTTGAGGACTTGCAATTGCAAGCAAACAACCCAGAGGCTATTGAGCAAGAATTAGCAAAATTAAAAACCGAAGAAAATGCCGTACAAAAGCAAAGCCCAAGCAGCGAAGTTTCACCTAATGGAGAAACAGGGCAAAATATCCCCGAAAGTGGTCAAGGAGTTCGACCAAGCGAGCAAGGGCAAGAAGTTGCCCCAACGGGTGAAGCCCCACAAGGCGAAGTAAAGCCTATTGACCAAGAGGGTGAACCAGCAAAGCAAGAAACACGTGAAACCGTCTATAATGACGAGGAAAACCCACATGATATTCTTATAGATGAACATGGCAACTGGAAATATGCTGACAACCAACCCGAAGGAGCTACGCCACAAAACAAAATAGATTGGGATGCCACAAATAAAGCGGCGGCAAAAGTTCATTCGCAAAATTTGTTGGACGCACTCCATTCTGAATTTGGGGGCAAATACTCAACACAGGAAACGAATTGGGTGGATGAGGATGGCGACCCCGTTACAATGAAATTGCGAATCGCAGACCATAGTGAGAATAGGGCAGCAGGTCGAGGTGGAGATGATTACCTTAGCTTTGTAACAGACAAATACGATAACACAGCAAATAAGTTTTCGGGTAGCCGCTCATATCGCAATACCAATATTAGCGAAATGTCCCCATCGGAAGCAATTGCCCATATCAAAGAGGAAATTGCAAACTACCGCCCGACTGATGCCAAAGAAAACGGATATACAGAAAAGCAAAATATTAGTGAACCAGTAAAACCAAAAACCAATGAAGAAAGCAATGAAAGTAGCAGCAAAAGTAGTGAAAGCGGTCAAGAAGGTGGAGTCAACCAAAAAAGACCTGAAACAGGACCTGAAAATGTCCAAGAAAATGAGGTAGCAGGAGAGGCAGGGGTTAAGAAAGCCCCTGCCGAACTCGAAACAAGCCAATCCAAGTTCCAAAAGGCTACGGAGCTAAAGGATGCCATTGATAATGCTGAGGACACCGCTAGCAAGCGTGAATTAGCCAAAGAAAGGCGTACCTTTATGGAGGAAAACCCATCTATCAAACACATAGATGATAACATAAGTAAGATTACAATGCAACTTGAAGAACAAGGATTGTTAAAGAAAAAAGGCAATTGCCCATGAAACCAACAAAACTATCACCAGAAGTCGTTAACCTCTTGTTGCCAAGGCTCAAAGATGAGTTCAACGCATTTTATTTTTATCGCTCAGCAACCAATTGGTGCCAAAACGCAGGCTTTTTCAAAGCAGCCAAGTTCTTTGCCAAAGAGAGCGAAGATGAGCTTACCCATGCCAAAAAGATTGAGGACTACCTTGTTGATTGGAACGTGATACCGGCACTACCGGTGATAGCACAACCAATAGTGTTTTCGGGGCTATATGACATCATTACCAAAGCCTATGGCATAGAGTATGAGCTATATGAAGCCTACGAGGACACTAGTTCCAAAATATTCAAGACAGGCGACCTTTGCGTGTTTGACTTCCTGCAATTTTATAGGCAGACACAAAAGGAATCCGTAGCCGAATATAGCGACAAGCTGAATTTATTGGAGGGCACTGAAACAAAAGACAAATTCCAACTATTGATGTTGGAGAAAAAACTGTTCTGAAATGGCTGAACCTTGTATATACACTTTTAAGGGCAAAGAATATTCCTATGACGAGTTTACATCCATGCTCCATGATGGGCTATTGGATGACTTTGTCAAAAGTGGCAACATAAGCAAGGATTTGGCTATGCCTGAGAATATTGCGGCACAAAAGCCCATGGCAGGCGAGAAGCCCGTGGAAAAAGAAAAAGCTACTGAGCCATCAGGCAAATTTGTTGGTTTATCTAATGAAGAAACGGCTACGCTAAGAAAAGCACTAGGACTGAATGAGCGACCAAGCGTAGAAACAAAGGCAGATGAAAAGACTTTGGGTGTGGCTATGGATAGAATGGCCAAAGACCCAAACTATACCGACAATTTGGTTCAAGATTATTTAGATGCCGAAAAAAACGGGGAGCAATTCTTTGTTGATGATGCAGGGTTAATGGCACTGGCAGCCAAAAGGGTTAGCTTAGAAACCCAAGTATTGCAAGCAGAAAGCAGAATGGAAGAAGCTCAAAAATCGGGCGATAAAGAGGCTGAAAAAGCAGAGCAAAAAAATATTGATAGGGCAAACGAGAAGTTGCAATTAATAGCAGAGGCGGCAGAGGCAACAGGAACAACCACGGCAAGGGCATTAAGGATACGCCAATTGCTAATGAGCGAGGATTATTCATTGAGCGGAGTTAAACAAATGTTTAAGAAAGCCAAAGGAGTTGAAGCTACCCCCGCACAACAAGCCGAAGCTAAAGCTAAAGTAAAAGAGCTTGAAGATGTAAATAAAGCCCTTAAAGAAAAGGTAGATCAAATACAAAAAGCGTTGGATGAGGCTGCTAAAAAAGCCGAATCAAAAGCACCAAAAGCACCAAAGGGTACAGGAAAAACTTATACAGAAAAAGCTAAAGTAGCAGCAGATAAATTTAGGACATTAAAATCAAAGCCATTTGTTTTTAAAGATTCCAATGGCAATGAGATAGAAGTACACACTAATGGTCCTACATGGAACAGTGCTATTGAGATTGGCGCAAAAGCCATTGAGGAATCAGGCAAAATTGCCGATAAAATAACCGTTGGGGTAAAAGCGGCTATTAATCATATAAAAGACCAAGATTGGTACAAAAAACTTTCCGAGGAAGATAAGGCAAGGTTTGAATCGGAACTAAAAGACCATTATACCCGCGGCAACGAAGAAACTATCCAAAAAAAGATAACCTCTCTTGAGACTAAATTGAAAAATCTTGAGGAAGGCATCAAAAAAGAACCAAACAAAAAGCTTACAAAAGAAGAAGATGAGCGCATTGTTGCTTTAAAAGACCGTATTGAAAATTTCAAAAAAGAACAAGCGGTACAAGCAAAGATTACCAAATTATCTGACGAGTTATCCAATATCCAAAAAGGCATAAAAGAGCCAAAAACAGAAACAGAAAAAAAGATTGAGGACAAACGAATCCAAGGGCTAAAAGACAAAATCAAAGATGCCAAAAAAGAGCAAGGCACCCTTGAGCGAGTATCTAAGCTAAACCAAGACTTAGAAGATTTGCAAAATGGTGTTAAAAAAGAACCTACCACTAGCGAAAAAAGAGCCGAAGATAAAAGGATAGCAGAAGTAAAACAAAAAATAGCTGATGCAAAATCCGAAATAGCTACCCAGAAAAAAATAGCCAAATTATCAGAAGAACTTAGCGATGCTGAAAAAGGCATCAAAAAACCCAAACCTTTAGCAGAAAAGAAAATTGAAGATGAGCGCATACAAGCAATAAAAGATAAAATCAAAGATGCTAAAGCAGAGCAAGCTACACAAGAAAGGCTAGCAAATTTACAAGAGCAACTTGAAGATATTGAGGCAGGAGTTGAGAAAGAAACTGCGCCAAGAGAGCAAAAGGCAGAGGATGCAAGGATTGCTGCCAAGAAAGAAGAAATAGCTCAAGCCCGCAAAGAGCAAGCTATTCAAAAGCGTGTTGCCGATATTGAGCAAGAAATAGAGGATGCTAAAAATGGTGTTGCTAAAACACCATCCGAAAAGCAAGTGCAAGATGACCGTATTGTAGAGGCTCAGCAAAGGTTGGCAGAAACAAGGCAAGAGCTTCGTGATCAACAAAAATCTACTACCGAAGCCGCAGAAAAAGAAAGGAAGCTAACGCAATTTGAGGGCAAAACCGACAATAAATTCACTATTCAAGAGGCAAAAGATATTTTTGACCACATGAAAGAGAATTATATTGACCAAGGAGTTGAACTGCATGATGCTTTTAATAGGACAGCCAATGATTTAGGGCTGTCAAATGACCAAATCTTAGAAGCGTTTAAAGTAGACACCAAAGTAAAATCCCTTACCAATCAAGCATACTTGTTGCAAAACAGGAGAATGGCAGCCAAAGCCGATATTAAACGATGGATAGACGAAGCCAATAGGCCACCTTGGGAAAAGAAAGCAAAACAGATATTAAGGCTACCAACCAATATATCTGTGTTTGGGCACGGAACGGTAGGTATGATAACCCACGCAGCAGAATTGCTTCGCGATCCAAAATATTGGAGGACATGGTTTCCTGCTTTTGCTAGGCAATTTAAATATTCTTTTGGGGGCATTGGTGAAGCAGGTCGTGTTAAGTATGAATTGGCAATGGCCAAATTAAAAGACCACCCAAGGTACAGTTTTTGGAAAAGAAATGGGCTTGCTGTTGACCCTGCCAAAAAATACGATGATTACATCCCTAAAGATGGATTCTTTGGCAAAGCGGCAGCCATTGGCGACAGGGGATTCAATGTGCTGAAAGAAGTACGATTGGATTTAGCTGAAAGCATGTGGAACGAATTGACCCCTGAGCAAAAAGCTGCGCCAGGCATGGCTAAAATGATTGCCGAAACAGCGAACAACATGACCGGCACAAATCAATTTGCTATCAAGGGTGCAGCGGGAACAATAGTAAATGAAGGCATATTTGCTCCAAAGTTAATGGCATCAAGGTTTAACAGGATATTAAAAATGCCTGTAACCACGTTATCCACTGGATTGAAATCGCTTGGTGGTTATGCTACCCCTGTTGAGCGAGCCGAAGCCAAATTTTTTGCCAAAAGTGCTGGAAGGCAAATAGCATTTTACATGGGCACGCTTGCCGCTAGTGCAGGAATACAACAAGCATTAGGCTCAAAAAACAAAGTAAATTTTACAGACCCATCAAAATCTGATTGGCTCAAGCCAAAAATAGGCAACAAATCAATAGATGCTACGGGTGGCATGTTATCCACCGTAAGATTTTTGGGTCAAGTGGGGCAAATAATATTCACTTCTAAAAAAGATTTGCCTTCTTATCAAAAAGACAGAAAAAAAGCAATGGAGTCATTAGTGTCTCAATTTGTTAGACAAAAACTTTCGCCTACCGCATCAACCATTTATGATTTTGCATCAGGCAAAGATTATGAAGGCAATGTAATGCCATGGCGAGAGGATAAACCTAGTGAAGGAAAGCACAAATTGACTTTTTTAGAATACTTGCTTAAACATGAAGTGCCAATACCAGTAGCCGAAGCGGTAAATGATATAGCAGAATCCATGAAAGAAGCAGGCGTTTCAGCACCAACCACTTATATGGTAATAATGGGCATAATGAATGGTGCTTTCCAAGGAGGCACGGGCATAAAAATAAAAGAGCAACACGTGGAAAAACACAAATCAAGGCAGTAGTCATTAAAATATTTGCATAATCGCTTTTATTAACTAACTTTGGAAAAACATACGAACATGGCAGCACCATCATCAAAACCAAAAGGCACCAATCCCCCAAGCACAGCAAAAGCTAAAGCACCATCAGGCAACCCAGTGTTGAAAATGATGCAAGGTATGCAGCCAAAGGGCACAGCCAAATCGCCAATGCCAGGCTACAAGCCTGCCGGCAGGAAGTAAGAGAAACGGTTCAATACCATTGACCAATGGCAACACTGTTGCAACCAGTAGTACGTAGTGGCGTTACTGGCGCTACAACCATACCCGCACCCGATGCGGCACTAAGTGGCACTTTTACAGGTGTTGTGGCATCAGGCCCGCCTGCATCTTATATCCTAGAAGGAGTAGGCTCAATATTATACACGGAGCTACCCAAGGAAGGAGACCCACATCTTTTTATATGGATTCCATCAAGGAATATCCTTACAAGGTGCTTAGGGGTAAACTCTGACACATTCCTTGTAGTGGAAGATGATGTTACCGCTGTATCAGGGGACACCATTTATCCCGTGTATGGCCATTTGACTAGCTGGACCATTGTAGACCCTATGCAAGCAGGCTACACTTTAAACGATGGGGCTATTTCAGCTACTTCGCCACCAATCAATGAAAGGATAATACCTTACAACAATACATTCAGATTGTTGTACCCTGCCAAAGTGAATGGTACCGAATTGGAAATAACCGAAAATTATGGCTGAGACTACACGATATGGTGGCGGTGCCGGTGGCTCACCAAGCCCTCCTGCATGGAGATTGATAGGCAACGCAGGCACAACCTATGGCACAAATTTCATTGGTACCACAGATAATGTTGCGCTATCTATCAAAACCAATGATGTAGAAGCCATTGCTATTGATACGGCTCAAAATGTAGGCATTGGCACATCAAGTCCAGCGGCTAAATTGGATGTAGCAGGCACTGTTAAATCGGATGCTATACTTGCCGATGGCGATACTTACGGGATTGACACGGGCGACGATTTGCTTGGCTATGGGCTAAGTGGCATGTCTTTGACAAATAAGACTACTGGCTACGGGGTATATCAGTTAAATTTCACTCCTTTTGGTGGCGACATAAATACAACGGTTTTAGGAAATCCAACCGATAAAAATTTTCTGATTGACCCTAATCATGCACTATTAAAAGTGCCTGCTACGGAAATAAGAAGTGATGTTATTGATTTAAATGCTTCTAATGGAGCATCCAGAATTTCTCAATTAGCTAATGAATATATATTTGATAATGCAGATATAAGTGGTAATACAATAGGAACTGATGCATTAGTAGCAGTTAACGAGGTACACAATGCTTGTCAAATTGGAGGTAATGTTGTAACTGGAGGTATAGGTAATGCAGCTTGTGCTATTCAATTTAATAGACTTTGGGATAACTCTCAAATTAATAATAATCAATTAACTGGAGATGGTACTTATATTTGGGATGTTATAGCTGGTGAAGCTTGTCAAGTTAATACAAATACTCTTAGTGGACTTAATGCTTATTTTGATAATATAACTCAACATGATGGAGATAAGGTAAGAAATAACACATTAAGTGGTATTGGTTCTTATATAAAAGACATTAGGCAATTTGGTCAATCAGATATTAAAATTATTGAGCTTTCTGCCGATGGGTCCGGAGTCAACAGGGTAATGCAAATGTCATCCCTTATTGATCGTTGTACTTTAAATGTAGCAGGAAATATTTTTGAAGATTTGTTTTTGCATTGGGCGACCTTAGAAAATGCAACAGGAATTAGTGTTAAAAGATTATTTCTTGTAAACGCAGCTCTTGACCTTACTGGACAAGGGACAGATATTGAAGATGTAAACATATTTGGTGGTTTTACCAAACTAGGACCAAAGGGCACCAATGTATTGCCTACTGCCACCCTTCACGTCGAAGGCTCACTAAGGTATGTTGATGGCAACGAAGGGGTTGGCAAAGTGTTGACAAGCGATGCCAATGGTAACGCATCATGGACCCCGCCTACTACCACGGTAATGGCTGTCAACTATTTGACACCAGCCACGGGAGACACCGTAACCGTCACTAGCGGTAGCTCAAACATTATTGACCCAGGCGGAAATATAGCCGCTTTGACTGTATCATTGCCATCAACACCGGCTAATGGACAACAGTTGCAATTGGCTTACATGCACAATATTATTACATTGACCTACATCAATGGCACAGTGCATCCCAATAGCATACGTTCATTAGCAGGCACGCATGATGTATTGACTTTCGTGGCGGCACAAAACACTTGGTTCTAAATCATAGGCTATGATAGGGTTCTTCCAAGAAGCAATAGGTGTAAGCTCAATGACAAGGCTAACCACTTTTATTGCTTTTTTGGTAGGCTGTGGCATATTGATAGCCGAAGTGGTAAAACACATAATCACCCCAACTTTTGTAGTGGAATGGACAAGCATCACCGTGTTCCTTGGGACATTTGGTGCCATGAAGCTTATTCAGAAAGGGCAAGAAATAACAGCAGCAAAAAACGCATTGAAGGAATAGGATAACGATGTTGCACGGGTTGGAATACGGGCAGCAAAAATTAATTAACATGGCAAACAATACAGCAACTATGGGGCATGGGCTTGAGGATTATTTAAGGGATTACCCTATATTGGGAGTCCCGTTGGCAGTATTAATTGGGGTGGCACAAGCACCACAAGATGTGCCTTTGTCCATCCGTATCGGCGGGGCAATCATTGCCGCATTAGTAGGCGTTGTGGCTCTTTTTGGGCAATGGGACCAATGGCAGTTAAGAAAACAAGAGAAAGAACTGAAAAAACTGGAAATTGAAAGGGAGACTTTGGAAATTGAGGAGTTTAAACACACCCATAACCATTAGTATTCCCTTTTTTTGCCCTGTTATCTAGGTATTTATACTTACAAACCAATCATAACTATGGCAGCAAGTCCTATCGTTCCATACTTTACTAGCCACCCAAAGGAGGTAGATGAAACGATTGATAGGTACGTTGAACGCATATCTAGTATAGGGAATTTTTCTGTTGGCAGCGTCAAGAAAATATACTACCGTGACAAGAAACGTACCAATGGAACACCAACTAGCACCGTAACCGAAAGTACTACCATTGCAGGTGATAAATGCTTGTACGAGGGTACGTTTGACTTTCCAATCAAGACCGAAGAAGAAGCCATCAAATATTCCAAAGTCGATTTGGATAAATGGGAAGTAGACAAGATAATTATTAAACATTGGAGTACTACTACCAAGGACAAGAACGGCAAAGCCAACATAACGCAGAATAGCGGGGTTACGCTTCACCTAAAGAAACGGGCGCACCTGACAGCCGACAACACCAAGGCGGAAATGATGGAGTGGCTTAAATCAATAGCACCTACCTATCCTCCACTTTACCACAAATCAATACATGGCGAGCACCTGTTAGAGATTAACATTTTTGACCTTCATTTGGGCAAGTTGGCATGGAGGGGAGAAACTGGCGAAGATTACGACCTTGAGATAGCGGAAAAACGCTTTTACGATGGCCTAGAGAGCCTTATCTCTAAATCAAGCCCCTATCGTATAGGAAAGATACTTTTTCCTTTTGGCAATGATTTTTTCAATGCCGATAATATGTTCAACACCACCACCGCGGGCACGCCGCAGGACCAAGACGGACGGTGGATGAAAATTTACACCAAGGGGCGCAAAATGCTCCACACGGCTGCCACAATGTTGGCACAAATAGCACCGGTTGAAATGGTATTGGTTCAAGGAAACCACGATCATCAAACTTCTTTCTATGTAGGGGATGCCTTGGAATGCGCCTTTGCAAATAACCCCGATGTTACAATTGACAACAAACCCGTATTAAGAAAATACAAAACCTTTGGCAATTGCTTGATAGGCTATACTCATGGTGACGGGGCAAAAGATGTAAAACTACCGTTACTGATGGCTCAGGAAGCTAAGGAACAATGGGCGGCAAGCGATTACAGAGAATGGCACTTGGGGCACTTCCACACTCAACAAACAAAACAAACGGCAAGCGGATTGACTGTGAATACCGAAGAATATAATGGTGTAATTGTGCGGAAACTTCCTAGCCTAAGCGGTACGGACGCATGGCATCACAAAATGGGATACAAATCATTACAAGCGGCTCATGCAATGATATGGGACAAGGAACAAGGCGTGGTGGCAATTTTACACCACAACCTATGATAATACTGGCAATACTTGCTTTTTGCATTTGCGCCACAATACGAATAATAATAATGGATTTATTCAAGCGTAAAAAATGAAACATGCTTCCAATAGAATTGCCAATCCGATTTTTGACAGAGGAGGCAATCCAAATGGAGCAGCTAGACATACAACATACAGATGATTTTTATGAGGACAAGGTTACTTTCTACCAAATATCTTCCATAAGGTCTAACGATGATTATGAAGGGTGGTCAACCATTGTGAGTGATGGCATAGAATACATTTGCCCAATAGCTTATAATGCACTAAAAGACAAGTTGGCACAGCCTATATTTATGATAAACTTTCAATAAACACGTATGGTTTATTGTGCAATAATAACTATATTTGTGCGAGTAAACAAACACTATGGACGCAATAAACCCACAGCATTACAAAGGCAAGATTGAGTGTATAGAATGTATTGAACAGCAGGGATTAGGTTATCATATCGGCAATGCGTTTAAGTACATTTGGCGGGCGGGCAAAAAAGATAAAAGCAAAGAGATTGAGGATTTGAATAAAGCAAAGTGGTACATTGAGCGCAGGATTAAACAACTTCAAGAAATTAACAACACCCCTGAAATTTACTGACATGATAGATAAATTTGTAAACATCGCATTAAGCAAGGTCGGCACACGTGAGAAAGGTGGCAACAACAAGGGCGCATCCATTATTGAGTTCCAAAAGGCTACATGGCTAAAACCTGGCGCGTGGAGTTGGTGCGCTGCATTTGTTTGTTGGTGTGTTAGGGAATGGCTAAATAGCGACCCCGCATTATTGATTGATTTGAATATTACTGATGTTGAGGCATGGCGGTGCAAGGATGCAAGCGCATTTGGGTGGATTAAATGGGCAAAGGCCAAGGGATTGAAAGTGTTTGAATATGCTGATGGCATTCCTACCGACTTAATTAAAGCCGGTGATATTATTGTTTACGCCTTTTCACACATTGGTATAGCCAGTAAGGACCAAACGGCTATTGGGGCCCGTATTGATGCGATAGAGGGCAATACAAATGCAAGCGGGACGCGTGACAGCAATACAGGTGATGGGGTGCTGCAAAAGAACAGGGCATCAAAACAAATAAAAGCAATCATAAGACTTGAAAACGCATGACAGGGATTTATCTAATAGCCGGCATTGGCTTATTGATAGCCATATACAATATTTTCTTTGGCAATGATGACACCGGTTGCATTTATTAGCTATATTTGGGCATGACAACAGAACGTGTGTGTGGCAACTGTTTTTGGTGGGCCAAAGGAAAATGTAATCGTGGCAACAAGCCAACAAGTGCTGATAGCAATTGCACAGAAATCAATACCCTAACTATCAAAGAGGCTTTTAGTGCCAAAACTTCACAATCATATCCTTTAGAGAAATGTTCAACAACCTTACCCAAAACAGCGCCAAAGAAGAAGTAGAAACAGCTTTGGCTAAAGCCCCTTGGCTAGTATTGCGGCATTGTTGCCAAATGCTAGGGATACCAACAAGAAGGCCCAAAGATTGCAACTTGATGCGCATGGATATTCTTGACAAATGGGATGCAGACAAAGCTCATGTGCTTACTAGCTACCATGTGGCAGTTGCGCTTAGGGAGCAAAGGCTATCAATAGCATTGGACATATTCAAAACCATAGCCCAAATTCTAATCAAAGTAGTCCTTAGCGGCAAAAGGATTAATAGCAAGGAAGGTGCCATTGAGTTGATTAACGATACCATAAGCACGTTGTAATGGAAATTACTGGCCATACTGACAAAGGATGGTTGAAAATATACATCAACGGCTTGCTTCACATAGCCTTGCCAATAACAAAAATAAATGGGGTGCAAGCGTGGACCGACCATGGCTGGTTTGTCATAGAGTGCCATTCAGAAAGCTCCGTTGTGGTTATGGAATACAACACAATCGAGAAGTGGCGCAAAATATTGGAAATAATAAACACCCATTTGTAAATTGCAAAAGTTAGCAGATAACACTATCTTAGTGGCTCATTTATAAATCAATAAAAACATTCAACCATGGCAGAATTAGCACTATTGGAGCAATCATTGCTCACGGATCTTCCAATTATTATCAGGTACATTGAGCAAAAGCTTGAGCCAACTGCGGCTAAAGAGCTTCATGCCAAAATTATCAATGCCTTGACCAACACTAGCCCCGATGGCGAACCGGTAACGGATTCCGAGCTGTTTGGAGCAAGCAAAGGTGTTGTGGATGGTATTGTATCTGTTATTCCTGATGGCAAAGCAAAAGAAATCACCACATCGGTGCTTGACTATGGCTACGAGGTGGCAGGCAAAATCACCGGTGAAAACCATGATACCATTATCAAATTGGTCATTGATGGTATTGGGTTGGTAAAAGAAATCCAAGCAGACCTAAAAAAGTAATCAATCTTTGCCACAATAGCCCTGTCATTTGTTTGACGGGGCTATTTTTTTTGTTTAATTTCAATTATGCTCCAATTTATCCAAGATTGGTTTTTGCCCATGGTGCTATTAATTGGTTTTAGTGCCATATTGATAGGAAATATCTATGTTTCTTATAGGGATAGAAAAATAAAATGAGCCTTGAAAGCATTGATTTCATTGGCTTTTAAAAAATACTTTACAATATTGGTAAAAATAATTGCCACAATATTAGCATTGTATTGCAAATGGTACTATCTTTACATTATTAATAACGGAAAACAAAACCAAAACAACATGAAACAATCACTAAGAAACAAACTAGCCAAAATGGATGAAAAGCTAATGGCTTTTCGTGGCAAAATTGAAGACATGAAATCAGAACTAGAAGAAATCCTAGAAAAGGAAGAAGAAAGTTTTAACAATAAATCCGAAAAATGGCAAGAAAGCGATACAGGGGAAGAAGCCCAACAAGCTATTTCTGACCTAAAAGAGATTATTCAAGACTTTGAATGCACATTAGACCAAATGGACAGTACATCAAGTGCCATTGGAAACACAATCTAACTAACCTCACAACCTAAAAAACATGAGTAAATTTATCACCAAAACAGCAGCACAAGCACTATTTATTAAGCGAACGGAACTAACGGTTCACAGCTTTGAAAAGTGGCTAAAAAAGCACAGGAGCGAACTTAAACAAGCACTACCTAACAACAAAGAACAAGGGGACTGGTATCGGGATGGGCAAAAAGTATTCTTCAACCAAAAAAGCATTGAAACGCTTTTAAAACAAACCACATGAAAACATTAAAAATAACAAAAGCAGATTTAGACAACCTACAGCAATCACTAAACCCAACCAAAGCAGCATGAACAGTATTGCTTCAACTGTATCCTTGGAGCGCAAGTAACCCACAAAACAACCAACCATGAAAAAGATACTAAGAGTAACAGAACAAGAAATAACAGCAGCTTTGGGATTTAGAAATTTGTCATCGACTAGTACTAATATCTATCATGCTATGGCACAATACGCCAAATCCAAAGAGCAGCCATTGCTTGACAGGATTAAGGAGCTGGAACAAATCAACAAGCAATTTTTAGAAGATAACTGGGATTTATCTATGCAAATAACAAATTTAACTAACGAATTTGAATATCCAAAGCCCACCGACTTCGATGTGAGGGAATTTGCCCTTAACATCTGTACCGCTATCAAGGATATTAACCTAGGCAACAGACATATTGCTAGGGACATTACAGACAAATGGCTATCCATCCTATCTCCCTCCACCGCAAAAGAGCCAACGGATGCCCAAAAGGAACAGCCCAAGGATGAAGCCCCAAAGGAAGTGGATGGAGATAAATTCAGAGTTGGTAAAAAACAACGGAGGGCAATTCTAAACCAAGATGGAAGTGAGTATTTATTATTTCCAATTGGTCAAGAAGATGCAGCAGAAAAATATTGCCAATATCTAAATCAACAATCCAATCCACAGCCTACCATATCAAATGAAGCACAAGCTGTAATTGATGCGGCTGTGGAATGGTATAAGGCGTTTGATGCAGAAAAAGAATTGGTGCTAGCTAAAGCAGTAAGCGCCTATAAAACAAGTAAAAACCAAGAAGCATGAACTGGAATAAATATAATATTCAAAAAGGAGATAGGGTAATTCTTGACAAAGGATTTGCTAATTCGAGCGAAGTTACTGTTATTGATTTTACGCCTAATTATTTGTTTGCTACGGTTGCTTCTGATGGTCAAAATTGGGATACCATGACTAACAGGTTAACCCCTATTGATAATGAAATCAAAAACCAAACGAAATGAAAACAATTGAACAATGGGTAAACATTGAGTTTGCCAACAGGTCAAAGGCTGATAGGCTTGATATTAAAAATGGCATTGAGCTATACTTGCAACAGCATCCCCAAGGATTAACCCCCGACCAACTCAAAGAATATAGGGAGTGGCTGGAAGGGGAAATAAAGGAAAATGAAGCCACATCAGACAAGGTAAACAGTGGCAGATATGAGCACGACACATCTTACGCTAACACTGCCATAGCCCTACAATATGCACTTGACAAACTAAACCAACTGACAAAATAACCCCCGCCCCTGCATTGTCCTTTTAGGTTTAGGAAGGTTGAGCCGATGCAGGGGTATTCTTTAACCAGTAAATTTTTGAATGTGAAACCACAGATAATACTTCTCGATTTATTTAGCGGCTACGGTGGCTTTCACAAAGGGCTAGAAGATGCTAGCATTGATGTTGCTCACGGTTTTTTTAGCGAAATAGACACCCATGCCATTGCCAATTACAGATTTAACTACCCAAATTCAACTTATGTCGGTTCAGTCACAGAAACAGAATACATTGCCGGACTTGTTCAACAGTGCAGGGATAGCAACTCAGGATTGCCCCTCATTATCACTTTTGGAAGTCCTTGCCAAGACTTTAGCCTGGCTGGAGGACGTACCGGCCTTGAAGGCAGCAAATCATCCCTTATCACCGCTGCCCTTGCACTTATCGAAAGGCTTAGACCTGACGTTTATATCTGGGAGAACGTTAAAGGGGTGTACTCCTCAAATGCTGGCGCAGACTATTGGGCAATTCAACAAGCCTTTGCCAACATACATGGTTACAGACGAGAACAACAACTGCTTAATACAGCATGGTTTTTACCCCAAAACCGCGAGCGGCTATACCTTGTCGGACATCTTGCAACCAGCGCACGAAGTGGACGAGAAGTATTTCCTATCGGAGAAACAGCAGAATTACATAATGAAAGACAATGCAAGAAGCCAAGTAAATTTGCATCAACGCTAAATGCTGGCGATGCCAAAAGTTGGGTGGGCAATTTTATCAATGAAGCAACAACGCTACACGGAGCGGATGTAGTGAAAGTAACCAGTGCCACCAATGCAGGCTACGAAGAAGCCACGGAGGGCGACAGCATCAACCTGAGCAACCCTGACAGCAAAACCCGCAGGGGTAGGGTGGGTAAGGGTAAGGCTCAAATACTAGACACCAGTTGCAACCAGGCGGTGGTGATAACGCATAATTACATACAAACGGACCCAAACAATACAGGCCACGCATCAGCACCGCACAGGATTTACACCCCGCTCTCAACGTCTCCAACGTTGAGAGCGAAAGATGAGGTAAAAATTCAAACCGTACAACCAATCCTAACACCTGACAGCAGTGTAAAAAGCAAAATAATACAGGTTAATACCGCGCAGGAATTTGGAGGGTCGCCACGGCAACAGAATAGGGTATATGATACTGATGGCATAATGCCGACTTTGAATAGTAGTGGCAACAATAAAACCCCTAAAATTCAAACCGTACAACCAATCCTAACCCCTGACAGGCCCAACAAACGCCAAAATGGGCGTAGGCTGAAAGATGATGGCGAAGAAGCATTTACCCTTACAGCCCAAGATAAGCATGGGGTAATGATTACCGATAGCGACAAGGTGGCCACAACAACAAGGATACGTAGGCTCACTGAGATAGAATGTGAAAAATTACAAGGATTGCCTCCCAACTGGACGCAATGGGGCTATTATTCCAACAAACAAGGGGAATTAGTGCTAAAGGAAATCAGTAGCACCCAACGCTATAAGCTATGTGGCAATGGGGTAACAGCCAAAGTGGTGGAGCAAATTGGGCTCAAATTGATTGCTTTGCTCCAAAATTAAATTTGCCATTGTCAATTATTGTTTGTAAGTTTGAAATGCTTATTCGGTTATATGAAAGACATAAAATCCCAACCCTACACATTGCCACTTGCGCTACCTGCGCTACCGGATAAGCCTTTGTGTGGGGTTTGGGTACCTTTCAAATGACATATGCTGCATCTGAATACTCCAAAAAGTTGCTTGACCCACGTTGGCAGCGTGTGCGCCTAGAAATATTTAATAGGGACAACTTTACGTGCCAACGATGTTTTTCTGGTCACAAAACCCTGCACATCCACCATCATTATTATAATAGGGATTTAGATCCATGGGAATACCCGTTAGAAGCGCTTGTGTGTTTGTGTGATACTTGCCATCAAGAAGAACATGATTACAAGGAAACGGAAGCACAAATGCTCAGAGACATGAAAATGGCAGGATTGTATGGAGATGATTTTTTTACCATAGGCAAGATGTTTTTAGATTGTAAACAAGAAGAACAAAGATTAGGTTATTTTTTAATAGCATTGTCTAGTTTTTTATCCCGCAAAGAATACAGAGATTTTATTGTTAAGATTTTTGATGTTGAAATATCTGCCATAAATCAGGCATCGAAAGGGTTAAAATAATTTTTATTATGCTAGCAGAAGAGCCACAAATAGGTTACATTATGGTGCCTAGAGATTTCTTTATGGGGGAGGATTGGATTGCCAAAAGGAAGCTATCTAAGGCC
>Ga0114964_10001260_pt1 | contig 18589 bp, 32 predicted proteins | sample C_131016_MF_Meta_FD_92638 | JGI IMG/M metagenome (GOLD analysis project Ga0114964, IMG submission 92638) | Freshwater microbial communities from Lake Croche, Canada to study carbon cycling - C_131016_MF_MetaG | ecosystem: Environmental > Aquatic > Freshwater > Lake | place: Lake Croche, Canada... | reverse complement strand
CCCCGACGCCAAGCGTCTGGCACTCTCCGGCACCCTGCTTTCTCAATCCCCAATGGATGCCTTTGGCACCTGGCGGGCTGTCGAAAGCCCCAACTGCACTACCTGGGGCAGGTATGTGACCAGCTTCCGCGCCCGCTATTTTCAGCCGATGCGGGGTGTGCCTGGGGCGTTCGACGCAAAGCGGATGATCAACGAACCGGAGTTTTCCGCCAAGGTCGCGGAGACGACGTTTCACCGTCGCTCCGAAGATGTCCTTGATCTGCCGCCGATCCTGCACCAAGAAATTCCCTGCGACATGACGCCCAAGCAGTCCAAGCTTTACGACTCACTTGACGATGACTTCGTCGCCGGCTGCGACGACGGCACGATCACCCCCTCCAATGCCTTGACCAAGGTGCTGCGGCAACTCGAGGTCTGCAACGGCTACGCCCGCTACGACGAAACGCAGGTGTCCGCGGCAATCGATGACGTGTCGCCCAAGGCGGCGGCGCTGGCCGACATGCTGGATTGCCTTGAAGATTCGGAGCCTGTGGTCATCTTTGCACGGTTTCGCAGTGACATCGCCCAGTGCCGCGCCGTGTGCGAGCGGATGGGCCGATCCTTCAGTGAACTCAGTGGTAAAATGAACGATCTTGCCGACTGGCAGCTTGGCAAGACATCGGTGCTGATCGCCCAGATTCAGTCGGGTGGCATCGGCATCGACCTCACCAGGGCTTCATACGGGTGCTTTTTCAGCCTTGGCTATTCCCTCTCTGAATATCTTCAGGCGGTCGCTCGCCTCCACCGCCCCGGCCAGAAAAAGACCACGCACTTTTATTCGCTGGTTGCTACACTACGCAGCCACAAAACGATGGATGGACGGATTTACGATGCCTTGTCAGAAAGAAAGGAAGTGATCGACTATGTCCTCGACTACTACGCTCGAAGACAGCCAGTCAATGGCGGTTCTGTTGGAGAAGGTGGCAGCGATCGACGCGGAGATCAAGCAGGCCAGCGATGCCCTCGCTAAGTTAAAGGCTACCCGTGAGCAATATGCCGCACGGGCTGTCGAAGAGATGCAGCTTGCAAGGGTTGATGGTGTGAAGGTGGCGGGACGTTCGTGGAGGGTGGCTTATGACCACTTTGCCAGCGTCCCGAAAGACAAGCAGGAGGAGTTGCTTGAGGCCGCGGCCTCCATAGGGCTGCTGGATGCAGTCCGCGGGGTCAACACGGCGGGTCTGAAGAAGTTGCTTGGGGAGATGTCTGCGGGGAGGGATGCCCGCGAACTCCATTCGGTCGGGACGGTGTTTGAAGGTCTTGTGTCTGAGTATGTGCAGCCGACGCTGCGGCATCAGACGACTGGTTGATTTCTTTTTTTCAGGAGATAGACGCATGTCTACAGCAATTAGTTTGAGCGAGCCGACGATCAGCTATCCGGCGCTGGTGCCGAATAGCCGCCACGCCAGGATCATCAAGGCCAATCTTGGCGGTGAGCCGATGCGTGAGCAGGATTTGGTCAAGGTTGCCACGCCGGCGGGAGGCGGCACCAGTTGGACGGTCAACGTCAACGGCAACGACCAGCAGTTCGACGAGATCGTCGGCCTACTGGTGGCCCATGGGATCAGAGGGAATCTCTGGCCGAGTTTCGATCCGACAGAGGCCCGCCCGGTGGTGACCACCAACGACGGGATCACCGGCTATCGGGTTGGAGACGATTTTGGTGAAGTCGATCCCGAAGACTTGGAGAAGTTCAGGACTGGCGACCGCACCTATGACTGGGTGGCGATGTCGAACTCGAAGGAGTTTGGCTTTAAGAGCGGCAAGGACGGCCACGGCAAGCGGGTCAAGGAAAGCCGGATGCTGGCGATCCTCCGCGAAGGCGACACGTTTCCTGTGCTGGTCAGCGTTGGCGGCGGTTCGATCGGCGAGTTCCTGCCGTGGATGAAGCGGCTGCCCGCCTTCCACTACGAGTGCGTGATCGGTTTGCGGTTGGCAAAGGAGAAGTCTGCCGGCGGCAAGCCCTACTCGCGGATTGTCCCCCGGCTGGTCGGCGTGATCAGCGAGGCAGAGGGCGAGGTGGCGAACGAGATTTACACGATCCCGTTGACCGCCATGTTCTCGCAGCCCCCGTTCGGAGCCAACTCCTAGTTGTCATTCGTGTCGGGCGGGCGACCGTGAACCGGCGGATTTAGCCCCGCTGGCCCGCAGCCCAGCCTGCTGTGGCGATGTAACGGCAGGAAGTTGGTGAGATCAGTCAGGTTTCTTCTCGTTTCCCTGGCCCTCGCTGGCGAATTTATTCCCCTCCCGGCTGGCAGCAATGCCGGCCGGGAGGGATTTTTCTGCACACCATGGAGGGCTGTATGAGCCTCATTTTTGATGCGGCGGCGAAGTATGCCGCCATCGGCTGGAACATCATCCGCGTTTCCGGCATTCGCGCTGACGGCACCTGCGCCTGCTACCTCGGGGCGGAATGCTCGACGCCTGGCAAGCACCCGCTGGATCGCAACTGGCAGGAGCGCGGCACGACCAACGAGGACGAAATCGCCTCTTGGTTCCTCAATGGTAGCGAGCCAAATATTGGGCTGGTGTTTGGTGCGAAGAGCGGGGTGGTCGATACCGAGTGGGACAACGCCGACGCCAAGGCGGTCGCCGAGAAGTACGGGCTGACGAAGATCGCCACCCCGACCTACGAATCATCCCGCGGGCAGCATCGGCTGTGGAAGTTTGACAGCCGCCTCCCCCGCAAGGCCGTTGCCAAGCTTGGGGGGCTGGAGGTGCGGATCGGCGGCGACAAACGCGGGGCGCAAAGCCTGCTGCCCCCTAGCCGGCACTCCAGCGGCACGATCTACAAGTGGCTGCCGGGGCTGTCGCCGGAGGAGGTGGGGTTGGCGAGCCTGCCCGAGCCATTTATGGCGGCGCTGATTGAGGCCGAGGGTGGGGGCGGCGACAACGAGCTTTCTATCCGCAGAAACGTCCCGGCCATGTCGATTGTGCAGCAGGGGCTTGAGGTCACTGAGAGGCACACCGGGATGGTGAGGCTTATCAGCAGCGAGATCATGCGGATGCGTGATCCTCACGACCCATCAGAGCAGCAGGTGGTCATGACCATTCTCCACGCCCTTAACCAAACAATCTGCCGACCGCCGCTGCCGGATGCAGAACTCAAGAGCATCTGGCAAGGGCAGCTTCGCTGGGGCATGAAGGCTCGAGCGGCCGGTGTCTACGACGTGGCTTCGACAGACGAGAAGGCCGACGAAATCGTTGACACGAAGATGAAGGAGAACCCCCATGCCCTCAATGGCCTTGAGTTCCGCGACGGGGAGTGGTGGCCGGGCAAGTGGAAGCTGGCAGTCGTGATGAGTGACCCGTGCGAGTATCGCCTGGCGGTGCCGACGAACCTCAAGCTGGGGCTAGATAGGAAGCCGCTTCCTATCGAAGACGAAGAAGACCTGATCTACACGTTTGTCAGCCTCTCTTCTGCTGATTGGACTCAGCCCGTGACAGTGGCCCGCAAAATTCTGGAGGCCACGGCAACCATCGATGTGACCGACCCCAATCCGAAGGAATGGGCCAAAATCTGGAACGGCTATTCGATGCGTCCGAAGAAGGTGAAGAAGAAGAAAACTGACGGCGACGGTGAAGACGTTGTGGAGGCTTCCACAAAGAAGTGTCCCCCCGTCAGGGGCTTGAAGGTCAAGCTGATGGATCAGAGAACCGAAGAGATTCCGCCGCCGGAGCAGCAGCGGTACGTCCTGTTGGCCGGCTGGCTGCTGGACGCCCTGACCAACACTGGCTTCCCTGACGGCACAAACCCCGACGATGACAAGCCACACGCCTCCGGCAAGCCCTGTTGGGTCAGGCGAAAAGACGGTGAGTTTGACCTGTACTTCTCTTGGAACCGGGTCTTTGAAGACATCCGCAAGAGTAGGAAGGTCAACGTCCTGGACGGGGAGATGGTGTCGCTGAAACGGCGGATTCTGATTGCCACTGGCGACTCTGAGTTCTTGGCGAAGCGGGCCAGGAGCGAGAACGGCTCTCAACGCCGCTACATCGTCTGGGAACAGCGTCACATTGATGCCCTAGAGTCGATCGCCCACCCCGTTGAGGCGACGGCGTAAGTCTGTGACACCTGTTCTCTACTATAGGGGGTCAAAGTGAAAACGTTTTTTTGTTTTCAATTTGGGGGCGTCACAAGTGGAAAAGTGTCACAGGTTTTCGTAAGTGGCTACAGATCAACAGTTTACAGAGAGTGTTTTTGTGACGGTGGGTGTGACGGATTTCAGAAGAAAGGAAAAGTGTCACAATGAAGGTCGTAAAACTGATCGGCGGGGCGGGGACTGGGAAGACTACGGAACTTAAGCAAAGTATGGAGCGGATGTTGCCGCACCTTGGAGGCGATCCGACAGCGATCGGTTTCGCCTCGTTTACGGTGGCTGCGAGGGCCGAGATGGTCGCTCGGGTGGCAGAGTCGTTCAAGTGTTCGGAGGAGACTCTGTCGGGCAACGGGGGGTGGTTTCGCACCGTCCACAGCACCTGCAAGCGGATGCTGGGTGTCGGGAAGGATGATCTGCTCAGTGACAATGACGCCTCGATGAAATGGATCGCCGGGAAGCTGGGGGCAACGGTCAAACGCAAGATGATCGAAGGAAGTGGCTTTTCGACAATCGTCAACGACGACGAGGCCACGAAGGCACTCTGGATATGGGACGTGTCCAGAAACCGCATGGAGCCTCTCCAGAAGGTTCATTCGCGGCTGTCCAGGTGCGGCGAGACGATGCCTAACTGGGCTGTCGTGAAGTACTACGTCAAGCTCTACGAAGAGGCCAAGAAGCGGGAGGGGAAGAGCGATTTCGTTGACATCGTGGCGAGGTACGGCGGCGTTCGGTTCACTATGGACGGCCCCGAAGAGGTTGAGCCGGAGGGCGGCCTGCCGCCGGTCAAGGCGTGGGTGTTTGACGAGGCGCAGGATTCATCGGCGCTGGTGGATCGTGTCTGCCGCCGGCTGGCAAGCGGCGACGAGGTGAAATGGACGCTCATCGCCGCCGACCCGTTCCAGAGCATCTTCGCCTTTGGCGGTGCCGACTATCGGCACTTTATGGGGTGGGAGGCTGATGAAGTGCGGACGATGCCCCAGTCATACCGCTGCCCGCGGCCGATCATGGAGCTTGGTGAGCGGTGCCTGAAGCGGATGAAGAACGGGTACTTTGACCGGGGCATTGCCCCCGCCGGCCACGATGGATCGATTCGTCGGGGGTACTCCATTGAGCAGGCGATCTCCAAGATCGACATGAATCGCACCACGCTGATCCTCGCCCGCTGCGGCTTTTCGCTGGAGCGTTTTAGGGAGGCACTTGACCAGCGACGAATCCCGCATGCAGCCGTTGCCAGCAAGGGCGAAAGCAAGTCGATGGACGCCTACAACTGCTTGTGGAGGATTCAGCATGGCGAGCCTGTCGGAGGTCACGAATGGAAGGCGGCGGCCGAGTACCTGCCCGTCAAGAACCACTTGAAGGAACCCTATCTCCGGCACGGTTTCAAGGCGAAGTGGCTTGATGGCAGGATGGATGATTCCTGCGATTTCCTGCGGCCGGAAGACATTGAGGACATTGGCGGCGCAACCCCAGTACTGCTTGACATGATCAAGAAAGGCGAGTGGGCTTCGCTTGTTGACGGGGGCAAGAAGTGGATGGCGGCAGCCAGAAAACATGGGCCGGAGATGGCGACCGCTCCGAAGGTGCGTTTGTCCACGATTCACGGCGCGAAAGGCATGGAGGCAGACGACGTGATTCTTTGCACCAGCACCTCCAGGCGAACCGAGGAGGCGCAGGAGAACTCGCCAGAAGCATTTGACGAGGAATGCCGGATCGAGTATGTGGCCGTGACCCGCGCCCGGCAGAATCTGATGGTGTGTGAGACTGATGACCCATTCACGATGAGGTTGCCCCTATGAGCGAGACTCTGTTCCCCGTCGCCCCGCAGGACGACCAGGTCAGGAAGAAGACCGCCGCCAAGCGGCCAGTGCAGGTGGCTGTGGAGGCAGAACCGCCCCCGCAGCCTCCTGCGAGGCCCGTGAAGGCCATTCGGGCCATTGGGAGGATTGAGGACACATTCATGTGCGGAGGCTGTCAGGCGATGAGCCACGACATCCTGCATGAGGATCGTCGGCAGTGGCTGGTGCAGTGCAACTTCTGCCTGCGAGCAGAATGGGTGGACGCCATCGTCGGGTACATCAAGCAAAAGCCGAAGAGCTTCCAGTTGAGAGAAGGGGTCTACAAAGGATTGACTTTGGATGAAGTTTCCGAGGAGTCAGGGGGGATGGAGTACCTGCGGTTTGCTGCCAGCCGCCATCCGAATCTGGCGGTGAAAAAAGCATGTCAGGCGTGGCTTGACGCTGCTGGTCAAGGTTTGTAGACTTCACACCGACACAACTGGAAAGGACTCCCATGCCATTGTCTATCTCGCGGAGCATCGGCGAAAAGCTGATCCTCAAAACGCCCGACCAAGAACCGATCGAGATCATGGTTGCTCGTGTATCGGGCAAGAAGGTCACCCTCGCAATCGCCGCCCCAGCCGAGGTCAGGATTGCTCGCTCTGAGCTTGTTGCGACCAGCCGGGAGCTTCGGCCACTTCTGCAACGAGGGGGCGTGAAATGACGCAAGCCTGGCTGCCGTCCATGGATTGGAACGTCACCGACCTGACTCCTACCTGCCCGATTGCAGAGTTCCTGTCGAAGTTCGTGAAACACGAACCGACCGGATATGTCTCGGTTGCGTTTCTCTCCAGCTACCTCGGGGTGCTGGGTATCGAATTCACTACCGAACAGCAATTTGCCAAGGCAGCCGCTGACGCCGGCTGGGTCGTGAAGAAATATGGGAACGTCGATGGCGGCTATTACCTGACTGAACTGGATCAGACTGAGGTCTGCCGGGCCTTTATTGAGGAGTGCAGCCGATGAGCATGTTTGCGTGGATGTTTGACCGGCAGGCTGAGTTGCAGCAAGAGGTTGCGCAGCTAAAGGAGCAGGTTGAGTCGCTTCGCCAAGTGAGGGCTGACTTCAACAGTCTTGCGGCAGAGAACGCTAGGCTTGACGCAGAACTTGTGAGGCGCAAGTCAATGCACGGCCAAGTCAACGTGCGACTTTCCAGCCTTTCCAACGAATGCTTAGTAATCAAAAAGCGAATGCAGCAGATGTCAGATGAAATCGACACGTTTCAGACGATGGTGGTGAACCGATGATCTCTCCCACCGAGGACGGCACCCCGACGTGCCTTAACTGCGGTTTTGGCGTTGTGGCCGGCGAGGTCAGCAAGAACGGCGAGAAGGTCGTGCAGTGCCGCCGCTTCCCGCCGACCTACATGACCGACGATGACGGCGGGCAGGCGTGTCGCTTTCCGGTGGTGGCGGCGGGCAACTGGTGTGGTGAGTGGGAAGGGACACATGAGGAAAACTGACAATGACAGCAACGTATCCAGGGTTGGCTGAGAAGAGAGTCAAGTCGGGTGTGTCGAAGGTGGTGTTCGGAAGTCCGCCTCAATGGTTGAGCAAAAAGGTTGCTGCTGCGAACAAACGGCTAGGGGGTAACGCTAGGGCGTTTTACCCGATGCTGGAGTTTCTTTTGTCGATGGAGAAGAAGTACGGGCCGTCGTGCTTTTACGCCATGCATGACCACGCAGGAAAGACGCATATTGACGGCAAGCTGGCTTACGTTTTTGAGCCGTACCTTGAGTTCAATGACGCCAGACTTCCTGCTGCTGTCGCAAAACTTCGTGCCGAGTTGGACTGCAACGTCGATGTGTCGAAGACAAGCTGGCATTATCCAGAGTGGACGATTCGCATCTGTTTTACGGAGAAGACGAAATGAACTGGATTCCCATAAGCGAGCGGTTGCCAACCGAATACGAAACAGTGCTTGTGGCGACGGGCGGCTCAGTGTCAGCAGGGGAGATTCGTTTCCCTGGGTCGGAGGACGATTGCGACGAGCCTTGGTGGATGGTTTTCAAAGATAAAAGACACAACGTGGGCTGGGCCGGCTCTGTTGACCTGAAAGATGTCACCCACTGGATGCCCCTGCCGCCGCTGCCGGGGGATTTGACATGACCGCCAAGACATGGAAAGGCCCGTTCAAGTTCCCGCCCCCCATCAACGGCACCTGCATCAAGTGCGACCTGCCGGGGAGGTATCTATTGAATATTCTTGGAATACCAGCCCGATGCTGCCCTGAACACACCATCGAAGGACTTTGCTCCAAGGAAGGCGGCAGGACGCTGGCACAGGCAAAGAAGGAGATTGCTGAGTTTGAGGCCGATAAGTGGCGAGACGCCAACACGCACAGGATGACCTGGGTGCCGGTGGAGGAGCGGCTGCCGGAAGAGGGCGAGTTTGTTCTGACATTCGGGCCAGACATGAGGCCCGGCCACTACATCCCCATGGCTATGTTTGTGCAGGGAAAATGGCGAGCCGATGGCGTGTGGTTTGTGCCGACCCACTGGATGCCGCTGCCGCCACCACCGAGGGAAACGACATGACCTTCGACACCCTCCTCGCCCGCCTTGGCCTCATGCGGATCGACAGGCACCTTGAGTCGCTGACGGCCGCCATGAAGAGAGACAACGACATCCGCAGTCATCTGATCGAGCAGCAAGCGGAGCGGTTTGCCAAGTGGAGACTTAGGGACGAAGAAGATCGCGAGAACTACAAGAAGGTCATCTCGGGCCAATCGGGCTACGAACTGTCGCAGGGCATCAAGGCCGTGCATCACACGCTGAAGGCGCACTTTGCGGCTCAGTTGAGCGACGTTCTGATGGCTGCAAAGGTTCCGACGCCGCAGATTGAAAAGGCACTCAAGAAATGGGAGGAGACAGCATGACCCAGAAAGACACCATCGACATCGTGGCCGAGGCGACTGACCTGCGTCGGAAGCTGGAAGAGGCGAGGATCATCGCTGGCTACTACCGCGAGCGAATGAAAGATGCCGAGTCGCAGATGGCGAGCATGGAACTGACCGCGGGCCTCAAGGCACTTGAGCCTTTGATGACGCCGAAGCATGGGTGGATCAAGACGGCAGACCGCAAGCCGGAGGCTGGCATGGAAGTCTTGACGGCCGGCGGGCTGTTGAAAGACCGCAGGGCTGTGATGAAATACGTCCGCGACTACGACGAGCCGGGCGGCTTTAGCTGGAGATACGCAGGCGGCGGATATGCGACTGAACCGCTGTACTGGATGCCCCTGCCGCCGCTGCCGGAGGAGGGGAAATGAAGTACATATCGATCTGCTCTGGCATTGAGGCAGCGTCGGTTGCGTGGCACGGGCTGGGGTGGCAGCCGATTGCCTTCAGCGAGATTGAGGCATTCCCGTCAGCAGTGCTGGCGCATCATTGGCCCGACGTTCCAAACTTGGGCGACATGACGAAGTTTGCGGAGTGGCCCGAAGAAGTGCTGGCAGAGTGCGACATTCTTGTCGGCGGGCCGCCGTGCCAAGCGTTCAGTGTTGCAGGCTTGCGGAAGAGCCTTGATGACGCCCGCGGCAACATCACTCTTGCGTATGTTAGGCTACTCACCCACATAGATGAGGTAAGAAAACGTCATGGAAGACCGCCAGCAATTGCTGTTTACGAAAACGTCCCCGGCCTCCTTTCCACCAAAGACAACGCCTTCGGTTGTCTCGTCGGAGCGCTCGCCGGGTGCGATGAAGCCGTTGAAACTGAAAGCGGCAAGTGGCCTAAAGCAGGCTATGTGTGTGGAGAAACCCGCAGAGTGGGTTATCGAGTCATCGATGCCCAGTACTTTGGCGTGGCTCAGAGGCGTCGGCGAATCTTTCTCGTTGCCGTGCCTTGTGAACTTGTCGAACGTATTGGAGAGCGGGTCTGTCCATCAGAGATACTTTCTCTCCGAGAAAGCATGCTCGGGAATCCTCCGACGCGCAGCCAATCGTGGGAAGGTGCTTCCCGAAGCACTGCTGCGAGCCTTACAAGCAGTGGCCGTGGAGTCGAACGGCCTGGTGAATCCAGGGGCCAAGATGATCTAGTGATTGCTGCTGTCTATCCGACTATTGACGCATCGATTGACAGGAAGTGGGGAAGCAATCAGTGGGTAAACAATGGCTTTGCTGTTCTGGAAAATCCTGCCGTGGCGTTTAAGCCAGGTCAATCTGAGGCCGCCGGCGGCACGTTCGCCACAGATGAATACGCCCCGACGCTTCAGTCGCAGAACAACGGATCGACGGCAGTGCCAGCCGTGGCGTTCACCGCAAAGGACTACGGAGGCGATGCTAATGACGAAGTGTCGCCGACCATGCGAGCCATGGGCCACAGCGAGAGCCATGACAACGGAGGCGGGCAGTTAGCTGTGGCGTTCAAGCCGGGATATTTCACCAGAGGAAAAGCCGGCAAGCCAGACACGGTTGCTCCGGCGGTGCTGGCCGACGCAGACAAAGGCGATCAAGACACGGTTGTGTGCGCCACTGGGCCGATCACCCACTCGCTGACAACTCGATCAGCATGCGAAGAGGACGGCACGGGGCGTGGCAATCCGATTGTCCCGTCGATCGGTTTCAACTGGCAGAACGGCGGCGGATACGGCAACGCGAATGACGGGCTGGGAATCACCGAGGAAGGCACCGGGCCGTTGCAGCGGTGCAATACGCCAGCGGTTGCCTTCAAGGAATCGCAGTCTGGTTGCAGGGCTTCCGATGTCCACGCGACCATCGACGCGAATAAAGGTAGCCGCCGGCAGGAAGGTGTGTTCGGTGCCATGCAAGTGCGCCGCCTCACCCCAACCGAATGCGAATACCTGCAAGGCTTCCCCGCCGGCCACACCAGCGTCATCTATCGCAAAAAGCCGGCAGCAGACGGCCCTCGTTACAGGGCATTGGGAAACAGCATGGCCGTGCCGTGCATGCTTTGGGTAGGCTACCGTATCGCTTTGGCTACTGAGGGACACTACGCATGAAACCAACCGTAACCGTCCTATTCACCGACTCGCTTGACGTTGTCCAGCGGCAATGGATCGCCAGGCACATGACCAGAGACGGGTCTGACTTCCAGCGGGCCATCCAGACCTGCTCACTGAGCGGGGCAGGAAAGATCGCTCTGGTGGTCGAGCATGGCGAGATCGTGTCGTGGACGCGATCGGAGATGTGGACAGACCCAAAGACGCAGATCGACTACATGACGCTGGAGGCTTTCACCCTGCCGGCACACCGTAGCCAAGGGAATGCGATGCTTGGGGCGAAAGCTTTGGCTGACGATGGCTGGCTCGTTCTTGATGCGCCCGTAGCTGTGTTCAGAATCATCATGCTTAACCTCGCCAGAGGGGCTGGCTGCACCGACGCGACCTATTTCTTTTGCGACGAAGGGAAGTGGACAGCATGCCCGGTGGACTAGAACGACTCTGCACTCAGTGGGAAGCGATGGCGGTGGCGCTCAAGAACGAGGCTGCCGTCTGGGCCGAGGAGAAAGGCCGCTGCCGCGGCATGCAGTTTTCGGCGCTGCTGGCAGCCGAGGCACTTGAGGTGCATATTTCTACGCTGAGACGATCTTGGAAGAATGCGACCGCGACCGCTCTTGACTGGTAGGCTACGCACCGTCATATTTATTGCGTTGGGTTCTCCCGCCCGGCCGCCAGGCATGCAGCAGCGCCCTCTCCCGCAGCGCGTGCCTGGCTGGCTGGGTATGACACACGGCAACAATGAAAAAACACATCAAGACAAAAAAACCGAGGCGTCCAATCATTGCAAGCGATGCCTGCATGCAAGACCTCGCCGCCACCTCGCCGCTGAACCGGCAGCAGGACGCCGCGGCACGTCTCATCCGCGAGTGCGTGATCACGTTCCTCGTCGGCCCTGCCGGGACGGGGAAAACTCACATCGCTTGCACACACGCCGCCCGCATGGTGGCCGACGCTCAGGTGGAACGAGTCGTGCTGACCCGTCCGGTGGTCGAGGCCGGAGAGTCGCTGGGCTACCTGCCGGGAACATACGAAGAGAAGGCTGCGCCATATCTCGCACCGATCTACGACGTTTTTGAGAAGGTGGCCGGGAGAGTCGGCCGCCGCCGCGATCAACTCAATGCAGCGATCACGATTGCTCCGATTGCCTACCTGCGGGGCAGGACATTTGACGACGCGATCGTGATCCTTGACGAGGCCCAAAACTGCACCTCGCAACAACTGCGGCTGGTGATCAGCAGGCTCGGGAAGGGATCGCAATTGATAATCACCGGCGACATGACGCAGTCCGACCTGCCGGCCAGCCAGCAGGCGCTGGCGCAGGTGGTCAAGAAGCTGCGTCCGATCGCAGGCATCGGCCTCTACGAATTCGACGGGTCTGCGATTGTGCGGCACCCGATCCTGACGGCGGTGCTGGAGGTGCTGAAATGAGGCTTTCGGATGTTGCGTTTGGCATTGGCCTACTGGCGGCGGGGGTGGCGATGATCTTCGCCAGCGCAGCCATCACCAGGCGGGCCGTGACGCATGCTCTGCGGCAGATTGCAGACGCTGTGCTGGCAGAGGGGGCCGGCGATGATGATTGACCTTAACCAAGTCATAGAGGATACATGCGGCGCTGCGGCGGGGTGTGACGAGGGGCATTTTGTCGCTGGTCAGAGATTCACCCCGCCGCCGCTGCACCAGTTTTAAACAAAGGATATAACCCGTGAGCGACGAACCACACCCGGTACTGACTGAGCGCCAAGCACGAATCTTGGCAGAGGCAGATGGCGAACTGTCTGCCATTGAGCCTGGTCGGGCTGTCCGCATCGACAATTTTTCAATGCGGACAGCGTGCGATGCGCTCGCCAGAGCAGAAAAACAAGCGAGCGCTGACCATATTGCGTGAGTGCGCAATATGGTTCCCGCCGCCGCTGCATCAGAACATCGACGGAGTTAGTGTGCATGGCTGGGTTAGCTCAGTTGGCAGAGCGGCGGGAAAGATAACCCCGCAGATGCTGGTTCGATTCCGGCACCCAGCCCTTTTCCGGCGTCGGAAATAGGTAGCAACGAGGAAAATTGGGTAGCAAATTGGGAGAAACACAATGCTTAATACGAAAATATCCGAAGACGCCCGCCAGGCGTGGGAACAATTCATGCGGAAGGTGAACCGCATGCTCACTGCAATGGCCGACGAGATCGACAAGCAGTGGGCCGAGATGGCCGCACCTGGGCCTGCGACGCCGGTTCTTCCTTCTGCGTTCAACTTTGCGGCTGATGTCGCAAGAGCGACGGAACAGCAACACGACGCTGAAACGGGTTGCGGGGAGCGACAAGAGCCAGACGTTGGCGAAGGGTGGAGGTGGCTTGATAACGAGTTAGTGCGGCCGGGCGACATGATGCTGATCCATCCAAGCCACGGCGATCCGCGCAAAGAATGTTATTTTATGGAAATTGACGCTGAATTGTTTGGAATCACATCTGGCCCTCCCGGCAACTTCCGCCGTCGCGTGACGCCATCCAACCCCGTGGAAATCGACGGGAATAGGCCAGACGTTGGCGAGGGATGGCGGGAGATTGGGCCGGGCGAAATCCTGCAAGCAGGCGACGAGGTGGACGTCGGGGTTAACTGCCGCCAGTGGGTGCCGACAGAGCGAGCCGGTCAGCGCGTCAGAGACGAAGACACCTACCGCCGCCCTGTGACGCCTGAGGCGCCGCCAATCGAGATAACACCTGCCGCTGTGTCCGCGATGGGCGAACGGAATGCACGCGATGCACTGTTGCGCCAAATCGAATCGCTGAAGGCACAAAACCACGAGAAGCAGGAAACGCTCCTGCAAGCATGCTTGGAAAACGAGCGTCTCCGCAGCGAGGTGGAGCGGCTGCGCAAAAGCGAGGCGGCCCTGTTGCGGGAATTGAAAATCGAAGGTGACCAAGTTTCGTCCGATCAAGACAAGATCAAGAGTCTGGAGGCAGAGGTGGAGCGGCTGCGGGAAGATTTGTTTCGGTCGCAGTTGACGATAAAGGAACGTAAAGCTGTTGCGTTTGCGGAGCAGCATTTTGTCTATTTCAAGAATCAAGCACAAACGCTTCGAGGTCTGCTCAAGCGGCTGGGAGGTGACTCTTGAGATCATCCGACATCGCCGCCCGCTGCCGCGAGATCGCCTTGCGTGTTGAGTGCAGCGGCGAATGGGGGGAACTGGCTGAGACGCTGCGCGAGGCGGCGGCAGAGGTGGAGCGGCTGCGGCTGACGGGGCGAGAAGTGCGTGCAATCAGAGCAGTGTTGTGCAACACCGGCGTTCAAGACAACGACGTTGTTGCGATTGAATCAATACTCAAGCGGCAGGGAGGTGGGGAGTGAACGTACAACAATTAGACGATACGAAAGAGCAGCACCCTACAGATCTTGGTTGGCTGCCGCACAATCCCGATACTTGGCCGTACAAATTTGCCACGCTTAAACGTGCTGTCACCATGCGGCATCGCCGGTACAAGAAAGACGTTAATATAGCAGTGCCCGCCGGGCAAACCGTGAAACTCGTGATGGTGTCTCGGCTTGGTGACGTTGGCGTGACTGAAGACTTAACGGCAGAGACTGGCTACGGCATCAGACTGCAACTAAGCGATCTATGCAATTGGAGAACGTCGCCTCTTGAGCGGCAGGGAGGTGGGGAGTGAACGAGCTTGTGTTTCTGCGGGCTGCGTTTTCGATCATGGTGATTGTCTGCGTAGTGTCAGTCTCCGGCTGCCTCGCATTGCATTGTGAAATGAAGGCGATGCGGCGCAACCACATAGACGTTCTTCAAGCGATACGCAAGCAACTCGGAGGTGACAAATGACCTGGGCGATGTATTTCGATTGGTATCTCAAGTCGCTCATCGTGAGCGGCGCGACGATGGTGGCGGTGGCCGCCATCGGCATCATCGTTGTCCTGTTGGACAAACGGCGATGACACCACAACAAGAAAAGGCCATCTGTGCAGCGGTGCGTCGTTTTCTGGCTGAGACGCTGCCAGAGCAGAGAGTGAAGTTTTTGCTTCGTGTGTACGGGATCACGGCCGAGGACACCGTGACAATCATAGGAGATGAAGAGTGACGCAGAACGAACGCCGCCGCGAGATCGTCGCGGCAATTCACGCCCTGTGGAGCAGGGACGATTTGACAAACGCCGACATTGCAGTAGAGGCTGGCATCCACCCGAATTCACTGCCCGATATTGCCAAGAGGGAGGGGCTGCCACCCAGGCTCAACTCGCCCTATTACCGGCGGCCCAACGCTGGGGTGGCGATCCCAGACCCGACGAGGCAGGAGATTGAGCAGCGGGCCGCAGAGCAGCGATTGAAATGGGACAGCGAGAGGTTGCTTGATCGACATCCAGTGCATGCATGCTACGACTTCTAGGAGGATATCTTGGGCAGGATTCTGCGATTCAAGGAGAGCGTGTCGGTGCCGCTGCTATTCAGGCTGTGGAACGACGAGACGAAGAGGCCGGAGGATATCGCCCGTGAGCTTGGGTGCAGCGTCCCTACGCTTTGGCGGCTCAGGGGTATATATGCATTGCCGAAGCGGGCCGACAGGCCAGTGGATGAGGAGTACAACGGCTGGTGCGTGGACGACCCCACTGAAGACCAGATTGAGGAGCGGTCGGCGGAATGCAGGGTCAAGTGGAGCGCTGACGTGGAGCGGAACCGCCGCAGCGCCGACAGCCGGCAGGAGGTCGCTCTGGTGACCAGCAAAGATTTGTTTGGCCCCGCCGCCTACTCTTGATCCGTAGGCTACCTGCCGGCATAATACAGGCATGCAAAGCGCCCCTCTTGAGCGTGTGATCGTCAAGAGCGTCATGGATGTCGCCCGCAAACTGGGGTGGTGGTGCGCAAAAAACCATGGCTCGGCGTATTCGCTGGCCGGGCTACCAGACGTGATCTGCATCAAAGACGGCCGCGCCGTCTGGATGGAGGTGAAGCGGCCGGGGGGCAAGCCGACGCCGGTGCAGGTGCGTGTTATGGCGCAGCTTATGGCCGCCGGCTGCCACTGCTCCGTTGTGCGTTCGGCCGAGGATGCCCGCCAGTTCCTGGGGAGGTTGTGATGGAGTTTGAGAACAGATTGGCGATGTTGGACTTCATCCCGAAGCACGGGACAGTCGCAGAGCTTGGCGTCTTCGTTGGCGACTTCGCTGCGGAGATCATCGCCCGATGCCAGCCGAAAAAGCTTGATCTTGTTGACCTCTGGCCCGACAACTGCTTTTCCGCAGACCAGAACGGCGGCAACCCGTGGCGCTTTCAAATCGGCGACGACCTTTTTAAGACTGTGATTGATCGTTTCCGCAAGGACAGCTTTGGTTTTTACTACAACACAGATTTCCTTTCGATCTACAGGCACTCCACGACCGACTGGTTTGCGATGCAGGGCAGCGCCACTTTTGACTTCATCTACATCGACGCCGACCACAGCTACCCGGCCGTCAAGGCCGACCTGAAGGAAGCCTGGCGGTGCCTTCGCCGCGGCGGTTACCTCGGGGGGCATGACTACTCAGTCAACCCTGCCAAGGTCGTCAACGCCGAGTACTACAACCACATGGGCGTCAAGGCCGCGGTGGATGAGTTCATGGCTGACAAGGGTATTCCGATGCACGGGATCGCCATGGACGGGTACACGTCGTTTCTGTTGAGGAAGCCATGAACAAACTGCTGATCACCTACGGGTGGGGCGAGGAGAACGAGGAGCTACACCGGATAACGCTGCCGGTGAAGGAAGCGTATGCCAAGCTGCATGGTTATGACATGTGGGTTCCTGACCGTGCGCACTTCGGCCGGTTTGATGACGGCCGCCACCCAAGCTGGTTCAAGATTGCTGCAATCAAAAACGCCATTGTTGAACATACCTTTGATGATGTCTTGTGGCTTGATGCCGACGTAGGGATTGTTGATCCGTACACCGACATTCTCTCTGAGGCTGTCGGCATAAGGCCGTTCCATTGCGTCACGCACCACACGGCTGACGGGTATGTGCCGAATTGCGGCGTCTTGGTGGTGAAGCCATCCCGGCAAGCAGACACAGTCAGCAAGATGCTTGATGCCATCTGGAGCAACACGGTTGCCCCTCGAGCAGACCACTGGTGGGAGCAGGCTGCATTCATCGATCTCTACGCCAGAACAGTGCATTGCAACAGCGGCCTGCACTGGAAGTGGAACCCGCACATAAACGACGTAACGACGCAAAACCAAGGCTTTCTTTTGCCACAGCCATTGTCATTTTTCCACGCCACGCAGTGCCCCAATCGTGCCGACGAACTCAAGGAGAGGTGTTTCATATGAAGACGACGATCTGCCCCGAAGACTTCTGGAACATTGATGACAAGTATCTTGAAAGCTATCGCGATGCGGTGGCCGAGGGGATGAACACGGCGCTGTGCAGCAGCATCGTCATCGTGTCGATCGCCAGGAACGCAGCCCGCATGCTGCCCAACACGCTGTCGCTTGTGGAGCAGTTCCGGTCGCAGGCTTGCCTCGGGCCAGCGAAGCCGCACTGGTATGTTTTTGAGAATGACAGCGACGACGGCACCGCCGAGATGCTCGACGCTCACGCCGCGGCCAACGGTTACATGACGGTTGAGCATGCCACGCTCAACAGGCCGCACCTGCCGGGGGAGTTCGCCGGCCCGCGAACTGAAGCCCTCGCTGAGTACCGGCAGCGGTGTATGGAGTGGGTCAGGGTAAACGCTCCCTACTCTGACTATGTGATCGTGCTGGACATTGACCCAGAGGGGGGCTTCAGCGTCGATGGCATCTTCAACTCGATCGCTCAGTTGGACGCGACCCCCTCGGCCTACGGCATGGGGAGCTACTCGCTCTACCTGACGCAGGAGGCTGGCAAGCCAGCACAGATTGCTCACTACGACTCCTGGGCCGCCCGGCCGGTCTGCTGGTGGGAGGATCGTCGCGAGGAGATCGGCCTGGGGTGGTTCTCCATGTTCTTGCCGCCGGTCGCCGCCCCCGTGCAGCCGATGAATTCTTGCTTTGGTGGGTTGGCCGTTTACAAGACTCGCTACTGGTTGTTGGGCAAGTATTCCGGCGAGGACTGCGAGCATGTCTGCCTGCACAAGTCGATCGCCGACAAGACAGACGGCGAATACCAGTGTGTGCGAATGTACTTAAACCCTGGCAGCCGTTATGCGGCACTGATTAGGGAGGGTTGATGGACTTATCGACCCGACAGAAGCAGAAGCTACAGCGGCTGTGGAAGAGCGACTCGCTTGAAGACGAAATCTGCGACGAGATGGGGTTTTCGGAGGCGCAGCTTGCCGCCGCGGCGGCGCAGATGAAGCTGCCTTACCCCCGGCAGGTCGAGGTTTACATCCCGACGCTGGAGCAGATCATGTTGGCGAAAACGGCGATAAAGTCGCAGTGGACGCAGGTGGAGCGTGACCGCCGCATCGACGCCGCCCATCGGGTAGAATAACTACTGGAGGACAATATGCATGCTCGCCGAAGTCACCCTGACTATCACCAAGAAAGAGGCGACTCTTGTCCTCACTTCCGGCGAGAAAGTGCTTGAGCAGGAGCTTTGGCTACTGCCGAAGCAGATGCAGACTGATGTAGCCAAGATCGCCGGCAGAATGGCCTTTGACGAGATTTACGATTGGATGCAATACCTTGTCCACCCTCCAGAATGACGAGTCCGACATTCTGG
>Ga0114964_10001259_pt1 | contig 18595 bp, 21 predicted proteins | sample C_131016_MF_Meta_FD_92638 | JGI IMG/M metagenome (GOLD analysis project Ga0114964, IMG submission 92638) | Freshwater microbial communities from Lake Croche, Canada to study carbon cycling - C_131016_MF_MetaG | ecosystem: Environmental > Aquatic > Freshwater > Lake | place: Lake Croche, Canada... | reverse complement strand
TAATAGTATGAATCGCCGTGGTGGATCTCGTCGTGTTACGCGCAAGGGCAACAACAACATGAACCGTCGCAACAACAACATGGAGCGTCGCAACAATAACATGAACCGTCGCAACAACAACATGAACACGCGCCGCAACAACAACATGAATCGCCGCAACAACAACATGAACACCCGCCGCCGCCGCGCGTAAATCTTAGTAACGTCTTTGACTTCTTACGCATTTTTCATTATGCTTGACATAGTATAATGACAAAGAACTGAAAAAAATTGATTATGTACAGGCCCCATGAGTTCAAGTCCCGAGTGTGAAAATGCCGCAAAGTCCTAGAATGAAGCACTCCTCTTCTACCGCGCCCCAGGATGGAAAGGGACAGTCTGGGCAGTCTGGAAAGGCTGGAAAGAATGACAAGAAGAATCCTAAGCGTGGTGGTCCGAAGGATGAGGATGATGAGAGTGTAGACGAAAAGGGAAACGTTCGTGGTCTTATCAACTACGAAGATTCCGAGGCGGAAAGCGAGAACTCCGATCTGAGTTTGTCACCTTCCGAGCGCGCCACTCTAAAGAAGACCGGCAAGCTTCCCACTCGTCTTCGTGAGCAACTTCGCGGCACGGGTCGTCGTCAGGCTGCCATCGTAGCTGAAGAAAAGATCCGTAAGAAAATGAAAAAGGAAATGGCGCGCAAGACAACTCCGACTACAGATACTACCGACAGCACATTTGATATTACGGAAGATGAGACTGTAAAGAGAAAGAAGTTTGGATTTCAGCCTCGCAAGAGCAAGGCGACTGTGAAGGTGGGGAAAAAGGCTAAGGACAAGGCCAAGCGTAAGGAGGAAGAAGATGATGACGAAGATGATGGTGAAACTCTAGGGTCGCAGGATACCGATGAGGAAGAGGAAGAAGAGGAGGAAGAGGAAGAGGAAGAGGAAGAGGAAGTTGATGACGATGATGACGAGGAGTCAGAGTATGAGGAGGAAGATGATGATGCAGGATTCAAGGGAATTTCCATCAGCTTTGGTGGGATGGGCCGAGAGATGGAAGACTCTGAGAGGATGATTCCTAAGCGTCATAACATGAAGAAAGAGTCTGAGGATGTGCGCAAGTTTGTGAAGCTGGTGTCAAAGCCGGTGGAGGAGGAGAATATTGACGACCAGATTGACCAGTTCAAGACGATGGAGACTTCAAAGCAGAAGGTTATGCTCGAGGCTTTGGAGAAGCGTTCAGAGTATGTGAAGAAGGAGCAGCCTTTGATGTTTCGTCTTCTTCAAATGAAGTTGAAGCCTGAGACGATGGCGATGGTGATGAGTCGTTATAATGCTCTGAACAGCATGGATCCGAGTAGTGGCGAGTATTACAAGCTGCGTGCTTGGATGGAGAAGTTGGTGAGCGTTCCTCTTGGATTGTACAAGGAAATGCCTGTGAAGATTGAGGATGGTCCTGAGTCTTGTGGGCCTTTTATGGAGAAGGCCAAGAAGTATTTGAACGAGGCGATTTATGGCCAGGAAGAAGCAAAGTTGCATATTCTCCAGTTCATCGCGAGCAAGATTTCTAATCCTACCGCTAGTGGTCTATCACTTCTCTTGCTGGGCCCTCCTGGGATTGGTAAGACCAGTCTGATTAAGAATGGTATTGCCAAGGCGTTGGAGTGGCCGTTTCAGTTTATCTCTCTTGGTGGCGACAGCGATGCGACTACGTATACTGGCCACCAGTTTGTCTATGAGGGAAGCCACAGCGGCAAGATTGCCAACTGTCTAGCACAGGCCAAGTCTATGAGTATGATTATGATGTTCGACGAGCTCGACAAGATCAGTAATACGCCAAAGGGTGAGGAAGTCCAGAACTTACTGGTTCATCTAACGGATCCTGTTCAGAACATGGACTTTGAAGATAAGTACCTGAGTGGTATTCCTCTTGATCTCAGCCGTGCCATGTTTGTATTTAGTGGCAACGATGCTGGAAAGATTGACAAGATTCTGATGGATCGCATGGTAGTTGTAAATCTGAATGGTTATGAAACGAATGACAAGATTGCGATTGCCGAGCAGTTCTTGCTACCTTCAGCTCTGCGCGAAGTGAATCTGACAGAGAAGGTATTGATGAATCGTGAGATTCTCAAGCATATTCTGGATAACCACGCCAAGGCTGAGACGGGTGTGCGCGAGCTGAAGCGTTGTATAGAGCAAATTGTCCAGCGTATTAACATGCTTCGTATGTTTAACGTCAAGGAACTACCTTTCTATATTCCCAACTTCGCCCTGCCCTTTGTGCTAAAGAAGGAACATGTTGACTTGTTCCTAAAGAAGAGGGATGCAGCAGATAAGATGCCGCTAGGTATGTACACCTAATTTGCCTGAATCTTGTTGTAGTAGCAAAGGATTTTAGGAATATACTTATGTTTCGATGGATTATGATTGTAGATTGTTTGTATGAAAGTATAATCTGCATGATATAGTTCCGTAGACCATTTCAAATTCTTACAGATTTTTTTGGGAACTATGAACATCGCTGTGTCAATTTGTTTATATTCTATTGTATTTCCTGCAATAGTCTGTTCTCCTCTCTCTTGGTCCCAGGTGTAAAAGTAGTTTTCATCCAGAGTTGGTAAAACACTCCAAAATTCTGGATGAATTATGTTATCATCATCCAAAAAATAAATGAATCCTTCTTTCACAAGACGAAGAGCATGATTTCTCTGCGGATTCCCTGAGATTCCAGGATCAGAGCATTCTTTTTCTAAAATTTGAGAATGATCTAAAAACTGCTTTGTATATTTTCTGTCTTTTGTTGTATCATAAACAATAATCCATGTTTCAACATAGTTAAAGTTTATAGATAAGAATATCTCTTTTAGATTCTCAGGACGAGAACAAGGGGTTATTATAGTAATTTTCATAAGAATCTTTCTTTCTTATAAAAATAACTTTATATTCACTAAAAATCTCCATCAAGAATTGTGTCAATATCATTCGTCTTTGTTGTTAAAGGTTTTTGAACTATAACGATTGCTCTTGATTCTGTATTTGTTTTTGTTGTTTGTTTCCCGTTACACTCGCTTTTCCCGTTACACTCGCCCCAGAGTTGAGAGTCTTGCATAGACCTTGCTGAAAGTTTTGCGGCGAGTTCTGAGTCTAAAGAACCATTCTGTGTAGTTTTTCCTGGGCTGAAACTTCCAATCTTATGTCTGTTGATACCGCACTTTGACATTCTATACACTCAATAGAATGGCATCTTTATCAAAAAACTTCGTTGCCGGGATGCTTATCTTTGGATTTTTCATAATAGTTACGTTGTGTTTACAGTTTATAGCGCATAAAGATGTAGATTCATTCGCAAATTACAGTATTGTTGCTCATAGAAACAAAAAAGCATTCACCCGGGCTATGAATTGTAGGTGTTTACCAGGGAGTATACCAAGATGGAGTGGTCCTGGTAGTGAGTATTATTGCCACAATTTATCGGATTCTTCATATGATGTTTGTTATTAAATTTCACTTTGCGATTCTCCTGTACATGACGATGTATGTGCTAGGATCAAGAATAATTTTATCTGTTTCTTTTGCATCTTCATCATCGTACCGAGCCCACTTTCCTGAGACGGGATGTTTAGCTTGTGCTGTGTAATGTCCTCCACCTGCCGAGCCATGATGGTGGATTGTGGAGAATAGTTCATAAGAATCTCGACTACTTGATTCTTGCGACTTTGGGTGGAAGGCGGGTGTAAACTTGCATTCAACAGGAATAGTCACTTGAGTATTAATACGACGACCACTATTTTCATTCCTCTTCAATACGATAATTACCCAATTTCCCAGGCGCCAGAGAGTTCTGCTGACTGTCGCCTTGGTACGCTTTGGCTTGCACTTATCGCAAGCATAATCTTCAATCACATCATCTTCCCCATCTGACACCATCAGATCAATCAGATCAACAGGCTTATCAGACTTTGGTACACTCACCTTAGTCATATTGAAAGATTCCCATGTGATGCTTTCTGAATTGCACCCCTGGCATTTTACGGATTTTCTCTGTATGGAGAATACGAGTCCTACAAGCGGGCTATATGACTTTTCAAATGAAGACTTCCAAAATTCTAGAGCACCTTGGACATCTGTGTTAGAGGTGTTTGTTGTGCTGATGGTCATGGACACTTCTTCGGCGAGGGCTTCGTGAAACTGGTCCAGCAAGAAGACGAGGAATTCATGGGCATCGTGTGCCATAGGAATACGAAATTGCTCGTAGCCCGCTTTGATGGCTGCAGGGATCATCGCAGACCATAGTTCTCTTGTCGCAACCGTATTTGATTCTGAAGACCAAAGATTCTTTACGAGAGAACTATACGATTCTAGAAGTCTGGACTTTTCTGATGCAGGTTTTCTCTTTAAAAGATGCTCATGTTGCCCTTGGAGAATGAAGATTGTGAAATCTACTTGACTCCGCAGAGCCTGGAGAACAGCATTCCCATAACAAGTATTTCCTATATTTGTAAGACCAACTACACCTTTTTTCTCAGAACTCTGGAGGTGTGCCATGGTTGAGATGGGGAGGGGGACTTTAGGCAACTGTGCTCGCCACGTATCAACTTTTATTTTTGGGTCTAAAAAGATATACACATACAATATCTAACGAAATGAGCAGTTCTTACCAGATTGTCTATGGAGTTCATCTTCTAGACGACTTGCACAACTACTTTCCTGCTCTCTTATACGAGATGGGGAGGTTTCGGACTTTGCCGCAAGTATTTCAATATGTTCGTCAGCAAATGGATAGGCGATTTAACTTATTTTCGTATGGTGCTGGGTTATTTGCCCAGACACAAGAACAATCTGTACCTGTTCCTTCTATGGCACAGACGGATCTTGATGGATTATTTCGACAGGTCATTATCCAAAGTTATATGGCACAGCCTACAAATCAAAGTATTGCAGAGCAAATCTCACAGGCCTTTGGTACTACAGGAGCAGCTGCAGGATTTATGAGCCCTGTTATTGTTCGTCCTTCGGCGCAAGTAATCCAGGAAAATACCGAAGTGATTCAAGGCAGTTCGTTGACAGAAACAACACTCTGTTCTATTTGTCAAGATACTATATCAACTACAGACACCGCAAGACTTCTTTCTCGTTGTCGTCATTTATATCATTTGAATTGTATTGATAGATGGTTTGAAAGAAGCGTAGTTTGCCCTACTTGTCGCCATGATATTCGGATTTCTCAAACCACTACAGAATCAGCTCCTTTGGATCCCACAGGTTCTTCATAAATTTTATCTTTGATTAACGGTCTCGGCGACAGTTCTGCTATTGCAGTAGGAGTATGAGTAGGAGTAGGTTGCCTTTGTTTTCTGGCCTTATTTTTATAATAATAGAAAAGTCCAGTAAATAAGCAAACAATAGCTGCTACGTTAATAGGGAGGAAAGTATACATAGCCTGAGTGCTTTGGCTAATAGGCTGAGGCTGCGTTACATATATCACATACGTGGGAAAAGTCTGCGTAGGTGTTACAGTTGGAGTTACGCTAGGAGTGCTTGTGATTGAAGAAGAAGGAGAAACTGTTGCTGATGCTGATGAAGATGGAGAAGCCGAAGGGGAGACTGTAGAAGAAGAAGATCCACTAGATGATGATGTTGCTGATGATGAAGGACTGCTTGACGATGATGCAGAATAACTGAGAGTCTGAGTTTGACTGGCAGAACCTGTGTTAGAGGATGATAGTGAAGAAGAAGAAGTAGTGGAATAAGAAATCAAAGCGCTATGCGTGCCGACCGCCGTAGATAATGGAGACTTTGTTGTTGAAGCACTCTTTGATGCTGTGTATGTAGAAATTGCCGTCTTAGAAGGGCGTGTACTGCTTGTACTCATCGCGGATTGTTTAGGAGAATGAGTTGCTAAAGGACTTGTTACAGCCGCTCTAGTCATAATTACGCACAATAAAAGTCCTAGCGATTTTAGAGAAAAAGTCATTTTATTCTACACTTACTATATTGTTTTCTTTACATCCTTTTAATCCGGAAACGCAGAATTCAGTCAATAGATACTATTTCGTTTCCTGAAAAGTCTTTGTATATATCGCGAATTATCATAACTTCTTCTTTTTTTTCTTTCTTGCGTTTGTATATACAACAAAATAGGAATATACCAATACAGCATAAAAGCGCAAGCACACTAATCGGAACAAATATATATACGTATAAAATAGGATCCACAGAAATAGGTGCTGACGCTAAGGGCGAAGCAGAAGCAGAAGCAGAAGCAGAAGGAGATATAGTACTTGTAGAAGAAGGCGCAGAAGTCTGAGTAGCTGATACAGAAACTGCTGAAGTCTGAGTCTGAGTTTTCTTTGCGGAAGTTGAAGCTCTTGCTGTTATTGTATACTTTGATGAATATGATGCTGATGAAGAAGAAGAAGCAGAGGCAGAAGCAGATTCTGTTGACGATTTAGTATTCTTTGATGTATATGATCTAGAAGCAGAAGCAGAAGCAGAAGCAGAAGTAGAAGGAGAAGAAGATGTAGAAGGAGAAGCAGAAGAAGATGTAGAAGGAGAAGCAGAAGGAGAAGAAGATGTAGAAGGAGAAGCAGAAGAAGATCTAGAAGGAGAAGCAGAAGACGATGTAGAAGCAGATTCTGTTGATGATTTAGTGTTCTTTGATGAATATGATCTAGAAGGAGAAGCAGATTCTGTTGACGATTTAGTATTCTTTGATGAATATGATGTAGAAGGAGAAGGAGAAGGAGAAGGAGAAGGAGAAGGAGAAGCAGAAGGAGAAGGAGAAGGAGAAGGAGAAGCAGAAGGAGAAGCACTATTCGAAGATGTGTTAGAGGGTTGTGATGTTGTTGTACTTGAAGGTCTAGCTGTGGCACTCGCAGCAATCGATGAGCTAGGACTATCTATAACAATCCCTTGTGAAGTAGCAACTCCTACCGATATAGAGTTCAAAGAACTGATAGAACCAGCTCCATAATACCAAGTAATTTTAGCAGATCCCCCAACAGGCACGTTTCCTACAGGCATAACTGCAGCATACGAGCCATCTGTAGAAGTTATAGTAGAAGGTGCCAGAGGGATAGGATTCATGTTATACACGTTCGAGAAGGAACAGCAATAATTATATACTGTCTGAGCTCCAACTGAATCTGAATAAAAAAGAACACCCTCTTGTGTATTTGTAATCATAATTGCTGAAGAAGCTTCTGTAGAAGAACTTACCGCTACAAAAGTTCCTGTATTCAAGTTACCCCTCGTTTTTACATTTGAGTCTGTTGTTCCCACAAAATCATCACGCGTCCCAGTCCATATAATCATATTTTGTATAGGTGTTGCATGATTATTAATAACAGAAGTGACAATCTTTACAAACTTATCATTTGCCCCCAAAGAAAATACATTATTGAGCGTCATAATTTGATTATTTATTGAATATGTACGATTAGCAACAATTGTTCCATATCCATTCTTAATATCACCATTCGTAGAATTTACAATAAAATTCGTATAATCTGTAATGATATTCGTAGGATTAATAGAATACAGGTTTTGAACAGCTGCACCACTCCAACTAGAAGCAGCTGTACCTGTACCTATAGCTGTATCAAGGGGATACGATGAATAAGTTAATTTATACCACTGTCGTGATATATAAGAATAATACCAAGGCTGTACAAACAATCCTTGTGTATTTACAGAAGTCTGTGTACCAGTTCCAAATCGGAGGTTAGAGTTTGAAAATACGCAGATTGAGACTGCTTCATCGCAACCCCTCGTTTGTTGAGCGTTTGAAACCCCACAAAAATAAAATAAAATTCCAAATAAAACGCACTTTAACATCTACCAGTTATAAACAATATTTACAGAGCAAGCTTACTTGTGTCTTCAGGGAAAGGCAAGATTGACATGCCATATACGTCACTAATCTCCTTCATGTTGGCGGATTCCTCAGGCAGTAAGAGGTTGATAGTCGTTCCCTTGCGGCCATAGCGACCCGCGCGGCCGATACGGTGAACGTAGTTTTCTGTGTTTGTCGGCAGCTCATAGTTGATTACGAGACTGATCTGCTGAACATCAATACCGCGGGCGATAATATCCGTGGCAATCATTACACGAGTAGCACCCTTGATAAACTGCGCCATACGATGAGCACGCTCAACCTTCTCCAACTCGCCGTGTAGGCAAGTAATAGGATAGCCCTGTGCAGCCATCTTTTCAGCGAGAATCTCCGCCTTTTGACGCTTATTACAGAAGATAACCGCCTGAGTAATATTCAGATGCTTGTACAAGTCACAGATACACTCAAACTTGTGATCCTCGCGCTGGAGGTTGATGAAGAACTGCTGGATACCTTCGAGGCGCACGGCAGTAGGAGGAATTAGAATACGCACAGGATCATTCAGAATCTTATTCGCCACCTCAATCACATTCTCAGGCATGGTCGCAGAGAATAGAGCCACCTTCGTCGTAGAAGGAAAACCCTTCTCCAAAATACACATGACTTGCTTGTAAAACAGATCCTCTAGCATCTGATCCGCCTCGTCCATAATAAGAACACGAACCTCGCTGCGATCTAGGGCACCACGATTAATCAAATCATAAATACGACCAGGCGTACCGACAATAAACTGAGATCCTTCTTCCAGAGCACGAATATCCTCACGCAGGGAGTTACCGCCCACTGCAACAAGAACCTTTACCTTCATGCTAGAACCAATCAAAGTAGCAACCTTGGCAATCTGCTGAGCCAACTCGCGCACGTGCACCAGTACCAGCACCTGAGGCTTAGGAATCTCAGGGTTTACATGCGAGAGAGAACCAATCACGAAAGTTCCTGTCTTACCCGTACCTGACTGCGCCTGGGCTAGAATATCACGACCCTGGACGATGGGAATAATGGCTCTGCTTTGAATATGAGAAGGGTGCTCAAAACCGTGAGCATAGATACCACGAAGCAGCGCATCCGGTAAACCCATCTCATCGAAGGTTTTCGCAACATGAACATCGGGAGTGGATTCAATCTGGGAAGTCATTCTTATTTAGAATGTGGGACTGAACTTAAGCCTCCGCCATACTATCAATTTTTTATTAAACTCCTTAAAAATTGATGAAACCATTCTGGCAAAAGATAGGTCCCTAGACAGAATGGCGGACGATGATGACTATGTAGCACCCGCGATGGATGATATGGAGGATACGCTGGATGAGCTCGTTGCCGTCGAAGGAGCGGCTGAGGAAGCTTCTAAGAATGATCCTCTCGCCGTACTTCTTCGCCACCACCCTGAGTGCCAGATTGATTATGCTGAAGTTGTTGCACCCAGAATTCCTCTAACCGCCTCTCCTCCTCTAGGAAAGGATCCCAACCACCGCTCTCAGCCCTTCCTAAGTAAAAATGAAAAGACAAAGATTCTCGGCATGCGTGCCAATCAACTAAGTCAATCGGCACGCCCCTACATCGCCGTTCCTGAATACGTGACCGATGTATGGGAAATTGCCCGTATGGAACTTGCCGCTCGCCGTCTTCCCTTCATTATCCGCCGGCCCATGCCCGATGGAACCCACGAATTCTGGCGCCTCTCAGACTTGCTTATTCTCTAAATGTAAAGTACTATGGGAAAACCCTTACCAAAGTCTCTACTATCAAAACTAGTTGAGAAAGAAATAAAACAACTTCAAAAACTCCAAGGGAAGTCAGATAATCTTGGAAAAGAAATGGTAAAATACCAGGCCGAGTATGTAGTCGCTTTTAGAAAGGGCGATTCAACAGATGGAGTCCTACGAAAGATGGCTGACAAGGGATTCAAATATGAGAAACTCGCATTTGAAGCCGCTGATAAACTGAACGAATACAAAGATTTTTTAATCAAAAAATATAAGAAAGTCTAGAAAATTCTGATTCTCTTCTCAGGAACTATATATAACTTATCACTCTTTTTCACGTCGAATGCTGTATACCATTCTTCAAATTGCGATACAATCAAATTCACACGCAGAAACGCTGGAGCATGTGGATCAACACCCAAAGAACTTTTCAACTTCTTAGGACGATACTTTGTCCTCCACGATGTAGCAAAAGAAATAAAGAATTCTCTATATTCCTTTTTTACATCTTCTTCTTTTGTGACTCCACGCCGTTTCATACTATCCTGCAAAGCCTGCAAAGAAATAGCTAGACCACCCAGATCCGCAATATTCTCAGATAAAGTTTTATCTCCATCCACATGCCGTCCTTCAACAATCTGCTTTTTAAACAAAGCAACTAATTCCTTTGTCTTATGATTAAACCCGCGGTTATCAGAATTTGTCCACCATCTCTTTTTTTGACCATGTTCATTAAATTCTTTGCCTTCCTCATCAAAACCGTGGCACATCTCATGGCCTATAATAGCACCTAGACCACCGTAGTTCCAAGCATCTCTTCCATGAATATAGAAGGGTTCTACACAAGTTCCATAAGGAATTATCATTTCATTTATCTCGTTAAAATAATACGCATTCACACGAAAGATTCCTTCTTCCCAGTACTTATATTCATCACCAATCTGTGACATGACAAATTGCGTGTTCCTTTCGCCAAGAATAATTATATTCTTAAGAAGATTATCAGGTTCAAGAACGGTTGGCTGAAAAGGCGGCCAAAGATCAGGTTTCACCGTTTGTACAGACATGGCTGAGACTTTCTGGATGGCGGCAGTACGAGTTTTATCTTTCATCCATTCTGTATGACGAATACGGTGTTTTGCGGATTCTACCAAATTTCTAGCAAAATCATAAATATCTTTTGCCAGCTCATCATTTGTGTAGGTATCCCAGAAAAGTTTTGAGAAGTTGTCGCGATCCGAATTATACACAATCTTCACAAGTAATTCTTCTTTTGGCAAACCAATCTTCTGACCCTGGACAACTTTTCCAAAGAATTCAAAATGAAGTTTACTATATTTTTCTGGTAAGAACTGTAAAGACTCTATTATATAACATTTGGCCAAGTAAGCCCGCCAGTATGCAATAGGAGTCTGTTGTATAGTTGACGCAATATAACGAATCCATTTAGGACTTGTGTAATACATAGTCATCTTTCTCCAATCACGAATTTGAAGAGTATCAAAAAAGATCTTCCAAGGAATCTTGGAAAACTTGCGTTCTAAAACATATCCCTTGATTTTTGATGTTGTATCATTAAATAATTTGTTGGACGCAAACATTATATTCTTTTCTAGTTCATATGTTTCTGGTATATTAGGAATCTCCAACTTTTCACCGATATTGTGTAAGAGGGTCTTGTAATGATCAGTGATGTTCTCATCTTTGTAAAAATGCTCACTCAACCCTGGCGCATCTACGTCGACAAAAAGACTAATCTTTTTATGATCGGCGTTATGAAACTGAAATTTAAAAATACTCGTAAACCCAATCTTACACATATTCGCAAAATGTTGATATACTTGATCTTTTGTCTCAATTGCCTGAGTACTTTGTAGAATAGTTTGTAAGAATTCTATACTTTTATCTTGGGATTTTTCGTTATAACAGGAAGTGGTGAGATGTTTCAAGTATTCTGGAGCGTTGGGTGAAGTGATAATTTCCAAACTCTTGTCGTGAATACAACGTTCTACTTCTTCACTCACGCTGAAGTCATTCTCAAACCCTGGAAGTTTGACAGACTTTTCCCACGATTCATTCACCCAAGTATAAAAATCTTCTCCAACACCTTCAAAAGAAGACTTGGAAACAGGTACTTGTATAGGGGTTTCGCATAAACTCTGTGCTATCTTTGTCTTTTTCTTTCTTGTTATTCTTTTTGTTCCGTTCATCTACTTTTTGGGATATTTCCGTCCAACATCTTCTACGTGCTTGATATTTGACGGAAATAAGTTTTGTCCTATAGATGTCGTGGGGATAGGTAGCCGATTCCCTCATTATTAGTTGTTCTGTTTATTTTCAGAAACTAGGCTGGAAACATTCTCACGAGCCTGTTCCAATCTGGAATTGTAAGAAATAGAAGCAGCGGAAGAAGAAGATTCTTTCGCTTCCTGCTCCTGCCCCTGCATCTGCATCTGCATCTGTGCCTTTTGTTGCGCAAGTTCGCGTATATTCTTTAAAAATTCTTGAAACATCGGGTTAGGAGAATCTTTGCGATTCCAACTGCATATTTCATACATACAATCATCAATAAACAAATAGGTAAAATAATTAACACTTGAATTCAGCAAACGATATCCACATGTTTGTAAGTGACCAGCACAAAGCATGGTTTCACTCGAACAATCTGGGTGATTGGGCCAATTGACCATAAATATACCAGGTCTATATCCTAGGTGTAAGATGTTGTATACAATAGAGCATGTGTAGTCCTCGTAATCAACCTTGCATATATCAATACGTGGTGTTTCTTCGGGTTTGACGACTTTCAACTGTGTAGATACTCCACTTATATCAATCGTTCCCGCGTGTTGAGAAGGAACTATAGAAGAAAACATGGTACTGCCGGGAAGAATCCAATGATCGGTTAATACTTCAGCCCACTTGGGATCTCCATCTTCCGTTTCATGTGTATTCATAATTCTTTCAAAAATGGTATACTTTTCTTTAGATTCAGGACGACCATCGAAGATTTTGATCTTAGATCCTGTTGATTCAGCAATATCAACTTCTACACCACCATTACGGAATCCAAACGACCAGTTTTCAATATTCTTTGTTCTAGGTGAAAAAAAATCATATAAGCATGTTATGGCCTGAAAACTTATATCACCATCTTTTTTTTCCATAGTTGGTGGTAAAGAAGCAGGATCTTTAGACATTTTCTAGTTTGGCTACGCAATTACTGAGTCCAGCGTTTTCCGCAATTCAAGCAGTGGATGAAGATTGTCATCGGTTCATCAGCAGAGCGAGTCTGTAGTTCATAATATGTACACTTGCGCATTTTGCAACCGTTGCACTGCCACTTTTCAGTAGCACGAGAGAAATCACCCTCCAACTGAATCCTCTCACACTTTGCCTGATGATCCACTAGTTTCTCCCACTGCTCTGGGAACAACTCGTAGAAATTCTGCTTCGCAATCTGTGTAAGAGTTAATTCTTTTGCCACATATCTTTCCCAAAGACTCTTGTTCTGAATATAAGAATTCGGATTCAAATTGCCAATTATACGACGAGCATTCGCCAAATAACAATCCTGAAATTGGGTATTACCCCATGACTTACGAACATCATTCTTTGTCGCGTCTTCATAAGACACCGCAAATATGATAGATTCAAGTGAAGGTTCTTCAGAATCATCTAGGCGTTCCGCAAAGATGGATTGAATGACTTCGGCGATTTTCTGGCGAATGGGGGATTCTGAAACATCTTCTGTGGGAAGAATTTCAGGTTCTTCAACGGCGACAGCAGCTAGCTTCTTGGCCTTTGAAGCGCGGGTAGGCTTTTCGATAGGAGGAGGTAAGTCTTCATCTTCGTCTACTCCACCATTCACATCAGCATCAGCATCGGCTTCTGCTTCTGCCTCTTCTTCTGCCTCTCCCCCATAACATGCTTCATCCTCATCTGCCTCTTCTTCTTCGATTGCTGGAACAACTTCCTCTTCATCGTCAAGATCTTCATCCAATTCATCTTCATCGCCTTCCAGCTTTGATGTATAGAAACTCTCGTAATCGGCAGTCTTCAGAGGAACAGGCGATGCGAAAGAAGAAGGATCGGTAGTTGCGATGACTAGAATATCGCCGTAGTACGTAATACCTTCTAGGGGTGGTGGAAGATGATGCTGGTTTTCATGGATTTCTTTGCCATCCAAGTATCCAAATAAGAACAAGACTTTCTGCTTCCAACTGAATTGACCTAGGATTGACGGAGGTTCCTTCTTTTTCAGAACGGTGGCAAGACCGGCAAGTGTCGCATGTTTGAGCTTTCCTTGACGGATCTCGCCTTTTTGTCCTAGAACTACGATGGGTGTATCCGAAGTAGGGGGCATATTGAAAGATGGGCCGAGTGTTTGCTTAAACTCTCGCATCAACTTTTAGGATAGGAAGTATGATTCGCAGATTATGGAAACGCGGTAGTATAACTTCCGAATCTAAGAGAACAATCTGGGATATGGGGAATGAATTCTGGGAAATGTTTGAAGGCGAACTTCGCCATTTTCAAATCCATTCACGCGAATTCATTCAAGAAGAACTTCTTGAGATTGTATCTTTACTTCCGGAATCTCCTATTCCTCTCGAAGCTATACAAAATGATGTAGAATCCAATTGGACTGTGTTAGAGGAGGTTATACCGACGCCTTGTGAGAACGAAAGATTACCTTTGCGTGATGTAAAGCCTTTGAAACCCGTGAAGGCTTCTTCACCTCAGCAACAACTTCAGCAACAACCTCGGCAACAGCCTCGGAAACCACGACAGGCGTCAAATCAAAAGCCTCTTGCACAACCACGGGCTCAGCCTTTACATCAGGCTCAGGAGCTTTCTTTGCCTTCAAATGTTCAGACACGTCAAAAGAAAAGCAAGAAAACCAGCTCAGAAAATTCTTCTTATACTTCTTCACCACCGTCGGAGTCTGAGAAACATTTATGGAGTTCTCTATCACAGTGGATTCCACCTTACGCACTATATCAGCCATCACTTCACTCACAGGCGATCCTTGAGATGACGGAGAAGACGGTTCACATACACCTTTCTCCGAAACAGTACAAGCCAAAGTCTCGTCTTCAGTTTTCTGGTCCATCGTTTCTGTAAAATGACGGAGGTTAAAAAAGCGTTTATTTGTTCCTCAATACATCAGATGAACGGGCGTATTCTGGCGGCGGTATTGATTGCCTTTATACTTTTTGGTGTATACTCCTGGTACACCAGAAAGCCTTCAGAGACATTCGACATAAACCGGCAAATGTATGCGCCGGCTATAGTTTCTGAGCCTCCGCCCTTGCCTGTTGTTCACGATACGGTTCCTTCGGGTCCGAATGCTCCTGGACAACTTCCGCCGCCCATTCTTCCACCCATGATTGTTCAGGAGGAACGGCCATTTGATCCTCAAGAACAAAACCATGAATCGGCATCAATCCCTGAAAACTTGCGTTACCCTGAAAGATTGTACGGCCCCGGACTTAATAATGAGGAGACTGGCACGGCGGTTACTGCAGGAATCGCGAGTGAAGTTACAAAGCAGTCAAACCAGATATTCGGCCCTGAATTTGCTCAGAATGGTGGCAATTTTATGGGAGAGGTCGTGGCGAATGACACAAGTGTAGAAACGAATTATTCCGCAATCTAAAGCTGTGCTACGAGTATTGTGTAGATGGAACCTAGTCTCCGCTCAAGTACCTTGCGAGGTGTAGAATGCAAACTTCGCCGCACAGATACGGCTGTCCACGAAACGATGAAACGCTTCGTGGAGAGCCTTGGTTCTGATATGAGAATTAGTCAGTATTCTGATTTACATTATGCTACAAAGCGCATCCCATCAGACACGTGGTATTGGCTAGAACCTTTGAGCGGCGGGCGAGTGGGATATTTGATCTTTCTTCCCAATCAGCCTGCAATTTGGATAGATGAACAATTCAAACAATCGTTCAAGATTCAGCTACGTGTGTCATCAAGCGTGTACGAGAAGACGTCTATGTTTATTGCGAGTTTGAACCAGACTTCTTGTACTCTACGTCTTGAAGACGCGTGGATAATTGGAGGGACTTCATACCTCGCCAATATCCCTTTTACACAGCGTTGGAAGGCCTTGCTTGATTTTTACACCGAAGATTTCAAAGAAGACAGGAAACTTTCACAAGGTCTTGAGATTCTGCCGGCAAAGTACTTCCCGCTTCACGACATTAAAAAGATATTTGAAAAAGAAATTCCGGTTATGTTGTTTGCTCAGGGTGAGCAAGCGGCTCGTCGCCTTCGTGTTCAGATGAAAGATGCTGAAAAGAGGGAAAATAACAAGGCAATTGTCCCTCCGTTTTTCTATGCGGATAAAGCGCCTGAGGCTAAAAAGGTCTTTTTGGCGAAAAGGGTCCCTGAGGCTAAAAAAGCGAATACTCCAGAGAAAGCGTTGTTTGTGGAAGATGATGCGGCTCAGGGAGGAGAAGGAGCAGGAGCCGTTTGTGTAGCGAAAGCAGTTGCCCACGACGAGTATCCTGATACTTATCATCTTTGGATCGGTGGTGTGAAAAAGGGTTATGCTGCCGTTCAGGATATTGATCTAAGTCGGTGTTTACGTGAGGCTGCAAAGGGGAATAAGGAAGTTCTTGTTAAGGTGGAGTGGAATGGGGAATTCAATATGTATCAAATTCTTTCGCAGGCGTAAATAGAATGGGGCGGACTCGCAGATTAAGATGTAAAAGAAATCAAAGAGGTGGTGGTCTTGGTGGTGGATGGGAATTTCAGCCGACTCCTACAGGAAACATAGTGAATAACGAAATTGCTTGGAATCCTATTGGAAATTGCCGTGCTACGGATCTGCGTCCAGGCTTCATGCCCAACGGTTTTACTGGACCGAAGGGTTTACCTGGTATGTCTGGTGGCAAGCGTAGAGGCTACACTAAGAAGAACTATCGCAAGGGTCGCAAGAATAGCAAAGGCAAAAAGCGCTCTACTCGCAAGCGCGGTATGTATGGAGGACGCTATGCCATAGGTAAGCCTGATGGCGCAGGTATGGGAACTCCCTGGGGTTCTGGAATACCTCCGACGATGCGTGTTCCGTGTGAAGCAAGTCGCACAGCCATTCCTCCCGATAATGCTTCTGATACCCTGAATAAGCGCGGAAGCGCAAACTGGGACGGACCTGTACCACCCCCTGGAGATATGGCTGGCATGAGTGGCGGTGCTTATACCGCCCAAGCTTCTGCCGCGTCATCTTTGAATGTGGCCAACCCTAACTCCGAGTTCTACGTGGTGCCCAAGGCCGGCTACACCCATTTGGAGAAGCCTTCTGATGTCATCTACACGGCGGCAGGCACTCTGGAAATGATCAACATTCCCGAGAATGCGCGCATGATGAACCCCGCGTGCTTGAAGACTGGCGGTGGTCGTCGCAGACGTAGAAGCCGTAAAGGCAAGGGTCGCAAGTAAGCCTAAACGTACTTTGTGATATTATAACAAGATGCTGTCAAAGCGTTTTGACTTTCAGGACATTAATCTTATTCCTCGTAAATGCGTTGTAGATTCGCGGAATGAGTGTGTAACAACTGTAAAACTAGACAAGCATACTTTTCAGTTGCCTGTCGTTCCAGCCAATATGGAATGTGTGATCAACGACGAAATTGCTGTAAAGCTTGCGGAAGCTGGATATTTTTATGTTCACAACCGTTTTACTACAGATATAGTCGCTTTCTCTAAAATGATGAAAGGGAAGGGGTTACCCATCAGTATTTCTATCGGTGTGAATGAAGAAGCATGTCGCATTTTAGATACTTTGAAGGCTAATAATATCAAGCCAGATTTTGTAACGATTGACATCGCTCATGGCCATAGTGATATGATGAGATGGATGATTGCGAATTTGTATGAGACGTATAATGGCAAGCCGCCTTTTATAATTGCGGGGAATGTAAGCACCGCTGATGCTGTTCGTGACTTGGAGTCTTGGGGTGCTTGTGCAATTAAAGTAGGTATTGGTCCTGGATCTGCTTGTACTACGTTTAATGCTACAGGGTTTGGTAGTCGTAATATCCAGGCTTCTGTGATTGAGCTTTGTGCTGCCGCCAAGACTAGACCAGAGACTATAATAATTGCTGACGGTGGAATCAAGGATCCTGGTGATATTGCGAAGTCTTTAGTTCTAGGCGCAGATATGGTGATGATTGGTGGAATGTTTTCTGCTTTGATTGATTCTCCTGGAGCAACGGTTCGTGGAATGGATGGGCAGCTTTACAAAGAATTCTGGGGAAGTGCTTCAGTATTTCAGAATGGTAAGAAAAATCGTATTGAGGGGACAAAGAAACTTTTGCCTCTCAAGCAACGGACTGTGTTAGAGGAGATGGGGTATATTAAGGAATGCTTGCAAAGTTCTATCTCGTATGGCGGAGGTAAGGACTTGTCTTGTTTCAAAGATGTAAAGTACGTCTAGGTGTGATCCCAATCATTTGCATAAGGACAGGGGATCTCTAAACTACAAATTACAGAATAATGTATTGAATATATTTGTCTCTATATTTTGATGTGTTGTCAAGTAATAACTTCCCTCGTGAACGATATGGTGGTATTCCATGTTTGGAACTAGAACAAATTCAGTCTCAGGGCATATTTTAAAAAATAAGTAGTTCTGAAGTAAAACATCTAAGGCATAACATATATTACCCAATTTTTCCATATGTTTCGGAATTTTTGCTTTCTCAAACAATTCCTTTGAAAATATATAATTTCCCACATTAAACAAAGTTTCATTTAATTTAAAAACTGTACTTGCATTTTGTCTATTAATTGTGTTTCCTAGAAAATTACGAAAATCAAAACCGCCATGATCTGCTTGAGGGATTGTTCTAGCAGGAATATACACAGTATTCGGATGAAATCCGTGAGCTTTCGTATATTCAATAAAAGCTTCAAAGTAGGAAAGAGGAGCAAAGTTATCAGAATCCATTAAACAAACAATCTCGTTTTTCGCGAATGATACCACTTTTTCTTTA